>OODU01001671.1_pt1 | contig 21142 bp, 10 predicted proteins | sample 1671171 | NCBI WGS metagenome assembly OODU01 (sample SAMN06348129, study PRJEB24527) | human gut metagenome | biome: human gut; feature: ankylosing spondylitis patient; material: feces | host: Homo sapiens | place: China | collected 2015-10
TAGTTTCTGCTCAATTTTGATAACTCAACCACTTAACAGGTTTCTAGTATACTTCATAAAAAAGAACTTAATACACCCGATGTATTATTTCGTGAGAAATGATATATCAATTAAGCCCGGCCCAATTCGGGCGGGCTTATTTCCAATTATTTATTACTTGTATCTTATAGTAATTATATGACATATGAAGATATTTTATTTCTGATCGGCTTTTTCCTGGTAATAGCTTTTTTCGTAGGATGTAAGCATAAACCGGCTACTTTATCCGGGTGGCTTGCTTTTGCCTTTCTTTCCTTTATCGTGACGCCTCTTATATCAGTACCTTTAACTTGGTACGTTTGCCGGATGTTTGATCGGGCAACAATTAAGGATAAAGGATATTTTGATCCTTCGGATTTTACATTTAAGAGATAAAATACTTTCTTCTTAGTATAATAAGCCTGTAGAATGGTTCTACGGGCTTTTTTTATGTCCTTTTCCGCCACTTTACACCAGGATAATTTTGCCTTATAAAATTTACTCTTATGGCAAAATTAAAACCTGACTATATCGAATGGGTGTTAACCCTGAACGCCTCCGATGCGCAGAAGGAAATACATAATCTTTCGGAGAAGAACAAAGAACTTCGGGACAGCAATAAGGACCTTAAAAAGAAAATGACCGAACTTATTGCTACCGGTAAGGCTGGCGGTAAACAGTGGAAGAATCTTACGGATAGATTAAATGCCAATAATAAGGCTATATCCGAGAATAACAAGAAGATTGCCGAATGTGAGAAACGGCTGGATAAAACCACCATGAGTGCCAACCAGCTGGCAAGGAAGGCAAACGCCTTGCGGAAAGAACTTCGCGATACGGTGAAGTCTTTGCAGCCGGAAAAATATGCCGCCCTGGAGAAGGAACTGAAAGAAGTTGAGAAAGCATACGGGCAGGCCACGAAAAAGGCGGAAGGTTTCGGCGGTTCCCTTCTTTCCTTGAACAAGATAAAAACGGTTCTGGCCGGTGTGTTTGTCACTATCGGCGCAATGATAACCGGGCAGATTGTCGGCGGGCTAAGGGATGCGATCAGTACTATTATAGAGTTCGAGAAGAAAAACAGTACGTTGGCCGCTATCCTGGGAACTACGAAAAAAAGTATCAAGGATTTAACGGATGAAGCGCGCCGGCTGGGTGCTACTACTTCTTATACGGCCGCACAGGTAACGGCACTTCAGATAGAGCTTGCCAAGCTGGGATTTTTCAAAGAGGATATTAAAGCGATGACGCCTTCCGTGTTGAAATTCGCTAAGGCGGTGGACACGGATCTTGCCTCGGCTGCTACGCTTGCCGGTGCAACATTGCGTATTTTCAATCTTGATGCAGAAGATACGGAACGGGCTGTTTCTACTATGACTATGGGATGTAACGCATCCGCTTTAAGTTTCGAGTACTTAAATACGGCAATGTCTATTGTTGGGCCGGTTGCAAATTCTTTCGGGTTCACGATTGAAGAAACTACCGCCCTTTTGGGTGCTTTGGCAAACAGCGGTTTTGACGCTTCATCGGCAGCGACGGCAACACGTAATATTTTGCTTAACCTGGCTGACAGTAGCGGCAAACTCGCACTTGCTCTCGGTGGTCCGGTGGATAATCTGGAAGACCTGGTAAAAGGACTTAAAAAATTAAACAGTGAAGGAATAGACCTTAATAAGGCACTGGATTTAACGGATAAACGTTCGGTTGCCGCATTTAATACCTTTTTAAATGGTACTGATACCGTTTTAAATCTCCGTGATGCAGTAACCGGAGCCGAAGAGGGATTTAACGCCATGTCCGAAGAAATGGGTGATAACGTTCAAGGTGCATTAAACCGGCTAAGTTCAACTATCGAAGGGGTAGTTTTACGTTTCTATGAATCAAAGGGTATTCTCCGGGATTTAATAGACCTTGTTACGCTTATGGTGGAAGGTGTAGGGGGTATGATTGACATGTTTAATAAATGGGGTGTTGTCACTTATACCGTTACCGCTTATCTGGTTTCTTACTATGGAGGACTGAAAATCACTACCATGTGGCACGCCCGTTTTAAAACGGCGACCCTTGCTTCGGTCGTTGCAGAGAAAGCGCACGCCGTACAGCTTTATATCAGCCGGGCGGCTACTCTGACTTATGCGGCAGCCCAGGCACTATTACACAAGAATACTACCAGATGTACCGCTGCACTCCGGTTAATGAGGATCGAACTTTTGAAGAATCCATATACGGCCCTGCTCGCGTTACTCGTGGCAGCCGGTGTTGCTATCTACCAGCTTGCAAAGAAGACGGAACAGGCTTCGGCGGCGATGAAGGCCCACCAGGAAGTCGTAAAGAAAGTGAATGAAGAATATTCCAGCCAGGAAGCAAAAATAAAAACTCTTGTAGCTGCTATCAATGATGAGAACCTTTCCAACTACACCCGTAAACAAAGGCTTGCGGAATTAAAAGAACTGATACCGGATTATAATGCGGAATTGAATGAAGAAGGCAGGCTCATAAACAACAACAAGGAGGCCATAGATCAATATTTAGTTTCCTTGGAAAAACAAATCAAGTTGAAAGCTTACCAGGAGGAACTGGAAGAATTGTACAAGAAAAAAAGGAATCTTGAAAGCCAGGAATCAGAGCAAAGCGACGCTTATTGGGACACCCGCCAGCAAAATACATTGTCAGGATATAACCGGAACAGTCTTACCGCTAAAATAAGCCGTTTATTTGGTACAGAAAAAGAGGCTAACCAGTTGAAAGCTCTACAAACAACACAGAAGGATTTGGCCGGTATAGAATCAGCAATCGCCCAGATCAATAATGATATCTTAAAAACAGAGGCGACGGCCACTTCATTAACCGGAACCAATAAAGAAAATATAAATACTGAAACATCCCTTATAAAGAAACTGGAGGCCGAAAAGAAAAAGGTTCAGGAACAGTGGGCGGAAGACAGCGAAGCGAATATCGCCAAGAAAAACAAGGAAATAGAACGTATCGACACCGAAATAAAACGTTTAAACGAACTGGGGAAGGTCAAAAAGAAAGCGGAAGCCGGGGAGTATAAAAATACAGAAACGGACGCTACATTAAAACCTCTGGAGATCGAGCACGAAAAACGTATGCTTCTAATCAAAAAGAACCGGGAAAAGGAAAATAAGACGGAAGCCCAATATATTCTCGAAGGAACAGCGGAAAACCTTCGCTATTACCGGGAACGTATCGACGCACTCCAGAAGCTGGAAGCAAAAACGCCGGCCCAGAAGAAGAAGTTACTCGATGAAATCCACAAGCTCGAAACAGAAGCACAGACGGCCATTTTTACGGAAACCGGCAAGCAGGAGGACGCCCGTATAAAACTGGTACAGGAGAAACGGGACGAACGGTTAAAGATTGAAACCGCCTATTACAACGTCCAGAAGGACACCATGGAAAAAGCGGTATTAAACCAAAGTATCACGCAGGAAGCCGCCGACGCCTATATGCTGGAAGTTGAAGCGGAGCACGCCGCAGAACTTCTGGAGATAAACCGTACTTACCAGAATGATATTGCCGCTTTGGAAATTACCGGTAAACAGAAACGTATAGAAACAGCGACGGAAGCAGCGGATGCCGTTCGTGAGTCTGAAATGAAGTTATTGCGTGACCGGGCGGCCATTGCTGAAATGGTCAATAAACTGACCTCCAATAAATCAGGAACCGAGGGAATGAAAGAAAATTATAATAAGGAGATAAAGGAGACTATGTCCATGTATGATGCAATTATAAATATTGCTAAACGTGCCGGTCTTTCTACTATTGAACTGGAAAAGCAGAAAAAACAGGCCCTTAGTCATTTAGATTATCAGTACCAGAATGATTTATATCAGATTCAGGCGCAAATTGGTGTATCATGGGGGCAGGAATACCAAAATGAATTGGCTATGTTGAAAGACATGCACGAACAGGGATTAATAGATGAAAAGACATACCAGAAGAAAAGAGGAGAGATACAACTGGGCAATGCAAAAAAATATTTTGATAAGATTTCCGGTCTTACTTCTTCTTTAGTTGAAACAATGCAGCAGGCCGAACTCGCCCAGGTAGACGCTAAATATGACGCCCTTATACAAATGGCCGAAAATAACGGAGAAGATACCGCCGCCTTGGAAGAAGAAAAAGAAAACAAGAAACTGGAGATTCAAAAAAAGTATGCAGATGTAAATTTTGCTATCAAATGTTCCCAAATTATTGCCGATACAGCGGTCGCCATAATGAAATCGAATGCAGAACTTGGTCCCATTGCCGGTCCTATTGCAGCTGCTTTAATGGCCGCCACCGGTGTAGCCCAACTTGCAGCGGCTAAAGCAGAACGGGACAAGATTAAAAACATGTCCTTGAAAAACACCACCGGCAGCAAGACCGCCACGGCTGAACGTGTTGTTTCCGGTTCTTCCGGAAGCGGGTATTATGAAGGCGGTTACACCGGTCCCGGTGGCCGTTATGAAGTGGCCGGCGTAGTTCATAAGGGGGAATATGTGGTACCACAACCGGAAATGAATAATCCTAAAGTGATCGACGCCGTTAGTACTATCGAAGCGATCAGGCGGCAGCGTACCAATGCCAACCCGTTGCCACAGAATCCGGGTGAATATGCGGAAGGCGGTTACGTTACCTCTTATGCAGGGGATTCTTCCTACCGGGAGTTCTTGGAAGCGGCAAAGGAGCTGCGCGCCTCCTGTGAGGCTATCAAATTGATAAAGGCCTATATCGTTTATCAGGATTTGGAGAAGGCCAAAGAAACTATAGATAACGCCCGCGACACCTTTACACGCGGAAAATAAGTAATCATTATGCTAAAGATTAAGACGAACAAAGGTTATCTGGATTTAGGGGGTGACTTTACCGTACAGATCGACGAGAAATCCCCCGTCATGAACGACCGGGGATCGCAGACCGTACCGGTCACGGTTCCATGTACCGGTAACAATGCTAAAATAACCGGTTTTGCCCACCGTCTCGACATGGGCGTAAAGCCGATGAATGAAGATCAGGCATGTACGGTACTGGACGGAGTATATAAACGTACCGGAAAGATAAATATCGTTTCCGCCGGTAAAAAAGAAGGTATTACCCTTAACATCGGCTTTGACAATTCGGAGGCCTACAGCGCCTGGAAAGCAAAGAAATTAAATGCCATTACATTACCGGTGAAGGAATATAGCAGCGTAAATTCCCTTTGTGCGCATTTGCAACAAGTATTAAGAGGTTATCAGACTGATTATGCCGTCTTCCAGATTATGACCGGTAACGATTCAAAAGATAACCAGTCTTACCCCAAATACCTGAATTATATCACGCCTGTATCAGAGGGAAGTAAAGTCTATAAGTTGCGTTATCAGGCAAGAACGGAAACTTTCTTAGTAAATGGAACTCCGACTGCAGTAACACTTCCGGAAGGCTACGGCGTAACGGCCTTTTTATATGTATGGCGTGTACTGGAACTTGTTTTTTCGGAATTTGGATATACCATAACCGAAAATCCTTTTAAGACGGATAAACAACTTTATAACCTGGTAATCCTGAATAATGCGGCCGACTGTTGTGTTAAAGGAAAGCTTTCTTACGCCGATTTAATGCCGGATTGTACGGTAGAGGACTTTTTAAACGCCCTTTATGTGCGTTTCGGACTGGTTTATAATGTTTCTTCCGATACGAAAACGGCCACTTTAAGACTGATCCGTGATATTGTGGATGATGTTCCGGACATTGATTTATCCCGCAGCCTGACAGACGAACCTTTAATAACTTATGAAACGGCCCGGCAAATGAAGTTGTCGGCCAAAACTTCCTTTACCGGTGCGGCCCCCTCTGTTGAACGGTTTGAAGACTACTTAAAGGATCAGGAAGTGGCCCGCCTGGCGAGAGTTGACGTTTCCCAAAGGGTGATACACCTTAATTATGAGGAAACGACGGGACGCTGGTTCAAATGGGATGAAGACAACAAGCGTCTTACTTATTCTTCATCGAGTTTCTTTTCCTGGGACCGGAAAAGCGACAGTATTGAAGATAACGAATTAACCAGCGATGATGAATGCGTTCCAATGGATTTTGCCCCGAATGATATTCTTTCCCCTCAATATCTGGCCGATTACGTACACCGTTACACATATCTTAAAACATCCTCCAATAATGATGATGAAGATTCGGAGAAAGTGGAAACACCGTTATCTTTCGTGTTTGCGTTTACATCCTCACAGAATAGTAAATATCCTTTCGGTTCTGTGTTGCCTTATACTTCCGAGGGTGAGGAGGTCATCCTCAAAGACGGAAGTAAACATACGATATCGCTTTTATTTCAATATAAGAACGGCCTGTTTATAAACTTCTGGAAAAAATACGATGCCATAATAAGACACTCTTTCAACCAGGTAGAAGCAAATACCCTGTTACCGGTCCACCAGCTTATGAGCATGGATATATTGACACCTGTAGCCCTGCGGGGACAGTATCTGCTTTTTGACGGACTTTCTTATTCGCTTCCGGCAAATAAGATTGTACCTGTCGATCTGACATTAAGAACACTCCGGTTAATAGCTCCCTATAATCTTGACGAGGAACATTTTATTAAAGATTTCGGTAGTACTTTATATGTCTGGAAACTGGTTCGTAATACTCAGGCGGAAGTGCAGGAAAATAAAAAGCAGGAGGTATTGAACTACTTGAAAGGTTTAGGCTTTACTATTGAGAATGAACGCTATTGGACCATAACGGACGGTTTTATAAATCCCGGTACGGATGATTATATAATAGAAAATCCGCCCACCTCTGAAAATGATACGCTGACGCGGGATTACCAGTTCCAGTTAAGAGTGAATATAAATTATATACAGAATGATCCGGAAGCAACTACCGGAACTTATAATGAAACATTTACCCTTTCGTATATAGGGGAGTTCATCTCCGTTGTATATTCCGGTTAATCCCGTCCTTTATTCTTCCTTTGATAAACCCAACTTTTGCAGCATGGAAAAGCAGAATAATATCGTACTTGCTCCGTGTACCACACAGGTAGCAGAGCTTTACAAGCTTTGGAGGGAAAATCATTCGGGGAAGCTCTCGGACTTTTACAAGTTCCTGACGTCTCCCACGGATCAGCGTGACCATTTCCTTTCCGGGCTTGAAAATAAGAGTGAGTTTAACGGAATATTCATCGTTAACACGTTTGAATTATGAGTTTGACAGCAAGCATCGATCCGACGAAAAACGCCTTTACCGGAAACCCTGTCTATCTTTCGGTAGAAACTACTTCTATGGCGACTTACAATATAATGTATTTCGTGAACTTTGAAGCCATGCGTTCCATATTTACCGGCAACGGTAACGGAAGTTTCAAGGTAAACATTGCGGAGGTCTTGGAAACGCTTTTTGTCGATATTCCCCCGTTAACGGACAGTTCCGAGATGTTGATAAGCCTTTCCGACAAACGGTATAACAAGGCGGTCGTCACGGTCGCCATTCAAAACGAGGAGGAGGAATCGACCTATCTGGTTGTTACCGCCTGGCGCGGTGGTATATCCAAACGTTCTTTCAAGAAACTGCATGAAAAGGGAAGTAACATTTTTGATTTGAAGTTCTTGAATGAATCCTGTAATTTCTTCTTTACCACCCGGAGTGATGACTGGCGTATAACGATGCGCGAAACGGAGCTTTACCCGCTCTGTTTCATCTATCCGGAGCATGAGCTGAAAATAACGGAACTTCTTACCGGACAAAGCCTTGCAGTGCCAGGTACGGCAGGGAATTTCTACGCCTTGAACCTGGAGGCCGTAAGACTTAAATTCTTTACCGATTACGGGGTACTGGCCAACCTTTTTGACGTGTATAGCGGTGATACGTTCGCTCTGCGGATCGGGATCGAGCAAAGCCCGACGGTTCGCGAGCATTACCGGCTCCGGTTCCTGAACAGTTACGGGACTTACGAAGTGTTTTCCCTGGAAGGCGAGGCAAGCGTAACTCCCGGCATGGATGAAGACGAAGACGCTGTTTTCCGGCGTTACGATGAAATTACCGATGATTATTATTCGGATCGCATACGGACGGAGATACAGGAAGCCGTAACGATTAAGACGGGATTCAAACGCCCGCAGGAAATACGCTTTCTTCTTGATCTGCTTTCCTCTGATGATGTTTACCTGGCAGGTTACGGCCGGGAAGAGATAAAAGTAATTCCTTCGGCGGAAGAGTTTTCTTACCGTGTCCGTCCGGACGCGCCGCAGAACGTGACGTTAAAGCTCACGTTTGCCGACAAAGAGTCCAACTGGACGGGAGAAATTACGGAAAGCGGCTACCGGAAACCGCGGGTTCATTCCAAAGAGTTCAGCAAACAATTTAATTAATGTATCTATATGGCAACACAGGAGTATATCGATGATCTTATTATAGTCATTGAAACCGCGGAGGACGCGGAAAGCGTTACTAACCAAATGGTGGCGGCGGTTCTTGGCTTCTTGAACGAACACCTGAAACTGGTTTCCCAGGGTAAGGAAATCGAGGCGGAGGAAGCCGCCCGCATTGCCGCCGATGCAGCCTTGCAGAAGGCTATCGACGCCGTTTCTTTGCGTATCGACCGGCTTGTCGGTGACAACGCTTCGCAGGCAATCGACAACTTTAACGAGATTCTTAATTTTCTGAACGGGCTTAAAGACAGTGATTCGCTGGCCGCATTGCTGGCTGATATTAACGCCCGTATCGGCAGTGAAGACAGTTCGGAGAGTGAAGACGGTTCCCTTTGGGGAAAACTGAAAAGTTTGTCCCAGGATATAACCAGTTGTTCCGATGACATAAGCACATTGCAGATAGACCGTGACAAAATGAAACAGGGGTTACAGGAAACGGACGGGCGTCTGTCTTCCACCTTTACCAATGTAAACAACCTTTTGAGCGCCGGCAGCGTTTATAGTGATCTGTCGGGGGTATTTGCAGCATTGAAAACGGCGGGAAAGATTAACAATGTCCGGAAAAACGGTGTAATCCTTTCTTTCCTTACTGCCGACGGCTGGGTGACGAAACAATTTAGAGGTAATCCGGACACGGATTTTGAGAATGTCGAAAAGTGGGAGGATTTCGGCAGCGGCGGTTCGGCCGGCGGGAATACTTATAACGTAACCGGTAACATACCACTTGCAGAAGGTTTCTATACTCTTGCTTCCGCCATTGCCGCGGTACCGGAGAAGTGGCGCGGCCGGGGGCGTGTTATCACCTTTGAAACATCGCTCGGCAAATGGGAGACGTGGCAATTTACCGGAACCGATCCGGCTGTCTGGGATCAGGAGGCGAGCTGGGAAGAGTTCGGCGGCAAAGGAACGGTAAAGAGTGTAACGGTAAACGGCGAGAAGCAGACGCCGGACGCGGCCGGTAATGTGAATGTAAACGTGGATATCCTGGAAGTGGACGAAACTTTGTCCGCGGATTCCACCAATCCGGTAGAAAACAAGGTAGTAACCGCCCGTTTTAACGAGGTGGACGCTTCCACGCTGTTTAATGTAAATGCGGAGGTAAGCGAGGATGAAACATCCGTCCGTCTGTCTTTCCAGAACAAAAGCGGCGCGGAAATTACCGCTGTGGATATCCCGGCCGGTTCCGGTGGAGGTTCCGGAGAAACGGTGGCTACTAAAATTGTCTTAAATGCGGCTGTAGATAATGCGATCATAAAGGAAGGCGGGAACGCCCGTCTTACTTATACGTACGATCACCAATACACCACGGGGGACGAAAAGGGGGAATCTACCGGGCAAAAGGCAGATATCACCGTTACGATCAGGCGTGGAACGACTACCATGTATTCCCAGACGGTCAGCGATGTTTCTAAAGGCAGTTACGAACTGGACCTTTCAAGTTACTTGCTTGTTGGGAATACCGATATTTACGTAGTGGCAACCACAACCGATCCGACTACCGGCAAGAAACAAACCCGGCAGGCGTTTACATCCGTAAAGGTTGTTAGTCTTTCCCTTACCAGCTCTTACAATCTGGCCGGGGCCATAGCCACAGGCGGTTATACTCTGGCCGACACGATTAATATTCCTTATGCTGTCAACGGTGCCGGAACAAAGGTCGTCACGCTTTATCTGAACGGTCAGCAACAGAACGCGCACACTATTACAAGATCGGGAACGACAAACGGCAGTTTCAGTTTGTCCCCCTCTTCGCTTGTGACCGGCCGGAATACCGTTCAAATGGTTGCCGAAATGGAGGCTTCCGCCGATCTCGTGTTAAAGTCTGAAAGTATCTACATTGATATCCTGAAATCCGGAGGATCGGCACCGTTCATCGGCACGATGATAAATTTTCCGGACGGCCGTATTTTTACGGAGGATCATCTTGTTCCGCGCCTGGAAGCGGGGCAGTACGAACAGGTGAAATTTGACTTTGTGGCTTATGATCCCGCCGCGACGCCAGCCAAAGTGGACGTTTACCGGGACGGGGTGAAAACGCAGTCTATCAGTGTGGCCCGTACTACGCAGACATATACCAACCGTTTTACCCAGCAGGGTGAAATCAATATGAAATTTAAGACGGGAGCCACGGAATACCCGTTTTATATCGACGTGACGGAAAGCGGCATCGACTTGCAAGAAACTACTGCCGGGCTTGTACTGAAACTTTCGGCAGCCGGGCGGAGTAACAGTGAATCCGATCCGGGAGCCTGGGATTATGGCGACATACATACAACGTTTGCAGGTTTCGACTGGAACAGCAACGGCTGGACGGGTGACGCCCTGAAACTTACAGGAGGCGCGAAGATTGAAATCGGGTACCAGCCGTTCTCCACAGATGCAACCACTACCGGGGCTACCTATGAAATGGAAATTCTTTGTTCGTCGGTAACGGACCGGCAGGGGGTGATACTGGACTGTATGGCCGGCGATATCGGTTTCCAGATGACAACGGAGCAGGCCCTTATGCGTGTTTCCGGCGGTACGGAAGTAAGTACGAAGTTTGCAAGTGATATGAACCTGAAAATGGCCTTTATTGTCGGGGCCAAGGCCGGCAAGCGGTTGCTGGAACTTTATGTAAACGGAATCCGTTGCGGAGCGGTGCAGTATGGGGCTACCGAAGGATTACTGCAGGCGGAACCGGTGAACATCCGTTTGTTCAGTGATACGGCGGATGTGGAGATCAGGAATTTCCGTATTTATAACCGTGCGCTTACGGATGATGAAGAATTGAACAATTACATGGTAGACCGGACTACGTCGGACGAAATGGTCCTGTTATTTGAAAAGAATGATGTTACGGGGGACAACGGTACGGATATCGACATAGACAAGCTACGCGCCCAGGGAAAGGCGGTTATGCGAATTGTCGGCGATGTGAACCTTGTCAACGCCACCAATAACAAGAAATTCGAGGTACCGGTCGATATCTATTTTTATAGCCCGTACGGTAAGGAGTATGATTTTGTAGCAAGGAATGTCGGTCTAAGAATACAGGGTACATCATCCACCACTTATCCGCGTAAGAATTACCGTCTTTATTTCTTGCGCCTGGAAAAATACGGTACCACGCTGGAAGTTAACGGCGTGGATGTGCCGTCCCTTGAATACAGTTTCAAACCGGGAGCACGGCCGATCAGTATATTCTGTTTGAAAGCGGACTTTTCCGATTCTTCCGGTACACATAATACCGGTGCGGTGCGTATTGTGAACGACGTTTGGAAGAGGTGCGGGTGGCTGACACCGCCGCAGGCTGCATATAAGGGGGAATATGACGTACGTATAGGCGTGGACGGTTTCCCTATGGACCTGTTTTATGACAACGACGGCACCGGTGCGAATACTTATCTGGGAAAATACAATTTCAATAATGAGAAGTCGGAAAGTGCGATCATTTACGGTTTTGAAGGAATTGAAGGATTCAACGACGAAGCGGCCCTGAACGGGCAGCGTAACAAATGTATCTGTCTGGAGTTCCTGAATAACTCCGAGGCCCTTTGTTTGTTCGGGACTACCGACATGTCTTCTTTTGATGATGCGCTGGAATTTCGTTTCAAAGCAGATACTACCTGGGCGGATGCACACGAGGACGACAAGGCGGCAGTTATAAGACTTTGGAACTGGGTAGATTCATGTAAAGGTAATCCCGCCAAGTTCCTGGCGGAATATAACCAGTATTTCGGTAATGACAGCCCGTTTGCATGGTATCTGATTACCGATTACTTTATGGCTGTGGATAACCGGGCAAAAAACATGATGCTGGCGACTTGGGACTCTCTGATCTGGTATTTCCTTCCTTACGATATGGACACGCTGTTCGGTGTGCGTAATGATTCGGTACTGAAATACGAATATACCATTACCCACGAAAGTTTTGACGATAGTATCGGTAGTTATGCTTTTGCCGGCCATGATTCCGTTTTATGGGAACTGGTACGGTCTTGTCCGGACAAATTGCGTGAAGTGGCGGAAACCTTGCGTAGCAATATGAGCCTTGAATATGTCCTGCAAGTATTTAACGAGGAACAAATGGGCAACTGGTGCGAGCGGATTTATAACAAGGATTCGGAATATAAATATATCCTTCCGCTTACCGAAGGGGTGACAACCGGCAGCGGAACCAGTTATTATAATTATCTGTATGCCTTGCAGGGCAGCCGTTACGCGCACCGTACTTATACCATTCAGAACCGTTTCGCCCTTCTGGATAGTCAGTACGTGGCCGGTACTTATCGTCGTGACAGCTTCGCGGCTTATTTCGGGTATAAGTTCGGAAACGATAACCGGAAAGTTCGGATTACAGCCTCCGAACGGTATTATTACGGGTACGGGTACACGTCCGGAACACCGCACCAAAGCGCGGTACTTGCAGAAACGGCCGGTAGTGTGGTGGAACTGACAATGGACACGGATTTGATTGTAAACGATCCGCAATATTTCTACGGTGCAAGCCGTATTCGCGGGCTTGATCTGACGGATGTAAGCCACGCCATTGTCGGCACATTGAACCTGAATAACTGTACGGCCTTGCGTGATCTGAATATTAGTTGTGAGGCCGGACAAACGACACTTAACGCCCTTCTGGTGGGTAATTGCCGTAATCTTCGAAAACTCGACATATCCGGGCTTAAATCCTCTTCCTTTACCGGTATGGACCTTTCAAGCAATACCAAACTTGAGACCTTCCTGGCCGGTGATACATCCCTTACCGGTGTGACATTCGCCGGCGGTGCGCCTCTGGCCGTTTGCGTCCTTCCCGCAACTTTGCAGACGCTGGAACTCCGGTACCTGAACAAACTAACCAATGCTGGGCTGCAGCTGGAAGGCACGGCAAATATCACGCGCCTTGTGATTGATAACTGTAGCCTGATCGACTGGAACACGTTGTTACAGCAATGCAGCGCGACCAGCTATCTACGAATTACCGGTATAGATATGGACGGGAACGGTAATTTGCTTCGCAGGCTTATGACAATGGGCGGTGTTGATGAAGACGGGGGAAACGTGCAGACGTGCCGCCTGGTGGGTACGTACCGGCTGACCCAGTCCATGTCGGATGAAGAGTACGCCGCCACCTGTGCACATTTCCCGGAACTGAATATCATTCAGCCGCAGTTTGTCGGTATAAAAATAGATCAGACGGTAGGAGACGGGGAAAAGATTACGAATCTGGATAACTCAACCGGATATGACTATAATACGGAATTTACCCCGTCTTCCCATATCCTGGAAGTGTTGGCGAAAAGGCCTTGCGTTCTGGCCAAAAAGACGGCGGAGGGTGAAATGACCTGTTATCCGCTTCATGATGAGAACCGGAACAAATACGCCGATAGTGAGAATGTGGAGAACGCCACGGATGCAGTATTAACCGGATCGGAAGGCGAAGTTTACGTATATGAACCTCATTACTGGTACAAGGGAGTAACGGACGTGCTGAATCAATGTCTTTACGGTTTTATTTCAAGTAATGAGGATGTGCCGGCAGCGGCAGGGTACACCAGTGTAAAATTTACCCGTGAAGAGCTGGACGTAACGGAAGGGATCGGGATTCGTAAGAATACGGATTACACGACCATTGAAGAGGCAAAGAACGAATACGAATCCGGCTCGTTCGCCCTGGTGGATGTTCGGGATTACAAGCAGGTTCGTTTTCCCGGTCTGGCTTCCACTCTTTACGGGGCTGTATTTATAGATGATACGGGCAAAATAGTAAGTCGGGTCAGCGTTTCAAACGCGAACGGTTTTATCAATGGTATGTACTTGTTTTGTGCCGTTCCTGTAGGGGCAACGAAACTGGCCTTTACCTTCCTTAATTCGGCGACATTCGATTTCGTTTTACTCACAACGTCGGAAAGTGTAGAAGCGATCGAGCCGGACTGGGTAGAGCATACGGAATGCCTGGGCGGTGCTTATGAAGCCTACTTGATTGATGATGTGTTGCGTTCTGTCAGTGGTGTTTCAAGTGTAGGAACCATTTCACAAGCCCAGGCAATCAAATACGCCCAGAACCGGGGCAAAGGTTTCCAGCTGTTTGACTGGGAAATGCACAAGGACGTGGGTAATCTGCATTTCTTTAAATACGGTAATACCGATTCGCAGGGAGTTTGCGGATATGGAACAAACAATTACCAGAAAGTGACGGGCCTTACAAATGCGTTGGGAATACGTGATACGGTTTCTTATTATAAAGAAAAGGGCGGTTCCAATCCACAGGCGGAAGGTGCTTACCGGGACGGTGTAAATTATCAGTCCGTCAATGTACTGGGATATGAAAATTTCCAGGGAAACAAGGCGGAATGGTTGCAGTATGTCACGGTAAACAAGACAGCAGCGGACGGAAGGTGGTTTATTACCATGCCGGACGGAACGGAACGCGTTGTACAGGGAATTACTGTTTATAATGCGGATATTTATCCTACCCACATGGTTTGGGGCCGGTATATGGATTTGATTGCAGCCAAAGAAGGCGGTTCCACTTCTTCACATTGGTTCGACAGGTTCTATGTAGGTACCGGGCTTTCTCGTGTGGTGTATCGGTCGTACAACAACGCGGCCGCGTTGGGCGGTGTTTCGTATGCGTCCGCGTATTACGATTCATCGTTCACGAGTGCGAACATCGGCGTTCGGCTTGCCTTCAGGGGCATAATACGCTGGGCGGGTAGCGTCGCGGCCTTTAAAGCCATAAATCAGGCTGATTAAAATAAAAAAATAGCAACGTAAAACGTTGTGCGGGTAGCGCGGGCGTCCGGAAGTAAGACGGGTGCCGGTGCTTCCTGAAAATACAAAGGCGGATTTCCTCATATACACTCGTGTGGTGTATCGGTCGAACAACAACGCGAACGCGTTAGGCGGTGTTTCGTATGCGAACGCGAATAACGATTCATCGAACACGAATGCGAACATCGGCGTTCGGCTTGCAAACAATTAGAATAAAGAAAAAGCGCATAAGCCTTAAAGATTGGCGTACAACAGTGGGGACGTGTCCCCGACGTGGAGCCAAGAGGAATGAGCCTCGCCAACAGCAGCCGTTTACGGCTGGAAAGGGGAAAAACAAAGCGCAGGGCAATGGGGTTTGGTAGGAACTTTTTTCGAAGAAGCCCGGCCCGGGGAATTGAAGGCTAATTTAATTATCATGTGGAGAGAAGATAATATTATAGAAGAGATTGTCGAGGACTCCAATATAGAGGACGCCATAAAAACGGTATTGCGCAAAAGAAGACGAAAGCGCAGCTTTGCCGGGCGTAGAATACTGGCGGATGTTCCGAAGGCGGTAGAGAGGATCAGGCAGCGGATCAGGAGTGGGCGGTTCAAGCTCGGAGGATATCGGGAAATGACCGTAGACGACGGGCCGAAGGTAAGGATCGTACAATCGGTTTCCCTGGAAGACAGGATCGTTCTTAACGCTGTTATGAATGTGGTGGACCGGCATTTGAAAGTACGTTTTATCCGGACTACTTCCGCATCCATTAAAAACAGGGGTACGCATGACCTTTTACAGTATATCGTTAAAGATATAAAAGCTGATCCCGAAGGAACCCTGTTCGGGTACCAGTTCGATATAACGAAATTCTATGAGAGCGTAGACCAGGACGTTTTGCTGGATGCAGTGAAAAAGATGTTCAAGGATAAAATATTGATCGGAATCCTGGAAGAGTGCATCCGCATGATGCCTAAAGGCGTGAGTATCGGACTAAGATCATCGCAGGGGCTTTGTAATTTGCTTCTGTCTATTTATCTGGATCACCGGTTAAAGGATCAGGAGGCAGTAGCACACTATTACCGGTATTGTGACGACGGTCTGGTGCTTTCTGGTAGCAAGAAATACCTTTGGAAGGTTAGGGATATCATTCATGAACAGGCCCGTAAAGCCCGCCTGGAGATTAAAAGTAATGATACCGTTTTCCCGATTACCGAAGGTATCGACTTTCTGGGATATGTAACCCGCCCGGATCATGTGCGGTTAAGGAAGCGTAACAAACAAAAGTTCGCCCGCAAGATGCACAAGGTTAAAAGCAAGAAACGTAGGCAGGAGTTAACCGCTTCATTTTACGGGCTTACAAAACATGCTGATTGCAAGAACTTATTTTATAAACTAACAGGAAAGAAAATGAAAAAATTAAAAGATTTGGGCTACAAGTACAAGCCTAAAGACGGACGGAAACGATTTACCGGGGCAAGGATCAAGTCGCCCGAACTGATGAACAAGGATGTGATCGTACTTGATTATGAAAAGGATGTTCCGACGAAAAACGGAAACCGGACTGTTATAAAGCTGGAACTCGACGGCAAGGAGAGAAAGTATTTTACCAGCCTGGAGGAAACCCTTTTCATTTGTGAATCAGCGGCAAGAGACGGAGAACTGCCTTTTGAAGCACATTGCGAAGGTGAAGTAAGTGAAAAAGGATTGATAATTATACATTTTACTTGAAATGATACGAATTTATGCAGACAGCAAGGCGGAACCGGTAAGATGCACCAACCGCCGCCGGGGAATCTGGCGTATTACGTGGGATTACCAGGAAACAGAGACAGCAGAAGGAGTGCAACGCAGTTACATGGAAGAGACGTTCGATCATCTACCCGCACTGGCAGAAATCAAGGCGGTTATTAATGAATGGTATAACCGAAAGATAACTGACACGATCGAAAGCGGGTACGTATGGAACGGCCTGAAAGTCTGGCTTTCCATGGAGAACCAGATGAATTATAAGACGGCGTACGATCTTGCCTTGCAGACAGGCGGGGAAAACCTTCCTGTTACTTTCAAGCTCGGGGAAGAAGACAACCCGACGTTTTACGAGTTTGCAAGTATGCAGCAACTACAAGAGTTTTACACCGGTGCCGTGAAACATATACAGGAGACACAAAAGGAAGGCTGGGAACTTAAAAAGGCGATAGACTGGAGTGTTTATACGTTGGAGTAGAAAAGTGAAAGGGGGAAGCGGGAAATACGGTTCCCCCTCACTTTTGGGGTTATAACATATCATCAAAGGCGTGTATTCCCACTTCGCGTTCATCCTCCAGAACATGTGCGTAAACCATTGTCATAGTTATAGAACTATGTCCCAAAAGGTGGGATAGTGTTACGATATCATGTGTTTTCTTATAATACAAGGTAGCGAATGTATGCCGCCCGGTCTTTGAACTGATATCCTTTGTTATTCCTACTTTACCGGCTATTGTTTTCAATACCCGGTTTATATCCTGATCCGTGGGAAGGTTCATAAACAAGTTACCTTTTGTACGTCCGGCCCGGTAATATTCATAAATATAACGTGCCGGGTCCGATAAGGGTACAGTTACCGGTATTTTGGTCTTACCTCGTGTGTAGTGTAGTTCATTCCCTATGAACTGGTTTATCTGCAATGCTTTTGCATCGCCTATATGCAAAGAAGTAAAACAAAGAAACAGAAAAAAACGGAGTACGTTCTGGGTACATTCTTCCAGGCGGCCGGACCGGTACAAGGCGGTCAGACGGAGGAGTTCTTCTTCCGTCAGGTATATAACTTCACTTTTGGGGCGACGTATCTTTATGGCCGCGAACGGGTCCTGGTCCATATAACCGCCGCGTATGGCGGCACCTACATATATTTTGATAGTAGCCATGTTACGCCATGCCGTAGAATCCATGTTACCTATTTTGCGAAGATATGCAAAGAAAGACAGGAGAAATTCATGGGTAATCTCTGAAAATACAAGGCCGGGGGCGAATGTTTCCAGTTTCTTGATGATAGAAACGTGATGTTTCCAGGTACCGAAAGAAATTGTTTTGCTAATTTGTTTGAGGTAAACCCGTGCAAAATCAAAGAAGGTACCAAAATCGGAAGGATTGTTATACTGGCGGAAGAAACTTTCTTTTGTCAGCGTCTCATTTTTAAGACGGGCACGAACAAATATGTCGCTTACACGTGACCGGATGTTTGAGATGATTAAATTTTTGTCTTTACTCTCTTTGTCCCGGCCTTTTATCACTTCGTTTTGCTCGTCCCATTCTTTGGACGTGACACTTAACCTTACCGCGATCCTTATTTTCTCACGGTTGATATAAAATTCCACATACAGGGGGAGCCGGTCGGTTTTGCCTTTTTTGCCTTGTCTTACAACTCTTATTGCCGTCATTTTTATATGCCTATTTTATGCCTGTAGAGGGGATATGCCTACAAATATGCCTACACAGGCAGGTTATTAAAAGTTAAACGGGGCGAAAGTAAAACGTTTAATATCAGCTATTTAAAAGAAAAATCCGATAACATTTAACTGTTACCGGATGTTAATAGTGATTCCGAAGCGATTCGAACGCTTGACCCACGCCTTAGAAGGGCGTTGCTCTATCCAGCTGAGCTACGGAACCATCCTTATTTGCGGATGCAAAGGTAGTGCTTTTTGCGAGAACTCAAAAACTTTTCGACACTTTTTTATTCATATTTTTCTTTATAGCTAGAAATCAGTAATTTATAAAAGTACTATTCAGAACCCTGTTCTAGGGTTGAATTATTTTTTCTTATCCCGATATCCCATATATCATATATCTTATTTATCTTTGTACACCGTTAAATATAAAATCAAAAACTATGTTGAGTCGTATTATCGTATTGGTCATAGCCGGAGTTGCTGTCGTTTATATCGTCCGCTTTATAGATAACTTCTTGTCCCAGCACAGAAGAAAATATTAAATAAGATATATACCTATCAGGAGAAGTTCATTTAAAACTTCTCCTTACGTTCAAATTCACCTTCCTCGGTGTAATACTTCCATGTGCCTTTAGGCTGATTATTTGAATATTTCCCACGAAGCTTGAGCTTTCCATTTTCGTGATATTCACGATAACGTCCGTGACGTTTTCCTTCTTTCACTTCCGCTTCGCTTTTCAGTGCTCCTTCCGGATAGAACTCACGCAGAACATTTCCTTCAAACTTCTCAATATAGAAACGCTTTAACTCGCTCATCTGCTCCTTTTCGGTCACAGCCTCTTCGTCCATATCCTGATCTTCCTCATCGCTGACAACGGCAACTACCTCTTCCGGCTCGTATGGACGGTAATCCATCACATACTGCAGAGAAGCCAGATTGTTATCTCCGATCACCTGCATCGTCCAGTAAGGGAATGAATACAAGACATCTTTATTCGATTGTATTTCATTCCATGTAGCAGGATTCATCATAGGTTTCAATTGTGAGTAGAACTTGTGCATATCTGTATACAAGAAGATTGTGGAACTTGATTTCATATACGAATAAGCATCCTTAAATCCTGCATTATTCTTCAGTAAATTCTTCTGCTCATAGTCTTCTACAAAAGAAAGCAAGGAAGCAGCTTTATTACTGAAAACGACGTAATCATCCACATAAGTATAATATGGCTTCTCAAATTTATCAAACAGCTTTCCGAAGAACAGACGGAAGAAACCTTTCATTTCAACATAATTGATTTCAAAGTCCTTATAATTAACAGACTTTATCTTAACCGGAGACCGGCGTTTGATCTTCTTTTCAATAAACTCCATATTCTTACGGGCGTCTTTGATGCTTTTTGCCCGAATAGCCAGAATCACTTCAGGATCATGTCCTAATAACCCCGGTTCGGATTGCGTTATGGCAAACTCTCCGGACATCCAGCTCAGGAAGTTCTCTTCCAAAGAAATACCAAACAGGCTTTCTATCTTTTTCCGTGAACTCTGATAAGAGTCATACAACAGTTTATCATGAACAGACAGAGCGTTCTCCAGTTCCTTCACGAAAGTTACCGGACTATCAAAGCCGATATTTGTATAAAGAGCCGTTCGCCCGGACAAAATCTCGTGAGCTTTCATTTTATGCTTTCCCGAATTCAGCAAGGCAGTGATATAAGGATCCACCGAATCTTTCTTCAACGTATAACCTTTCACCTCCATCCGGTCTTTATCCATATTCAGGTAAAGGCCCGCAAAATTCATAGAATTACTGAACAGATCGACATATTCATTTCTCGCTCCCAAATAAATAGACATAAACTGAGGAATACGGGCATAGTTGATAAATACCCTGACAAGCCCTTTACCGGAAACTAATTTTTCCGTTTCAATAAAAGACTGGTCAAGTCCGATCTTAGGCTTATTACGGGAGTTGATGGCAGATTCAACGAGTCCGGAAGTATAAGAACCTACCAGGTGATTATCTACAAAAGCAGTATAAAAGACATCACGGGTATCCGGATCACGCATTTCAAGAATGTTAATTCCATTATGCATTCGATTAGTGACGGTAAAGCCGGACATTGCCAGCACTGTTTCGACCTGATCTTTCAATAAATCCATTTTAGAAGCTTTCTGCATATCTACTATAAGCAGAAAATCCCAATCGGTAGCGCGGGTCTTATGAAGTGAGATAAGCAGATCCCGCTGACCGACCAGTGATAACAGCACTTTATTGCTTTTGACAACCGAGTCAAGCTTTTCTACACTCTTCGCAACTTCTTCAAATGATTTCGCTTTTCTCAGACATTGCCAGGTTTCGCTTCCACTAAACTTTTCCCAATCTTCAATCGGAGCAGATGACTGAATAATAAATGCCGCATCCTCCGGCACCAGATAGATCTGCTGAATATTACGGTCGGGCGAAATAAACAGATAAACGATGGAGTATACCATGTATACAGCCAAAGCTAGTCCTGCCGTAAGCAAAG
>OODU01001712.1_pt1 | contig 20792 bp, 14 predicted proteins | sample 1671171 | NCBI WGS metagenome assembly OODU01 (sample SAMN06348129, study PRJEB24527) | human gut metagenome | biome: human gut; feature: ankylosing spondylitis patient; material: feces | host: Homo sapiens | place: China | collected 2015-10
TGAAAGTCGGGCTTACGTTTGCCTGCATGAATCTGAAAAAACTGGCAAAGATGATAGCCAGGAAGGGAAAAAGGGGAGCCCAAAAGTGTTTATTATTGATCAAGTACACGCTTTTTGAACCGAAAACAAGAAAAACGCTTCTGGAGTGCTGGCCAAAAGCGTTTTGTCTACAGTCTGACAGCATTGTATTTTGACAATGCTGTTTTCTGGATAATCAAAGTTCTTGAGGGTTTGCCAAACTTGTTGAGGGTCTTTCGTGAGGGGCTTTCGTGAGGGGCTTTCATGAGGGGCTAACTTGAGGGTATGAAACAGGGTCTGGCATAACACCAGACCTTTAAATATTATTTAGTCTATTTCGTATTTTTCCGGATAAGGAAATTTGCGTTCTCTTTGTAGACGGAATTGCCTTCATGGCGGTTCCGTTTTACTATGTCCTCCAAAAGTGGGGTAAAAAAGCTACTATTATTCAATCCCTTTAAATTTTCAAGGCATAACTTTTCCACATTTTCGCCTTGTCGTTCTTTTATAATAATTTCTAAAATATTCTCATATATATCCTCATATTTTGAGGCGTTTTTACGTCTATTTAAGCTTTTCTTAGCAAATAGAAACCGTTGCTGTAAATCTGTAATATCATCCTCCCTCATTTTTCCCAATAAAATATAACACATGCAAATATTCAGATATAAACACATATAGGTAAAATTGAACAGACCGACCAGCAAAGCCTCGTTTAAATATTTGAGACCCATTGAAATTTTTTTCTCTACCATAATGAGGTAAATGGCATAGTTATTTTTAGCATAAACAAGTTTCTTACTATTGTTTTCTGAAAAATAACAAATTGCTTTTTCAAAATAATGCTTTATTTTATTTTTTTCACTGCAATCTTGAAACATCATTTCTGTTGCCAGATTTACATAAACTTCTCCGGCAGAATTTCCATCTTGTTTTTCCTCATAAAATTGCAGACACTGTTTTAAACAGGTTTTCGTATCTTCATAGTCAAAAAACATATCGCATTTTTTTAGAATATCATAGTAATCTTTTCCTTTTTCGTCCTTTGAAGCATGCTTCAATGCCAGACTATAATACTTTAAGCCATTATCCTCTTTATCTAAATGATTTTGTAAGGTAGCCATCAAAGAATAAGTCCTACAAAAAAGTTTATGAGAAGGGTGAATCAACCCGGATACGTTTTTTAAATACTCGATGAGCTCTTGAGTTATGACATAAGAGCTGTCCACATCTCCTGTTTGATACAGGCAATATGCGTAGTAATATTTTATGAGCATTCTACTTCCTGCATATTTGGGGGAAGCATTTATAGTATGTAATATCTCTAATGCTTTTTGATATTCCCAAAGCTGGAAGAAAGTAGTTATTTGATAATTTTGGATAAAAGCACATTCAATGTCTGTCAATGTGTTTGAAAATTCAACCATAATTTGTCTGGCAAGCGCATATTGCGTTCTCTTTGCATTTCGATATCGATAAAGCAATATAAAACAGATTTCTTTATGCTTCTTATTTTGTGTCGGTAAAAGTTTATAAAGAGCATTCAGGTGATTTAATATAGTTATACAACTAGAGCTGTCAGTGCATTGTTTATATTGAATTTCATAGTACTGAATCAGCTGTTTTACCCATTCTATCCTTTTCCTAGCTTCAATTTTTTCAAAAATGCTTTCATATACATCATGGGAAATAAATTTGTAATCCAAATTGGAGGAAATACAACTCTGAATCAGACCATGAATGTCAGTCATCTGCTTTATGTAAGCGGATGCAGCATCATATTGAAATCCATCATCAGATTCCAACGCATCACATGAAAATTGTTCGCCTATAACGGATGCCATTTGAAGTAAAGTTTCCGCATCTGGAATATCTTTATATATATTTTTTATAAGTTCATCAATGTATTCTGAGAGAGCCTTGGGAGAAATTCCCACGTTCTCGCCATCACTTACATTATTAAAAAATATTAATCGATTCAACCGAATAAAACTATGATTTGTAAGATTAATAACCTTATCATATTCTTCCCGCTTTAGATTCGGAAAATATTCCTCCAGATATTTATAAAATACTTCTTTTTCAGCAACAAAATCCGTAATTTTATAATGGAGTGATATTCTTCCGGCATCATACAACAGATTGAAGTTCTGGCATTTTGCAAGTTCTCCTTTTTTCATATCGAAGATCAATATGATACCTTTCCATTGCGTAGAAAGTATCCTGTTTATTACAGCGCTAAAAATAGGCGTAGGAATACTTTCTACAGAATCAATAATGCAATAGTCTTCCTGGGTATTATTCCAATCTTTATCCTCGTCCATATTGTCAGGGGTAAAATAACGATGAGACCGATAGTTTGCTAAAGCAAAATTGGTTTTTCCTGTTCCACATTCATTACATATAATTTCAATACTCATGTACTATTAACCTTCACTATTTAAAAAATATTTTTTCAGATTATTAACCAAGTTGTCCATGGTAAGCTCATCTCTCCAACCTGATGTTAATGACGTAAAGGGTTCCCATGAAAAGGTAACACACTCATTACATGTCCATGTAATCATTGCAGCGGGAGGATTTTCCCTTTCTCCTTCGTACAGCAAAAGACAAGGTAAATTCGAGAATGATTCCGGTATCAGAAAAAATAATAATTCATTATCATTTTTCACAATACGGATATAATCCCCGCAAGGGTTTGCCCCAATACCATTGATAGTTATACGTTTTGTGATCTCCTGTAACAGATAGTCTCTGAAATTTTTTATATTATCAAGATAATAATCTTCGTTTAGGGAATCCCTGTATTTGGACTTTAGTAATATAATCGTCTGTTCCACGCTTACATGCTTATAAAATCCAATAAAAGAAGGAATGTCCTCAGGCAAGCCTTCCTCATCCAAAACAATAGGAATTAAGAAATCAGAAGCAAAAAAAGTGGCTATAAGACGTTCTTTGATTGCAGTAAATTCTACAGTTGTCCAAATTTTCTTACGATAATATTTGGATAAAAAGCATACTACATATTTACAATTTTGAGAATATAATTTTCTGAAATATTTATATAAATCTTTACCGCATAATTCGCCTTGGTGATCATTGTCGTAAAAAACAGTAAATCCCTGCAAGCCCTCTTTTATTTGTTCTACTAAAGCCCTGTCTTCTCCTGCAAAGGAAAAAGCAAAATCATATTGTGTGTTCATATGTCCTCTCGCAAACCGTAAATAAAGGATAATCCTATATTATCCGTCAAAAAAGCAATTCTCCGGTTAAAGAGAATTGCCCACACACTGTCTATATTTTAAAATCCTTCCGAGGGTGTTTTGTGACTAAAATATCTCGTTGCTTTGCTATGGCCACATGAGTATATATTTCTGTGATATTAATGGAGCTATGCCCCAGCATTTCCTGAATATATCGAATATCAACATCTGCTTCCAACAGGCTTGTAGCAAAGGTGTGTCGGAACATATGCGGCGTAATATGGAGATCAATAGTTGCTATAGAGCAGTATTTATTAAGCATTCGACGGACGGATTGATCAGACAATGGCGTTCCGTTTTGGTTAGCAAAAAAGTGATTACATCTGCTGATTCCACTATGGAATTCCTGCTGCTATTTTTTAATAGTAACCATAGCAGCTTCGCTGCCGATGTGAATGCGCCGTTCCTTATTCCCTTTTCCATATATCAGGACGGATCCATCTGATAAGTTAACATCCGTTAAATGCAATGAGCAGAGTTCAGAGATACGCATGCCGCTGGAAAACAGCAGTTCTACAACAGCGGCATCACGCAAGGCATTTTTCTGCTGATATGTTGTCTGAACATTCTGCATTTGGGTGTAAATGGTAGAAAGTAAAGCTTCCAATGTCTGCAAAGGAATTGTTTTTGGCAGTTTAATGGGCTCCCGAAAGTGTATTTGTATTTTATTAAAAGGATTCTGGTCTATAATTTCCCGATATTCCAGAAAATGAAAAAATGCTTTTAAAGAAGCAATCTTGCGTTTCACTGTTTTAGGTTGATATTGCGCATGGAGAGAGGCAATGTAACTTTCTATTATAGAAGAAGTAACGGCGGAGACCTCTGTCATAGGTACGTGCTCTGAAAATTGTCTTAAATCGATCCTATAAGATTTCAGTGTCTTTTTATCCAGACATTTCTGATATTTGCAATATTCCAGGTAGTGTTCAATAAGGCTTGATAAATGATTCATTTCTGTGTTCTCCTTTGTGTAATTTGAAAAAATTATATCATGTAGAGATATCTCGTATTTCTAGGTAAACGGATTATTACAGGGCAGATAGTTCAAAAATCGAAGTGAAAAATGAGAAAATGTAGTATTATAAAATCAAGCATCATCAACATTCTGTAGATCAATGCAAAGGAGAAGAACTCTTGAAAAAAAGAATTGAAGATTACCCGGATTTCCAAAATATTGTTCAGCACAATGAACTGGTCTACCTTTTCGGCACCGGTATTTCGGCAGCTCTGACAGGGAAGAATTATTCCTGGAAGAAATGGATTCTGGACGGGACAGGCTATTTTTCGGATAGAAAGGCAGCGGATGATATTGCGGAGAGTCTTCAGAAGGATTCGTCTACGAAGAATCTTTTGAATGCCGTGAAAACAGTTCTGGCGGTGACAAAACAGGAAAGAAAATATGATCAGTGGATGCACAGATCTTTTGAGGTAAACAGAGTAACAAATCAGAATCTGGCAGAGACTCTGAAAAAGCTTCTGATTACACAGGATGTTTTTGCCACCACGAATTATGATCATTTGTTGGAGCAGGCGACGGGGCTGGCCGCATTATCTTATGCTGATACACAGCAGGCGTTTTATATGTTAGACCAGCGGAAAAGTAATGCTGTGCTGCATATACATGGAGAATATGATTCTGTGCGGGGAATCGACAATATTATTGCGGATGAGGAACAATATCAGGCAATTCTCAATGACAAAGGGGCACAGTTCCTTCAACAGCTTCTGGGAACAAGGACGCTGATATTTGTCGGCTGCGGACAGACTACGGAAGATGCCAATATTGCGCAGTTTATCCGGTTTGCCCGGGACTATCTGCATATTGACAGAGAATATTATTTTTTGTATCGACAGGGAGAGGAACCGGTGGGACTGCCGAATTTTATCCGGACGATTCCTTATGGAGATGCGTATAGTGATCTTCCGGAATTCCTTGAGGATATGGCACAGCTGCGATTATATGCAAAGATAGAGAGCAATCCGATGGTCACCCGGACTGCATACACGGAGAAGACGATGGATGCTTACGGCCTGTCAGAGTATCATTACTCCCAGCAGTATTTAAAATTCTGTGGACGCAGAATGGAACTGGCACAACTGCAGAATTTTGTGGAAGCGGACAGAATGTTTTTGTGGTGGGCTGTTACCGGGCAGGGAGGTGCCGGAAAAAGTCGACTGGCACTGGAATTTTTGAAAAGAAGCCATCGGGATTTCTTTGGCTTTTTCCTGAATTACGCGGTGGATCCGGAAGAAGTACGTCGTTTTCAGCCTTTCAATGATACGGTTGCGATCGTGGATTATGTGAAGGGAAACGAGGCAGAAATAGCAGTTATTTTCAGGACCTTGATAGACAAATTTGCAGCAGGCCCCTATAAATTGCGGATTCTGTTGTTGGAGAGAGAAAATACAACGGAATTCGGCTCCTGGCATCATGATCTGATAATGGCAATGGCACCTTATTACAGACAGGAATGCAATGATGCGGAATATAACTTGGAATTAAGTACGAAAAAACACAGATTCTTATACCTGGATGATCTGGATGAGGCTGCAGTAGAAGAATTGATCGGAGCAATCTGCGAAAAAAACGGGTTGCCTAAAGATCCACACAGGGATCGTAAATTAAAAGAAGAATACGGAACAAAGTTTGAACAGTTGAAATTCCGTCCGCTGTTCTTACAGATGTTTGTCGAGGCCTGGATCGGAAATGGATGTATCGCTGTAGAATATGATGACTATAAAAGTCTGTTGAAAAATGTGGTAATCAGAGAACAGGAACACATTCTGCAGGTGGTTGATCATGAGATGGAGGTATTTAACGCCCTGATCCGCATGATTGTATGTGCCGGAGTGTCAGAGGGGATACCAGTAAGAGAACTGGCAATACAATATCCGAAAGAATGGAAAATAGTGCGCAATTTTTCTAAAACACATGCCATAACAGGAACGCAGAGAAAAGATTTTTTGACAGGGTTATTAAAAGACACATCACAGGACATCCTGGAGGGAAACGAAAGTCTGCACGTATTATATCCGGATATTGTTAAGGAATATATGTTTTTGTATTATCTCGAGGAAGAGGATATCCGGGAAGTATCCGGACTGCTATGGCAGACCTGTCCGGCAGAATATAATGCCTTTTTGAGCCGATGCCTGACAGATTTTCAGAGGGAAGAATCTTTGGTTCGGATCATCAGGGAAGCTTCTGCGGACTACGCAAACGTTAATGCCATGATCGTGAGACAGGCTTTGCTGGCATTTAAGGTAATCAGTACGAAGGAGGATGGATTCTATTTCCTGAACAGAGATCTGGAGGAATATGAATATTGGAAAAATATGCCCGTTACCAATGAACATCAGGCCATTTATCTGCAAAGCATGTATTTGTGTGTACGACAGATGCTGGGCTGGTCGCATAGAAAATTTTATGAGGCGATAGACCGGATTGCTTTTTTTCCGGCAAACAGGGATCTGGCAGCGAGAAAAGTACAATATCTTCTGGAGACAGTTCATTATCTCGTGGAAAAAAACTGTATAGATACAGCGCAGGATCTTATAAAAAAGACAAAAAGAGCGTTGAAGGAGGTAGCAGAAGGAGAGGAAAAGACGGAATTAGAGTTAAGTTTACAGCGGGAAATTATTGTTTCGGATGTTTATTATAAGAAATGGTGGGACATCAGGAGGAGACATCGAAAAATATTCCGGAAAATTGACTGGAAAAAGGAACACCAGTCCGAACAGTATGCGTATATTGTGTTTTCCGGGGCACAGAAATGCTGGGAGACCATGGAACTGGGCGGAAAATTGCTGATGTTTACATACTGGCTTCAGGATTATGCAGTAGACTATGCAAAGGGAAAACGTAAAATTTATTTTAATGATAAATCGCATTATTACTATCTTCATGCGAAGTATTTGAGTACCGAGGCTACAGCAATGGCGTCAACCATAGCAGGGATAGATTCCTACGGAATCAGTCATATTGATGCGCTGATTGATGAATTGCAGGGCAATATGATGATCTCTGACTTTGCAGGACTACTGGTGGGGGCCAAAGCATCGAAGGTAAGATATGATGATACGGTAACGGAGGAAATGATACAAGGGTATCTTATAGAGGCAGAGCAACTGCTGGACAGATATCCGGACAATGCTACGCTGGCGGAAAAAGCAATACAATTATGGAGAATCGTCTATGGAGTACGATATAAGAAAGACATTCCCCGGGAACTTGTAGAACAGGCGTACGTCCTGCTTTTGCGATTCCCAAAGGATAAGAATGTGCAGAGCCAGTTCTTCGAAATGCTGCAGCAATCCACAGAACGGGACAGATGGCAGGAATATATCCACAATAAGGCGGTGAGGTGTGGAGTGTTGGAAAATATAGACTGGTAGGTAATGAAATCCCCAATCCCTGTCGAAATATAATTACAATACTAATTACAGAAAGAGAAAATACAATGAAAAATAAGAAGTACATCAGAAACCTATCCATGATCGCCGCAAGTCTGTGCATAGCCCTGACAGCCTGCGGAACAGAGAACTCCGGCATATTGACAGCGACCGTTGAACAGGCAGTGGAAGCATCGGCAGAGAGCACAGCGGCTTCCGGACAGACCGCAGAGACGGACAGCGAGGCAGAAGGCCCTTTGGCACAGCGTGATGCATTGGAGTGGGAACAGCGCCTGGATTACACAACGGAGAGACAGGCACAGTTAGCGGAGCTTACGGTGGAACTGACACAGGATACAGAGGAAGTGCAGAGCAAGGCACAGCCGGTGTTGGATGCCATGGCAGAGGGAAAAGCAGAAGCAGCAGTGGATAGTATCCTGGCAGAAGACTGGTATACGGTAATGCTGTCGGATCTTTTGATCGGGCAGAGAAATTATACCGGCACCACCGACAATGGGGACTGGAAAATGTTGATTTTATCGGATGAATTGGGACAGCATTGCACTGCGATAGAGTATCCGCTTGCTGATGGCAGAGAATTTTACGTACAGGTCAGCGATAATGAAATCCGGTATTACGTCTGCGCTGAGAATGGAACCGGTGCGTTTACCAGCGAGAGCCTGAATCTGACAGATGGCACCTATACGGGATATGAAGGAACGTTATCTGCAACAAACCTTCCGGAGGGGAAGCTTATAGTTCATATGGGAACAGCTGATCCGGAAGCAGGGGCAGCAGAAGCATTTCGTAATCGAAGCGCACAGGCGGTGACCTATGAAGGAGAGTTTACGGCAGAGGGAAAGCCTGCGGCAGAGACTCCGAAAAAGCTGCAGAAGGAAGGTAATGCTGTTTATGCTGTCAGACAGGAGGGCAATAATATTTTCTACCTGACGGTAGCGGAGGAAGAAGTACAAAATGCATTTACACCGGAACAGCTGGGAATAGTAACAATCTGGGATTGATCAGTAAACGGAGAGCATAGTTATGATAGTAAAAGGAATAAAGAGATATAGTTGGATTCTGTTGGTAATAATGCTGGCTGTCTTCTGGAAAGCCCCACTGCATGCAGAAGCCGCCACAACACAGGTTGATAATCTGGTACTGATGGTTAATTTCAGTGATGATGGCGATAATACCTTCAGCACAAACTTCAATAAGTATCAGGAAATGTACACCGGTACAGCATCAGCGCCGAAGCGTTCCCTGGAAAAATATATTTCAACAATATCAGATGAACAGGTCAAGGTAAATAATTATTTCCCGCAGGTAGTAAATGGACAATTCATACCGATCACTATCACCGGAACGGCACTAAATTATCCGGATGCAGCCGCAGGAGTGAACTTTGTGGGAGCTGTCATTGATGCAGTAAACACGGCTTCCGGTTTGGCTCTGCCGTCGAAGCTGGACAGCAGATACAATGATGGATATATAGATAATCTTACGATTATCGTCCAGGTAGATAAGGATAAAATGACAGGAGCATTCGGCTCTCGTAAGGCAGATTGGGGAGATTCCAATACCCTGTTAGGTGGACAATGGAAAGTGGGGGCTTATAATGTGCTGCCGACTAACATGCTTGGGGTCGGAACGAACGCAGACTCAGGATATTCACTGGCTTCCCATGAATTCCTGCATACACTGGGAGCACCGGATCTGTATCGTACCTCGGGAGAGACTGGGCATCCGGTGGGGAGATGGTGGGATCTGATGGCAGGATCTAATTTTACAGCACCTTATCCTTTGACCTATACACGGCAGGAACTCGGGTGGATGAGCATCGGGACATTGACGGAGAGTGGGACATACACCCTGCGGCCGGCAGAAGAATCATCCGGCACCCGGGCATATATTCTGAAGACTTCCCGTAGTGATTCGGAGTTCTTTGTGGTGGAATACCGGCAAAAGCCTTCCCCTTCCGAGCGGGAGGACTATGATTTCTATATTCCGGAGAGCGGACTGATCGTCTACCGGGTAAACAATGCGGTGGAGAATCATACCAATAAGGCAGGGGACAATTATATTTATGTGTTCCGGAAGGATACGCTGGATCCGGCAAAGGCGCAGGAAGAGGTAAGGTACGCCACGGTGGGAGGAGAATACCGCAAGGCTCTGGGAAGCAGCGATATGAACGCTCCCTATACGGCAGATACTATCTTTTATTCGGATGGAAGTAACAGTGGAATTGTGATTGACCAGGTTCAGCCTGGGTCTGACGGAAGTATTTCATTTCATGTGGAATTCCCGGTACTTTCTGCTGACAGTTACTGGCAGCAGAGAGGAGAGAGTATCACCGGACTGTGTTCTCCTGCAATTACCGGGGATGCAGCGGGTAGCAGTCTGTATCTGGCAGGCGTTGTAGAGGAACAGGGAGGGAGCCTGTTGAAAATATATTCTTCACAGGCTGCAGACGGTAGATGGACAGAAATACCGGGTAGTGCTATATCTCAAAAAATGTCACCGGTGGATCTTCTGAATGTGAACGGGGATATTTATGTGGCCTATATGGACACTTCAGGTTATGTGCACGTGTCGCAAGCGGATTCTATGGGTCTGAATAGCGTGTATACTTCACAGACAGCAGTCTGGCCACAGCGTCTGGAACTATTTTATGAACAGGGGAAACTGTGGGTGAGCTGGATGGACGACAAATCCCTTCAGGTGATCAATCTTTCAGATCAGTCCGGCCCGCTTCCGGCATTGACGGTACAGGGGGCGAGTATCTCGGGTGCAAAGCTGTTCTATTATGGTGGTAATTGGTATGCTTCCTATTGTGATTATATGACACCAGGGGCGAATGGCAGAGTCGCTGTCCTTCAGCAGCAAGGCTGGCAGGATGTGTATACCATGAATAGTCTGGGAAAGATCAGTTATGCGGATGTCTGTGTATCTGGTAATGTATTGTATCTGGCAGCCCTGAATAATGCGACTGCAAAGACAGCCTTGATTACATATGATGGTACGAAATGGAGTGAAGAAATTCTGCCGGAGGAAATTCAAAGCACGGATACCGTAAGGCTGGCACTGAAGGACGGGATACCGTATATCTTCTGGACGGCGGGAAATGATAAAAAATTGCAGGCAGCCTATCTGTTGGATGGCAGCTGGCAGAAGCTTGCGTCCACCATAGGGACAGATATCAATAGCTTTGATATTTTTTGTGGGGGCAATACATTGTATGCTGCCGGAGCTACGACTGGCGGAATCACTTCTGTCAAAACAATGAAGACGGTGGAAAATCCGACGCCAACGCCTACACCGACACCAACACCGACGCCAACACCAACCCCGACCCCAACGCCAACCCCGACACCGAAGCCCCAGGTTACAGAACCGGAAGTGGGAAATGGCAATGTTGTCCTGGCTCTCCCCGCAGGCTATGACAGAAGTGCAAGGCTGTATATTGACGGTGTAGAGTTTTCCGGCACAGCATGGCAGAATGACGAGTCGAAACGGCTGATAAGCATCGGAAGCACAGGACCGTTGGGAACTACGGCACAGACGGCTATGGCAGTTCAATACAATGCATCAGGCATTCCCACCGGCATGTATGTATGGAGCCTCTCCTATAATGGAAGCTATTATACGGCTGCGGCGATCCCTGAGTTTGAGAATCTTTTTTCCTACCACGGATTTTCTGTGCGGTATACCGGCAACACCGGACTGAGATGTACCTTTGGTATAGATTCTGCAAAAAAACAGCAGCTGACCGGTGCTTCCGGACTGCAGGGATACCGGATCAAGGAAATCGGTACGCTGATTATGCGCCCGGATCTCTATACACAATATCCCATGGTCTATGGAAGCAATAAATTAGGTGGAGGAAAAACATATGGTGTCATCAACGGCAGATTCAGCGATAAGGTCATTAGAAGAGTGAATGGCAGAGATCAGTTTGCAAATGTCCTTACGAATCTTCCACCGGCTCGTTATAACACAGCGTATATCTTCCGCCCCTATACAGTCATGGAAAAGGACGGTAGCAATGTGGTAATCTATGGGCCGGAAATGTCCCGTAGTATGTATACTGTCTGCAAACAGATTTTGAACCGTGGAGACTTCAGACCGGGAACGTCTGGTTATAATTTCCTGAAAAATATTGTGGACAGCGTAGAAAAGTAGAGATAGGAGCAATTCTGAATGGAAAGTAATAATAATAAAAATAAGAAAAATACAGTGTGGATCATACTGACCTGTGTATTTGCGCTGACGACATTAGTGTTGGGAATGGCATTATATCGTTCTCAGAGTGACAGGAAACTCCTGGAGAGTCAGCTGGCGGGAGCACAGGATGTGGTGGCAGTGACAACGGCTCAGCAACAACAGCTGGCAGAAGCAGATAATTTACAGGAAATCCGCATTATGAACGGTATATTACAGCAACAGGATAAGCATCAACAATGGGTAGACGTGGCACCAGTAGAGGATCTGCTGCAGGCGGATCCGGTACTGGCAGGGAGAAACAAGATGCAGGAACTGATCACACAGAACAGGGAAGCGGTGCAGAATGGAACCGTCAGTGCAGAACAGCTTTCGCCGCTGATGGCTAAAGCAGGTACCCTGACAGGCGCAGCACTGGCATCCGCATCCCGGGTGGAGAGCAGCAATAACAAAACAACTGCACAGCCACCGAAAGCACAGACTAGCAGTAATAGTACGACAACGGTAACAGCACCGGCAGCAACTCCGGTGGCAACACCTGCTCCGGTACAGCAGCCGGATAACAATAATAACTCTGATAATGATCATTCCGACAATGACTCTTCAGATAATGGAAGCTCAGATAATGGCAGTTCAGACAGTAATTCCGGTGGAGATTCCTCTGATAGTGGAGATGGCGAAGATATCGGATGGACGGATGAGATTCTGTAAAAATGAAAATTCCCAAACCATAGTTTAAAAAACTGATGGTTTGGGAATTTTTGTGAAGATGTTAAACAGTAATGCTTTCTATAATAATTATTTCTCCAAATCAATTGTCTTCAGCAATTCCTGAATCTGTTCCACGCTCAGCCACTCGGTATTATTGCCGGAGCTGTAGGAGAAGCCTTCCGGTACTCTCTTGCCGGTAGGAACAGCACGTCTGGATTCACTCCATACCATCTGGGGATATACGATGAAGTGCTTATCGTATTCATAGGTGTTCAGGGAATCTTCCACGGTAACCATGATCTCATGAAGCTTTTCACCCTCACGAATTCCGACTTCAGGCATCTCACAACCGGGCAGCATTGCCTGTGCCAGATCAGTGATCTTAAAGGAAGGAATCTTGGAGATGAAGGTCTCACCGCCTTTGGATTCTTCCAATGCTTTAATTACCAGTTCCACACCCTGCTGCAGACTGATCCAGAAACGGGTCATGCGGTAGTCGGTGATGGGAAGCTCGGTACCGCCGTTTTTGATAATGTTATGGAAGAACGGAATCACGGATCCGCGGCTTCCTGCTACGTTGCCATAACGAACGATGGAGAAGCAGATGTCCTTGCTTCCGGCATAAGCGTTGGCAGCGATGAACAGCTTGTCGGATACCAGCTTGGTGCCGCCATACAGGTTAACGGGGTTAACGGCCTTATCGGTAGATAAAGCAACGACTTTCTTGACTCCGGTATCCAGTGCGGCATCAATGACATTCTGCGCACCGTGGATGTTGGTCTTGATAGCTTCTGCGGGATTGTACTCACAGGCGGGAACCTGCTTCAGAGCTGCGGCGTGGATGACATAGTCGACACCCTCAAATGCTCTGGTCAGACGCTCTTTGTCTCTTACATCGCCGATGAAGAAACGAAGCTTGTCCGCATACTGTTTGAACTCGTTCTGCATAATGAACTGCTTGAATTCATCGCGGGAATAAATGATGATCTTCTTTGGATTGTAATTATCCAATACATACTTGGTAAAAGCTTTACCGAAGCTGCCGGTACCGCCGGTGATCAAAATGGATTTATTATCTAATAACATAATGTCCTCACTTTCAAAACTCAAATTCTTTATCATAATAACATATTGTATGGAAAAACGCAATTATTACGCAGTTTATATTATCCTGATGATATTTAACAAATAAATAAAAGCAAAAGGGATGCAGTATGAAGTATAATAGGAATAAAAGAATGCCTTACGGCAGTAATTTAATAGCGATCTGCGGAGGTGAAAATATACTTGAATATGTCAAAACCAAATAATTTAGCCGTTTTATATCCTGGCCTCATCAGGCAGTGGGATTATGAGAAAAACAATGGACTTACTCCGCAGGAAGTTACTGCCGGTTCTCAGAAGAAAGTATATTGGATCTGCGAGAAGGGGCATTCTTTCGACATGGATATCCGAAGCAGAACGAAAGGGCAGGGGTGTCCTTATTGTAATAACAGAAGAATTTTGCCGGGATACAACGATCTGGCCACCTTGAACAAAGAACTGGCAGCGGAGTGGAATTGGGAGAAAAACGGCAATCTGAAACCTACGGATGTGGGGACAGGCTCTAAAAACAGAGTTTGGTGGAAATGTGATAAAGGTCATGAATGGCAGGCACGTGTGATTCAGAGAAATGGTGGCACGGGATGCCCGGTGTGTGCGAATAGAATCGTTTTAAAATCCTATAATGATTTTGCATCACAGCACCCGGAGCTGCTGTCGGAATGGGACTACGACAGAAATGAGATTGACCCGTCAGAGTGTGCATGCTTTAGCAGAAAAAGGGTATGGTGGAATTGCAGAAGAGGGCATCATTGGAAGGCGACTGTCAGCGACCGGAGCAAGGGAACGGGATGCCCTAAATGTTCAGAGGAACGCAGGGTATCTTTTCCGGAAAAGGCAATCCTCTATTATTTGCGTTTACATATAGAGAATGTAGAGGCAAACTATAGGGACGAGAGCATAGCGCCTTATGAACTGGATATTTATTTGCCGGAATATCGTCTGGCAATTGAATATGACGGAACTTACGGACATTCTAAGGGAAACGGAATAGCCAGAGATCTTCGGAAAAACCGGAAATGTGAGGAAAATCACATTGCACTGGTCCGGATACGGGAGAAGGACTGTCCGGAACTGAATGATTCGTCTTTCGATTACAGACTGGAAGACAGAAATGGATTAAGGGATGCAATTTATTTTTTGTATCAGTATTTATCAGATAAATACGCAGTTGAGATACACATGAAAGAGGATGAGGTGGATCCGGAACGGGATGCGGCAGAGATTTATTCACTGATTGCATTCAGCGAGAAAGAAAATTCAATTTTGAAAAAGGCACCTCAGATTGCAAAAATGTGGCATCCCACAAAGAACGGCCGGGTAACGCCGGAAGATATTTCTGTCGGGTCCAGTAAAAAGTTCTGGTGGCAGGGAGATTGCGGTCACGAATGGATGAGTACAGTTTCTTATGAAATCAGCAGTGGAAAGTGTCCTTATTGTTCCGGAATGCGGGCTTTACAAGGATTTAATGATCTGGCAACGGTGAATCCGGCAATTGCAAAAGAATGGGATTATGAAAAGAATGATGAATTATCCCCGGAGAAAATTACTGTCGGAAGCGGTAAAAAAGTATGGTGGAGATGTGAAAAAGGTCATTCCTGGTATGCTTCCATTGTTTCAAGAAATCGAGGAAATGGTTGCCCTATCTGTGCAAATCGTATTACTTTAAAAGGATACAACGACATTACTTCAAATGAAAGACTGCTGAAATCATGGGATTTTGAGAAAAATAGTGGACTGGATCCAACAAAGCTTAGCATTGGATCAGAGAAAACAGTATGGTGGCTTTGTCCTGTGTGTGGATGCGAATGGAAGGCAATGATCCGCCGACGGGCGGAGGGAAATGGCTGCCCGGAATGTGGGAAGAGGATCCGATATGCAAATTCCAGAAGGAAGATGGTAAAAGACAGAGGAAGCCTTGCGGAGAAAAATCCCGCTCTGCTGGAAGCGTGGGATTGGGAGAAGAATACAGTCAGTCCCTATGAAATCCTGGCAGGATATACGAAAAAAGTTTGGTGGAAATGCAAACAATGCGGAAATGAATGGGAAGCCACGGTGATCTCCAGAAATGATGGACGGGGCTGCCCTGCTTGTGCCGAAAAGAGCAGAGCCGCAGCGAGACAAAGGAAGCTTTTGAGTAAAAAGCAGCCGATTACCATGACGCATCCGGAACTGATGCAGGATTGGGACTATGAGGAAAACAGCAACCTGAATCCTGATTTTCTGACAGCGGGTTCCGGAAAAAGAGCAGGCTGGAGGTGTCATATCTGCGAGACGAAATGGACGGCAGTTATTGTGGAAAGAACCAGAGGAAAGGGCAAATGCCCGAAATGCAGTAAACATTGAGAGGAGGAACGGTATGTATCATCCAACAGTAGAGGAATTGAATAAAACACCATGGGAAAAACAAATGGCACAGCAAATGACTCTTGATAATTCAGGGGTAACGTTATCCTATCGCAATGTACTCTATATCATTCAACAACATTTAAAGACTTTATATGGGGATATGGCAGACTGGAACAAAAATCTGGGAATCTATTTGCGGTCAGAGGAAAGAAAGCATTCGACATTGTTCGTGGATAAGATAGAAAATGTACTGGAAATTACTACAGATCATTTGCAGGCTGCAATGCAATTTGAAGAACAGAATCAGGGGATGGCGGCGAAGGCATGTGAACTGTATCAGAACTGGTGTAATACCCAGAATGTGCAGTCACTGGCACTGGCTGCGGAGATATTGGGAGTGTTTCCGGGAGAGAGCAGGATTTCTCTAAATGAGTATTACGTAGTATTTCCCGGAGAAAAAGAAGAACGGAAAAAAATCAGGGCGCAAGTTTTGTCGGACGAAAATTCTATCAGGCTTCTTTCGATGGTTGTTAATTTGATGGTTTCGTTTTACCGGGATGGTTTATTGTGTACCTATCCCGGTGTGGGGACAATGATTACGCAGCCGAGAGGAAAGCTTTTCTGGAGAGGAGAAAACGCATATTACGGCTCTTCGAAACCGAGTATTTACAGGAGCACCGGAAATTTGTCCCCAGGGATATTCCAGGCAGTGACCAAAATGAGATACGATGAGTGTGGCAAACTGTTGGATCAGATGGAGGCACCATTGCAGTGGTCCAGACAAATCAGCGATGTTTCTTACATGGCGATTATGCAGCATTATGGATTGCCCACGCATATGCTGGATATTACCGGGGATATAAAAACGGCTCTCTTTTTTGCGTGCTGTAAGTGGAAACAGGAAGATTCGTTTAGCAGATGGGAGCCTCTCAGAAAGTGTGATTTTGAGAAAAAGGATTCCAGACCCAATGTGGCTGAAATAGGTGGAGATTCCCGGTATGGAATGATTTATAAGGCAAGGACGGAGATAGAAGATCTGATGTGGCTGGTAGTGGAACCCGCAAAAAATAACTGTGGGGAAAATTCGGAATATCAATCCATGGAAAAGCATGTGATACCGGTGGGGTATCAGCCGTTTAACCGGTGTAGGTCGCAGCATGCCTATATGGTTCTTGGAATACAGGATCTGTATCTGGATGCACAATTCGATAAGGCGAAATTCTTATTGGATGAGGATTTCTGTGAATGGATCTATGAGGAAATGGAAAAAGGCGAAAAAATATATCCTCATAAGGATGTCCCCGATATTACCAAATACATTTCAAAGATAGCCAATACACATATATTTAGCAAAAGTGTTTTTGATGAATACTGCAAATTAAATCAATACAATCAAAAAAGAAGTGAAATATTAAAGAATAGTCTGAAACAGGAGGGATTTTTCATTAGTGACAGAGAACTGACGTTTATAGAACCCGACAAATTAAAGCAACTGAATGAAAAATATACGTTAGAGGATGCCCGGAGAATAGCCGATATAAAACCGGTAGCCAAGCCTATGATAGTGATAACCGGGTAAATGGTAACAGCACCTGAAAATTTTGGTGCATAAACTCATGATAAAAAATTTAAAAATGATAAAAAATTTAAAAATGTTTGTAAGATTTTGTCATTTATTGTCATGTACTAAATAGAGGGATTTTATATTACAGGACAAAGGTGGTAGCTAAATGTATGATACTGAAGAAAAATGTATGGAATTGGCGGAGAAACTTAAGAAAATATGTGAAGCCAAGGGAAGTACACCGTACAAACTTGCTAAAGAAGCAGGTATTTCTTCGTCTACAATAAGTGAATTCTTGAAGGGAAATTCAAAACCAAGAATTGATACATTACTGATTATTTGTAATCAACTTGGGATTTCTATGACGGACTTTTTGGAAGAACGGGAGGTTATGGAACAGTATGCCAAGGAGGAAGAAGAACTGGTAAAAGTATATAGAAGTTTATCAGGAGAGAAGAGAAAGCAATTAGGTACATATGTGAAAATGCTTGAGGAATATAGCGGGAGAATAGATGACTGAGAATAAAAAATTGAAAAGAAAATTAATTGTACAGTCATTTTTGCCATTGTCGATTCTTATAGTAATCAAAAGCGTAACGAAGGAAACGCTTGGGAAAATATATTGTTTGCTGGATAGCATACTACATAAATGCAATATCATTGAGATGATTCAAGAGACAGGACTGAGGGACGATATTTGGCAGATTTTAATTGGTATTATTGCACTTTGGTTTGCAATCAGTGGATTCATTACGTTCTGGCAATTTCGGCAGGCGCGTTTTACAGCATTTAATGATGATGGGGATAAAATTGTGATAGAAGACAAGATACAAGACTCCGGTATCAGCTTTTTTATGACGTTTATACTTTCGCTGTTGGTGGATAAAGTAAGTACAGTTAATGAGTTTATCTCATATATACTGGTGATGTGGTTTGTTGCAGAACTTATGGTCAAAACGGATTTATATTACCAGAATCCTGTATTGATTTTATTGCAATACAAGCTTTACAGGGTGAAATTTACTTCTGACATAGCGAATGTACCAAATCCCAAAACATATATTGCTATATGCCGTGAGGAACTGGACGAAAATAAGGTAGTAAAATGGAAATATATTTCGGATGATGTGTGCCTTATGTACAACAAGAACAGAAAGGAACAGTAAATGGAAGATGTAAGAGAAGAATGTACAATGCAAAACATAGTAACGGAAATAGAAACTATGTTTTGCGATGAAGAATATGGATTCGAAGTATATGCACTTATAAAAGGTGATGAAAAGACACTAAAGCGCTTTGCGTTCTATGAAAAAAGTAAAAACAATCAAGATAATTTCAAAGACAAAATTCAGAAAACAATTGCTGAGGTTGTGAAAAGAGATTATGGAGTTGAAGCATCACAATATGTAAGTGTAGATTATGTGGCGGATGATCAACACAGAATATATGTGCTGCCACAGAACGAACAATATGCCCCTTTTGAATATTTGAAAGCTGTTGAGCCGAAGGAAAATTATTTTGGAGTAAATGACTTTGACAATGTGGATGCAATACTCTTTCGGTTTAAAAGAGAGAGCAGGTGTATATGGGCATATCAAAGTGTTCAGCCTATATTGATTCCGAACAAGAAAAAAGAAAATTTTTTGGTCAAGGCGATATCTACAGAAGATATGGACAAGTTCGAGGAATTTACGGATAGAATTTTTACGATAACTCAAAAAGTAAATTTACTGGTGGTGGGAGAGAATATACTGACCAGGGATATAAAGCTGATGCAGAGGCACTTTGGCTTTGAACAGTATATTCGTTCAGAAGCCATGAAAGTTGTGGAGGATATAACCAAAACGGGTCTTGTGGAAAACAATTTTAAATTACAGGAATATGTAAGTCGTCCATCAAAGACATACGCCAAAAAAATGCTTCGAATTAAGCAGTACAATGTTGTGAAACTGAAATCAAAGGAGTTAATAAAGAAAATTCAAAAAACGGAAAGATGGCGTGAAACATTTACGATTATAAATGGAAAAATACAGCTAAACACTTATAAAGACGTAGAACACTTGATAGATCTGTTTGATGAAAGGTATACAAAGTCATTAATAACAAATGATGAGTTTGATACAGATGTAAAGCGAATAGCAAAGAAGAATGAAACGTGATAGATAATCAGATATTATCAGTCGGTTTTTAGTATTCCAAACAGCCCAAAGGAGGATTTAATTATGAAAGTGAGCGTTATCGTTACAACCCATAACACAGAAAGGTATCTATTAAAATGTATGGATTCCATTTTTAACCAAACCTTATCAGACATTGAAATTATTATTGCAGATGATGCATCTACAGACAGTACTCCTCAAATAGCAACTGAACTTGCCAAAACGCACGAAAATGTTTTGTTTTTGCCGCTTTCTACCAACCTTGGGCCTGGAGGAGCCCGAAATAAAGCGCTCCAACAGGCATCTGGAGAGTACATATCATTTATTGACAGTGATGATTGGATGGACCTAAATTATCTGGAAGTAATGTATAATAAAGCGCAACAATTAAATGCCGATATTGTTACATGTAGTTTGATGCGAGAATACGATTATATTACTACTTCTCCCGTATATAAGTGCAAATACGATCAAGATTATGTGCTTTCTGGAGAGATTGCATTTCGTATTATGACAAACGAGTATAATTATGGTATAAAGTTCTTGCCGTCAGCTTTAAATAAAATATATCGAAAAACTTTTTTGACGGATAATTTATTAACATTTCCAGAGCATATTTTTTTTGAAGATCAACCTTTTTCATATAGTTGCACGCTGGCTGCAAATAGAGTGGTTTGTGTCCCTCAAGTTGTGTATCACCACTATAAACGTTCGGGATCCATTGTACAGTCATTTAATCAAAAGAATATAGACGATATGATGACTGCATACAAAATGATTAAGGAATACCTGCAGAAAAATAACATTTATAAAAAATTTCGATTTAACTATTATTCATCATTACAGCATTTTTATAATTTAATTGTTCGACAAATATTTGAGTTTGTCCCTGATGAAAAATCTAAAAAAGAATATCTCAAATATTCTTTCATTCGTCTGAAGGAGCATTCCTGTTAAGTAACAAATAACCGGTTTGCAAAAAATGAGTGCCACCCATAGAATAATGATTGTTAA
>OODU01001717.1_pt1 | contig 20726 bp, 22 predicted proteins | sample 1671171 | NCBI WGS metagenome assembly OODU01 (sample SAMN06348129, study PRJEB24527) | human gut metagenome | biome: human gut; feature: ankylosing spondylitis patient; material: feces | host: Homo sapiens | place: China | collected 2015-10
TATATATAAATTATCTAAATGTTCTATAAAAAAAATTAGATAATATTATAATATAATTATTTTTTTATTGTAATTTTATTATTTTTACTTCATTATTATCTTGCAATCTTAACTATTTATGAAAATTAACTAGAAAGGGTAGAAGATGTTTGGAAAAAGTAAAGCAATTCAACAAACAGATACACACTGTACGGAGTTGCAAGATATATTAAGAGCCATTAAACATACGATGGCTGTTATAGAATTTTCAACAGAGGGAATTATAATCGACGCAAACGAAAACTTCTTGCGTACGATGGGTTATACTTTGGACGAGATTAAAGACAAGCATCATAGTATGTTTTGTCTTCCAGATGTTGTGAGATCTATGGAATACGATAATTTTTGGATTGATTTGAGAGCCGGAAAGTCAAAAAGCGGACTATTTAGAAGAATCGCAAAAGGCGGCAAAGATATTTATCTAGAAGCAAATTATATACCAATTTTAGATGTAAATGGAAGAGTATATAAAATTATAAAATTTGCAAATGATATCACAACTAGACATTATGAGCTTATGGATCTTAAAAATACTATATATGCTGCAAATCGCTCTATGGCTATTATTGAATTTAGACCAGATGGCACTATAATTAATGCAAACGAAAACTTCTTGCGTACGATGGGTTATACTTTGGACGAGATTAAAGACAAGCATCATAGTATGCTTTGTGATTCTAGCTTTTCTAACTCTAAAGAATATGTGGGATTTTGGACTAAATTAAGAAGCGGAGAGTTCCAGTCTGGAAAATACGTCAGATATGGTAAGGGTGGAAAAGTCGTATATTTAGAAGCTAGTTATAATCCTGTTAGAAATGAAGATGGAAAGATATATAAAGTAATTAAATTTGCTACTGATATAAGCGAACAAGTAATCAAAGATCAAGAAAAATTAAAACTAATTAGTGATTTGGCAGATAAAAATGATAATCTTACTCAAGATGGAGATAGAGTTATAGAAAATACAGTGTCAAACGTACAAAATATAGCAGATATGATGTCTCAAAGTAGTACTTTAGTAGCGTCGCTTAATCAACAATCAGATGAAATCAAATCTATCATTCAAACAATTAGCGATATCGCGGATCAGACAAATTTATTAGCGTTAAATGCGGCTATAGAAGCTGCAAGAGCTGGAGACCACGGACGCGGATTTGCTGTTGTTGCCGATGAAGTCAGAAGTTTGGCCGAAAGAACAGAACACTCTGTAAGCGAGATATCAACTACTATTAGTTCTATTAGAGATGTTACTTCACAAGTGGTTCAAAGTATAAAAGATGGATTAGAAGATGTAAATCAAAGCGTCGAATTAGCTAAAGAGGCTAAAGATTGTATGCAAAAAATCAGAGCAAGTTCGGTAGAAGTGGCTAACGCAATGTCTCAAGGAGTTTAAAGAACCTTTTTAGGTTCTTTAAATATTTAAGAAATATCGTCTTTGACTATTTTTTCTATTATTCCAAATTTAATTAATCCGACTCTATTTTTTCCTGCTTGTAAAAATGCTACGCTATCATTCGGTTTTACTTTAAATATTTTAGATTTTATTTTCAGCTTTTTTCGTCTTCCAAATAGTGAATTTATAAAACTTATAGGCTTTTTTCTATTCCAATTTAATTCGTGATTTACTCTAAAATGTTTTGGAAGTCTTGTTTTTTTACCGTTTATCACGAAGTATCTGATGCTTCCAGTAAGTACGCTTCCTCCATAGAGATGCAGTCTAGACCAGACCGTGAGCGAACTTAGAATTTCTACTAATTTTTGACTATTTGGATCGGGTTTTTTAAATTTAAAAAACCTATCTCGTCTATTTAAACTATGTAAAAACTCTCTACTTTTTTTGATATATATATTGTTTTTAAATCCAGAATCAAACTTTAAATTCGAACTCATAAAAACAACTTGCGGATATATCTCATAGCCGCTTAAATCAAAGCCTGAAGATCTTAGATGATTTACAAAAAACGTTGTATTTCTAAGTAATTTTTTAAGCGGATTTGAATGATTTATAATTTTTTGCTTATTTATTTGTATCCATTCATCATTTTCATTTATACTTACTGTTCCAGACCAGTTTTTTATCTCTATAAGATATATTTTTTTGCCATCAAGTATGATAAAATCTATCTCGTGCAGACTTGCTAAACAATCTTTTATTCTTTTATTTTTAAATACGCATATTCTTTTTATTTTGCTTAGTTCTATCGCAAATTCGCTCTCAGCCAAGCTTCCAGCTACGCTGCTTAAATCAGGTGTCATTTTTGTAGGATTTGCTAGAAGCTTAAAGTTTTGCCAAAAATTAAGCATGAGTTATCTTTTGTACGCAAAGACTAGCTAAATTTAATCCAAAACTCGCAGTTACGCCTATAAAACTTCCAAGATCTTTGCAATTTGGCATTTCGGTAGAAAAAATAACTTTGTAGTCGTTTTTAAATCCGGCTTTTTTTAGCTCGTATCTTATTTTTCTAGCAAACGGATCATTTGTTGTTTTCCAAATACTCGCTACTTGTATTCTTGTAGGGTCGAGTCTTTTTGCTCCTCCCATTGAGCTAAGCAGTTTTTTATGACATTTTTTTGCTATTTCTACTTTGGCTGGAACATCATCTATGCAGTCTATAACAACATCAAATTTAGAAAAATCGAATTCCTCTACAATCTCTTTTGTAAGTTTTAAATTCAACCCTAAAATACCTGGATATAGCCTAGTAAATACGTCCGCTTTTAGCTCTCCTACAAACTGGCTTCCTATTTGGCGGTTTTGATTTGTTATATCAAATTTATCGCAGTCTATAACTGTTAAATTTACTACTCCGCTTCTATACAGCGCGTCTATACATACCCCGCCTACACCGCCACAGCCGCACACAAGAACTTTTGCTTTGCTTAATTTTTCAAAATTATCTCCAAAGAGCCATCTTGCTCTTGTAAATCTATCATTAATCTGCATTATTATATCCAACTCTTTAGTCTATTTATACTATGATGAGCGGTCATATCAAGCTTTATGGGAGTTAGTGACGCGTATCCGTCAAAAGTAACGGCTAAATCACATTCGTTATCATTTTCTTTAAGGTAATGTATATTCGGCGTTCCTAACCAGTAATACTCTAACCCTCTTGGATTTCTATGAAGTTCGGCGTTTGTGTTGTACGCCTGATGACCTGCTGGGACTATTTTTAGCCCTTTGTACTCATTTTTTGGAACTGCTGGAATATTTAAATTTAAAAACTCTCTGCCATTTAGCGGGAAACCATTTTCAAATATGTTTTTTACTATATCAGCACTGATCTCACAAGCTAAATCAAAACCGTATTTATCTATGCTATCGTTTTTATATAAAAGAGATATCGCCATAGACGCCACGCCTTGCAAAGTACCTTCCATAGCGCCTCCGCAAGTTCCTGAATACGTGATATCTTCGCCTAAATTTGCGCCGTGATTTATACCGCTTATTATAAGATCTGGTTTTTTGTGTTTATACATAGTTTCAAGCGCAAGATATATGCAGTCGCTCGGCGTTGCGTCATCAAGCTTAAAAAAACCGTCATCAAGCTGGATAAATCTGAGTGGGCGAGTTAATGTTATAGAGTGTGCGCAAGCTGATTTTTCACTGCTTGGAGCGACTACCGTTACTTTTGCGATGTCTTTTAAAGCGTTTCTTAAAGCTCTAATTCCTAAAGCTTCAAAACCGTCATCGTTTGTTATTAAAATTTCTTTCAAATTTGACCCCTTTGCATTAATTTTATCCGAACTTTTTAAATTTTTGATATAATGAAATAAAAAGATAGGATGCCTTTTATGAAAATTTTAGTTTCTTGCCTTGAAGCTTCGGCAAATTTACATTTAGAAGAGGTTTTAAAATATCTTGGCGATACTGAAATTTGCGGAATTTTCGATAAAAAATTCGGTGAACCGCTTTATGATAGTAAAGAGTTTTCAGCTATGGGGTTTGTAGAGATTTTACCATTGATTTTTAAAGCTAAAAAAGCTTTAAAACAGATGGTTAAACTTGCTAAAAACTGCGATAAAGTTTTATTGATCGATAGCCCTGCGTTTAACCTACCTTTAGCAAAAGCCATAAAAGAAGCTGGGCTAAAATGCAAGGTAACTTACTACATACTTCCTCAAGTCTGGGCGTGGAAAAGAGGACGCGCGGCTAAAGTAGAAAAATACTGCGATAATTTAGCTTCTATCTTGCCTTTTGATGCTTCGTTTTATTCGCGCTCATATTATGTAGGTCATCCTTTGCTTGATGAGATAAAAGTACAAAAAAAAGAGCTTTTAAATAGCGGAGTTATAGCATTTTTACCCGGCTCAAGAAAGTCTGAGATAACTAGACTTATGCCTATATACAAAGAGGTTGCGTCAAGCCTAAACAATAAAAAGCTTCTAGTAGTACCACTGAATTTAAAGAATGATATAGATGAAATTTATGGAGACGTGAGCGAATTCCAAATAATTTTTGACACTCACGCAGCTCTTTTACAAAGCGAATTTGCCTTTGTTTGTTCGGGAACCGCTACTCTTGAAGCGGCTCTTATAGGAACTCCGTTTGTGCTTTGTTATAAAGCAAAAGCGATTGATATATGGATTGCTAGAAAACTCGTAAAACTAAAACACGTCGGCCTTGCAAATATAATGTTCGATTTTATGGATAAAGAAGCACTAAATGTTGAGTTGATCCAAGAGCAAGTTAGCAAAAAAGCTTTACTTGATGAGTATAAAAATTGCGATAGAAGTAAGTTTCTAGGAGCTTGTGGTGAGCTTAGAAGCTATTTAAAACACGGAAGCGCTAAAATAGTCGCTGATATGGTTTTAAGCCAAAATTAGATAAAATCATTAAAAAATGGGTTCAAAGGAGACAAAATGACAGAGCCGATGACGCTATATGGTTATGAAAAATTATCATCTGAGTTAAAGGATCTAAAACTCGTCCAAAGACCAGCCATCGTTGAAGAGATCGATATAGCAAGAAGCCATGGAGATCTAAAAGAGAACGCCGAGTATCACGCCGCAAGAGAGAAGCAGGCTTTCATAGAAAACCGCATAGCCGAGCTTAGCGATATATTAAGCAGAGCAAAGGTGATAAACCCGAGTGAATACGAACACGACAGAGTAAAATTTGGATCTACTATCACCATAATGGACGTTGATACCGAGTTAGAAACGACTTATACTATAGTAGGAATCAGCGAAAGCAATCTTGAAAGGGGTCTTATAAGTATCAATACGCCTCTTGCAAAACAGTTAATCGGTAAAAGTGAGGGCGATAATGTAACTTTAAGCTTACCAAATGGAATAAGCGAGATAGAGATAGTTTCGGTATGCTATAAACCGATCAAATTTGATTAAGGTTGAAGATGAAAATAAGCGTCGGCATAATAGGAATCAGTGGATATACCGGACTTGAATTAGTAAAGCTTTTGATAAATCATCCAAATTTTGAGCTAGTTTATGCAGGAGCAACTAGCCAAAATGAGCTTGAAGATCTGTTTCCAAGTCTTAAAAACGTGCTAAATTTAAAAGTCGAAGTCGCAGATACAAATGAAGTAAAAAAGCGTTGTAAACTTGTATTTTTAGCACTTCCGCATACTGAAGGTATGAAGGTAGTAAAAGAGCTAAAAGGCTCAGACGTAAAGATAGTTGATCTTTCTGCTGATTACCGCGTGAGCTTAGAAAATTATGAAAAAAATTACTGTCCGCATTTGGATAAAAGCGGGTTAAAAGAAGCCGTTTATGGACTAGTAGAGATAAATAGGGACTTGATAAAAACCGCAAATTTGATAGCAAATCCGGGATGCTATCCGACTTGTTCGCTTTTAGCTTTACTACCGTTTGTAGATATGCTAGAGCCTAAATTTGGTGTAATGATAGACGCAAAAAGTGGTCTTAGCGGTGCTGGAAAAAGTCTAAAATCCACTAGCCATTTTGTAAGCGTAAATGAAAATGTAAATGCTTATAGTCCTCTTACTCATAGGCACAGTGATGAGATAAAAGAGCATCTAAACAAAAACCTCAAAAACGGGTTAAAAGATGATATCGAAATAATGTTCGTGCCGCATTTAGTGCCTCTTACTCGCGGAATGTTAGTGAGTAGTTTTTTGCTTCTTAAAGATGAGTTTAAAGATATTGATCCACTACAAATTTTAAGAGATTTTTATAAAAATGAGAAGTTTATCCGCATTCGTACCGAACCAGTTAATACGAAATTTGTAAGCGGAACGCATTTTTGCGATATTTTTGTGATAAATAAAAACGGTAAACTCTGGATAAACTCAAGTATCGACAATCTTCTTCGCGGCGCTTCTAGTCAAGCTTTGGCAAATGCAAATTTGATGTTTGGGTTTGATGAGAGTTTAGGACTTCCTTTTGTCGGCAATTCTATATGAAAGAAATTTTAGACGGCGCACTATTTATCGCGGACGCTCACGATAATGCAAATAAAAAAAGCTTTTTAAATTTCCTAAAGGCTTTGAAAAGTGGAGCTATTCTGGCTCCGCCGCAGCTTTTTATAATGGGAGATATGTTTGATTTTCTTGCTAATACTACATATTCACAACTATTTTATTCTGAGCAAATAGAGCTTTTAAATGAGCTTGGTAAAGATATTGATATATATTATTTTGAAGGCAATCACGATTTTAATCTAAAAAATATATTTCCAAATTTAAAAGTATTTGACATCTACTCTCAGCCGCAAATTTTTAATGCAAACGGTGAAAAAATAAGTCTTGCTCACGGCGATATATTTTTAAAACCGTTTGAAACTTTTGTTTTAAGATCTCTTAGAAATAAGATTTTTTTATGGTTGATGGATAAAATAGATGGATTTTTTAAATTTAAAATCTCAAAATCAATTTTAAAAGCACAAGAAAATAAGAATCTAAATTATAAAATTATTGATTTTACTTTTGTGATAGGCGCTAAAATTCATAATTATCAAACCTCAAAAATCATCGAAGGTCACTATCACCAAGGTGTAAATTTAAAGATTGAAGATAAAATTTATATTAATTTACCTTGTTTTGCGTCTGAACAAAGGTATTTTATAGTAGAATACGACCATGAAATAAAATTTCAAATCGTAAGGAGCCCAAATGTTTGATGATAATATTCTTAAAACGGGTTCGAATGAGATGGAACTTGTTGATTTTCGTATATTTAAGCAAGGCAAAGATAAGGTCTATGAAGGTATTTATGGAGTGAATGTTGCTAAGGTTAAAGAGATTATCAAAATGCCAAATCTTACCGAACTTCCAGGTGTGCCAGATTATATCGAGGGGATTTTTGATCTACGTGGAGTAGTTATCCCTGTTATAAATCTAGCCAAATGGATGAATATAGCAGAACCAAGAGATAACATATTAAAGCCGCGCGTTATAATAGCAGAGTTTAGTGATATTTTTATAGGTTTTATTGTTCATGAAGCAAAAAGAATTCGTCGTATAAGCTGGAAAGATATAGAACCGGCAAATTTTGCAGGTGGTGCAGGAAGCGGAACGCTTGATAAGTCAAAAATAACAGGCGTAACTAGAATCGAAAATGACGAAGTTCTTTTGATTTTGGATTTAGAAAGCATAGTTGAAGAGCTCGGAATTTATCAGCCAAAAATTGAGATGGAAATCGATGAAATGAGACAATTAAGCGGTATCGCTCTTGTGCTAGATGATAGCTTAACTGCTAGACGTCTAGTTGGAGACGCTCTTGCTAAGATGGGTCTTAGAGTAGTTGAAGCAAAAGACGGATCTGAAGGAATCGAGAAAATGAATGATCTTTATTCGCTTTATAAAGATGATTTAGATCAGAATTTAAAAGTCATCATAAGCGATATAGAGATGCCTCAGATGGACGGTTTTCACTTTGCAGCCAGCTTAAAAGAAGATAAAAGATTTGCAAATATTCCTATTATCTTTAACTCTTCGCTTAGCAATGAGTTTAGCGAGATTCATGGAAAAGAGGCTGGAGCTGATGGGTATTTGACCAAATTTAATGCTACACAGCTTTACAAAGAGGTCATTAAAGTTATTGATGCTCATAAAAAATATATTAGTTAAGAGGTGATTTATGGATGATATGCAAGAAATACTTGAAGACTTTTTAGTCGAAGCTTTTGAGCTTATTGAACAGATTGATCACGATCTTGTAGAGCTTGAGGCAAACCCTGAGGATTTAGAGCTTTTAAACAGAATTTTCCGTGTAGCTCATACGGTTAAAGGAAGTTCATCATTTTTAAATTTTGATATTTTAACAAAACTTACTCATCATATGGAAGATGTTTTAAATAAAGCTCGCCACGGTGATTTGAAAATAACTCCTGATATAATGGATGTTGTTTTAGAATCTGTTGATATGATGAAAGCTCTTTTAAGAAGTATAAGAGATAACGGTAGCGATACTAGCGCAGGAATAAGCATAGATGATATTTGTATTAGACTTACTGCTATAAGTGAAGGCGAAGCACCGCAATCTAGCCAACAAGAAACAAATGATGCTCCAAAACAAGAGCCTAAAGAAGAAGCCAATACTAACGAGCCTAAAGAAGAAGAGCAAGTAGATGAATCGGCTAATGATGTTGATGTAAATAGTTTAAGTGAAGCTGAAGTGGAAGCTGAGATAGAAAGGCTTCTAAAAGTTAGAAAAGCAGAAGATCAAGCCAGAAAAGAGCAGAGAAAAAATGAGCATCATGAAGATCCAAAACCTGCTCCAAAACCTGAACCTGCTCCAAGCAAACCGGCTGCTTCTGAGACAAAAAACGCTCCGGCTCAATCAAGCGGTTCAGCTATAGAGCAGACTATTCGCGTTGAAGTAAAAAGACTTGACAATCTTATGAACCTCATAGGCGAGTTGGTTTTAGGCAAAAACAGACTTCTTAAAATTTATGATGACGTAGAAGAGAGATACGAGGGAGAGAAATTCCTAGAAGAGCTAAATCAGGTAGTTTCGGCTTTAAGTCTTGTTACGACTGATATTCAATTAGCTGTTATGAAAACAAGAATGCTCCCTATAGCAAAAGTATTTAATAAATTTCCAAGAATGGTAAGAGATCTTAGCCGTGAGCTAGGTAAGCAAATAGATTTAGAAATTAGTGGTGAGGAAACTGAGCTTGATAAATCTATTGTTGAAGAGATAGGAGATCCTTTAGTTCATATTATCAGAAACTCTTGCGACCACGGAATCGAAGATCCAAAAGATAGGGCTCAAGCAGGAAAGCCAGAAAAAGGCGTTATCCAGTTAAAAGCTTATAACGAGGGCAATCACATTGTAGTTGAGATAGTAGATGATGGTAAGGGAATCGATCCTTTATCAGTAAAAATGAAAGCTGTCGAGCGCGGTATCATCACAGATAGAGAAGCGGACGCAATGAGTGATAAAGAGGCATTTGCTTTAATATTTAAACCTGGATTTTCACTTGCAAAACAAGTTACAAACGTAAGTGGTCGCGGTGTCGGAATGGATGTTGTAAAAACAAATATCGAAAAACTAAACGGTATAATTGATATAGATAGCGAGGTAGGTAAAGGTACTATTATGAAGCTCAAAATACCTTTAACTCTTGCTATTATCCAGTCTTTACTTGTAGGATCACAAGAAGAGTATTACGCTATACCTTTGGCTAGCGTTAAAGAGACCGTTAGAGTTCCAGTGGATAATATCTACACCATAGAAGGTAAAAACGTTCTTAGACTAAGAGATGAAGTTTTAAGTCTCGTTAGACTTAGTGATCTGTTTGGTGTCAAACAGGTATTTGAAAGTGGTGATCAGACGTATGTGGTAGTTATAAACGTGGCTGAAAGCAAGCTCGGTATCATAGTAGATAATCTAATAGGACAAGAAGAGATCGTTATTAAATCTCTTGGTAACTATTTGCAAAATATACGAGGAATTGCCGGCGGAACGATCAGAGGAGACGGCAAAGTTACTCTGATAGTTGATGTGGGAATGATTATGGATATGGCAAAAGAGCTTAAGATAGATATCAGAGCCAGTATAGAATCTAGCATCAAAGCCGTTTCAAAAGATAAACCAAGCGATTATAAGGTTTTAATTGTTGATGACTCGAAAATGGATAGAACAATTATGCAAAAATCACTTGAACCTATAGGCGTAACGGTTATAGAAGCAACAAACGGTGTTGAGGCTCTAAATATAATAAAATCAGGCGATCATGTTATAGACGCTGTACTGATAGATATAGAGATGCCGCGAATGGATGGATATACTCTAGCTGGTGAGATTAGAAAGTATTCAAAATATAGGAATTTACCTCTTATCGCAGTTACGAGTAGAACTAGTAAAAGCGACCGTTTAAGAGGTGTTGAGGTTGGTATGACTGAGTATATAACAAAACCTTACTCTCCAGAGTACCTTGAAAATGTTGTTAGAAAAAACATTAAGCTCATGTAAGGAAGTAAAATGAACGATAAATTAGGTCAAGTTTTACAAAAACAGAAGCAACAAATATCTGAGCCTACTGCAAAAGACAGGGATGAAATAGAGCAGCTGGTTGGATTTATAGTTGGTGAAGAGGAATTTGCTATTCCGATTTTATATATCAAAGAGATTATAAAACCGATAGAATATACTAGAGTTCCTAGTGTTCCGGATTATGTTTTAGGTGTTTTTAATCTAAGAGGAAATGTTATACCTCTTATAGATTTAAGGATTAAATTCAATCTAAATCCATCTAAAATGACGGCAAATACTCGCTATATCGTTATGAAAGATGATGATAATATAGCAGGATTTGTTATCGACAGGCTTACTGAGGCTATTAGAATTAACAAAGATAGGATCGATCAGCCACCTGAGACTTTAGCAAAAGATAAAGGAATGATTCAAGGAATCGGCAAAAGAGATAACAACATACTTACGATACTAAAAGTTGAAGCACTTTTAAAACGTGATTTTTAAGGGTTGATATGATAAAACTTTGTGTTTTTGACTTTGACTCTACTTTAATGGATGGTGAGACTATCACCATCCTTTCAAGTGCTGTTGGAAAAGATAAAGAGGTTAGCGATATTACAAAAAGAGCTATGGCCGGAGAGCTTGATTTTTATGAAAGTCTAGTAAAAAGAGTAAAATTTATAGAAGGATTAAAACTTCAAGATGCTATAAAAATAACTTCAAATTTACCGTTTATAGACGGTGCTGGCGAAATTATCTCATATTTAAAAGCAAAAGATATCAAAACTATAGTATTTAGCGGCGGATTTCATATAGCAACTGATGCTGCTCAAGCTAAGCTTAAATTTGATATAAATTTTGCAAACGAACTTCATCATAAAAATAGTATTTTAACAGGATCTGTCGGCGGAGAAATGATGTTTGGAGACTCAAAAGGAAAGATGCTTGCACGTCTAAAAAGTTTTTTAAATTTAAAAGATGATGAGATAGTTTGCGTTGGAGATGGCGCAAATGATGTTTCTATGTTTAAAGAAGCAGGTATGGGCATAGCGTTTTGTGCAAATGAGATCTTGAAAAAAGCCGCAACTCATATAGTAGATACAAAAGATTTAAGAGAATTAAAACAAATTTTATAAGGTGGTTATATTATGTATAGGGATATCAAATTTTCACTTTGGTGTGATTTTTTGGAGAGAGATTTTATAAATGGCGAGTTTTTAAATTTAATAGAAAATTCGGTTATAAACGGCGCTACGAGCAATCCGTCTATATTTAAATCTGCTATTTGTTCATCTTGTGCTTACGCACTTTTAAAAGATGAATACAAAAGAAAAAGCCCAAAAGAGTTATACGAAATTTTAGCTACGACAGATATAAAAATGGCTGCAAATAAACTTCTAAAAAATTATGCAAATGATGATGACGGTTTTGTTAGCTTAGAAGTCGATCCAAATTTATATGATGATAGCGAAGGCACTTATAAAGAGGGAAAAAGACTATTTAATATTATCAAAATGCCAAACGTAATGATAAAAGTCCCTGCCACTGATAGCGGATATGAAGCTATGAGTGATCTTATGAAAAAGGGAATTAACGTAAATGCTACTCTTGTATTTTCGATCTCTCAAGTAAAAGAGTGCTTAGAAGCTTTTAGTGAAGGAAGCAGAGCTTATGCTAAAAGGTTTCCAGGAACTCCGCTTCCAAAAGGCGTTATTAGTATCTTTGTGAGTCGTTTTGATAGGCTGCTTGATAAGAGTCTTAAAAACGCCGGACTAGAGACTTCTAAGTTTGGAATTTACAATGCTACAAAAGCTTATAAAATAATAGAACAACAAGATAATAAAAATATAAGAGCTTTATTTGCCAGTACCGGAGTAAAAGGTGATGAGTTGCCGGCGGACTACTATATAAAAGAGCTTTTATATAAAAATAGTATAAATACCGCTCCTCTTAACACTATAAAAGAGTTTATCAAAGATATGAGTGAGCCAAAATCTCCGCTTGAATGCAGCATTATAGACGAGTACTTTGATAGGACTAAGAAGGCTGATATAAACTATGAAAAAAGTTGTAAAATACTTTTAGAAGATGGTTTAAAAGCATTTTGTGAGGCGTTTGACGATATTTTAACAAGCTTAAAATAAAGTAAAATGATGACTTATGACGTAAATATCGATCAGCTTGACTTTAAGCTAAGAGACGAGTTAAATACATATTTATTAGAGCTTATAAACTCTTCAGGAAGTGACCTACACGTAAAGGCTGAAGGTATCATAAGAAAACGCGTAAAAGGTGAGATAGTTCCTATATCCAATAGACTCGTTTTAAGCTCAAAAGAGGCGATTACCCTTGCAAAAGAGCTTTTAAGAGGTAGATTTAATGAGCTGGTTGAGAAAAAAAGCGTGGATTTTACCTATAAATTTAATGATGATTATAGATTCCGTGTAAATACATTTTTTCAGATGGATGGCGTAAGTTTTGTGTTTCGTACTATTCCTACAAAACTTCCTACATTTGATGAGTTAGGGCTTCCAAATGCGGTTGAGCATATGTGTAAAGAGATTTATAGAGGTATAATTCTAGTAACAGGACCTACTGGAAGCGGTAAAACTACAACTCTTGCTAGTATGATAAATTACATAAATAAAAATAGAAAATCACATATCATAACTCATAGAAGATCCTATAGAGTTCGTGTATAAAGATGAAAATTGTATTATCAACCAAAGAAGTATCGGTCAAGATACTACAAATTTTGCAGATGCTCTTAGAGGTGCTTTGAGAGAGGATCCAGATATTATATTGGTCGGAGAGATGAGAGATCTTGAAACTATAGAAATAGCTATGCACGCAGCTGAAACCGGACACCTTGTTTTATCTACTTTGCATACTGTAGATGCTAAAGATACCATTGGTAGAATAATTAGTATGTTTCCCGGAAATGAACAAAATCGTATAAAATTAAGTTTAGCTTCTGTATTAAAAGGTATTATTAGTCAAAGGCTTTGTAAAAGAGCCGATGGAAGCGGTAGGGTGGCTGCTCTTGAGATAATGCTTGCAACTCCTAGAATAAAAAATTTAATTTTGGAAAACAGAGCATCTGATATGATATATGACGCCATAGCAGAAAGTTCTGCAAATAGCGGTATGCAGACGTTTGATACGCATTTGTTGAAACTTTTTATAGACGGTATAATCACAAAAGAAGAAGCTTTAGAAATTTCAAGTAGAAGAAATGATCTAGAAATTCGTATAAAAGCTGCTGAACTTGAATCTAGTTTAGGTAAAGCAACGCAAAACAAAGATAATAGAACAATCGACGATTTGATAGCGTTGAAAGATATCGGCTAAGCTTAAATTTAACAGTTTCTAGGTATAATCGCCAACTATTTTATTTCATAAGGAAACATAATGTTAGAAGGTATCGTTAGAGAGAGTATTGACAAGAGAAGTACAAAAGCTCTTAGGAAAGATGGTTATCTAATCGCTAACATTTACGCAAAAGGTGTTGAAAATATTAACGCTGCATTTAAAGTAAATGATTTTATAAAAGCTGTAAAAGTCAAGAGCGATCTGAAATTCCAAGTTAGCGTAGGCGGAAAAACCTATGATGTCGTAGTTGTTGATTATCAAAAACACCCAGTAACAAGCGCATTAAAGCACGTTGATTTAAAAGTCGTGCTTGATGATGAAGTATCAAAATATATGATTCCTGTTAAACCTTTTGGAACACCTATCGGTTTTAAAAACAAAGGCGTTTTACTTCAATCTAAAAAACGTTTGGCCGTAAAATGCAAAGGTAAAGATTTGATAAATAGTTTCGATGTTGATGTAAGCGGACTTGACGTAGATGATACTATACTTGTACGTGATATAAAAACAGTTCCGGGCGTTCGTATCTTAGATGCCGATCGCGTTGCTGTACTAGGCGTAATTAAAGCTAAATAATGACTCTTGTAGCCGGACTTGGCAATATAGGCAAAGAGTATGAAAATACTCGCCATAATGTCGGTTTTACGTTGATAGACACTATGCTTAAAGACGGCGGATTTAACAGCGTAAGCTCCGGTAAATTTCAAGGCGAACTTTTTAAAAAGGGTTCGCTTCTTCTTCTTAAACCATCTACCTTTATGAATTTAAGCGGTAATTCTTTAAAAGCCGTTAATGACTTTTATAAGCCAGATAATATAATCGTTATACATGATGATCTTGATCTTCCTTTTGGAACTGTGAGATTTAAACGCGGCGGAAGCAGCGGAGGGCACAATGGTATCAAATCCATAGATAATCTTATAGGGAACGACTATGATCGTGTTCGTATCGGAATAGGACGTGGAAATAATAGTGTTATCAGTTATGTTTTAGGCGAATTTATCGATGATGAAAAAGATAGATTAAAAGATGTTTTAGCACATTGTAAAAATGCTGTTTTAGAGCTTATATCTTGCGGTGATATAACTCAAATTTCTTCAAAATTTACACTTAAAGCTTGATTTTAAATTTTCAAATTTATATTTTATCCAATTCTTGATATAATTGTTTTTACATAAATATAAAGATGAGAAAATGAAATTAAACGATATAAAAACCCCGGCTTATGTTTGCGAAGAAGCTGCTCTTGAAAATAATTTGAAAATTCTAAAAAATATTAGCGATGAAAGCGGCGCAAAGGTACTTTGCGCTTTAAAAGGTTTTGCATTTAGCGGTGCTATGGAGTTGGTTTCAAAGTATTTAAACGGAGCTACTTGTAGTGGTTTGCACGAAGCAAAGTATGCTAAATACCATGGATTTAAAGAGATCCATACCTACTCTCCGGCTTTTAGCGATGATGATATAGATGAAGTTTTAAGCATATCTCATCACGTGGTGTTTAACAGTTTTGCACAGTGGAATAAATTTAGATCAAAATCTATAAAAAGCGGAAAAAGTATAGGTCTTAGAGTCAATCCAAACACATCGGCTAGCCCAACTGATATGTACAATCCTTGCGGAGAGTTTTCGAGGCTTGGCATCACTAAAGATAATTTTGATTTTTCAAATTTAGATGGTGTTGAGGGTTTGCATTTTCACGCACTTTGCGAAGAGAGCGCTAAAAGTTTAGAGTTTGTTTTAAAAGCATTTGAAGAGCAGTTTAGAACCATTATTCCAAAGATGAAATGGATAAATTTCGGCGGCGGTCACCACATCACAAAAAGCGGTTATGATATAAATTTACTTATAAATCTCATTAAGAGTTTTAAAGAAAAATATGGCACTCAGATTTTTATAGAGCCAGGAGAAGCCGTAGGTTGGCGATGCGGATTTCTTATTTCTAGCGTACTAGATATAGTAACAAACGGTGAAAAAACATGTATTATAGATGCGTCAGCTGAGTGCCATATGCCAGATACTATTCTTATGCCTTATCGTCCTAGTATTCGCGGTGAAAATAAAAATGGTAAGTTTGCCTACCGTTTTGGCGGTGCGACTTGTCTTGCGGGAGATATCGTAGGAGCAGCCGCAGGTGAGCCGATTTTTAAATTTGACAATGAGATAAAAGTAGGCGACAAGGTTATTTTTGAAGATCAAATTCACTATACTATAGTTAAAAATACGACTTTTAACGGTGTTAAACTTCCAAATTTGGTTATGATGAATAAAAATGGAGATGTAAAAATTATTCGAGATTTTGGTTATGATGAGTATAGCCGTAGAAATTAAATTTGTTTGTTAAAACAATAATTCAATAAATTAGGTATAATTTATAAATTCAAGGTTTGAATACTACAAAGCAAGGAGAAATTATGCAGATTGATTGTCGCGGACTTGAGTGCCCAAAGCCGATTATTAAAACTAAAGACGCTTTAAATGAGCTTAGTATCGGAGATAAGCTCGAAATAGTCGTAAATAGTCCTGCTTCATTGACAAACGTACAGAAGTTTTTAAGCGCAAACGGTTTAGAGTTTAATATCTCTCAAAATGGAAGTGAATATACCGTTACTGCTGTTAAGAGTTGCGATCTTACGGAAATAGATATTCAAAATTATAGTTGTGAAACGGATTTTAAAAAGCATAAGGTGTTATTTTTAAAATACGATAAAGTTGGCAGCGATCCTATAGGAAAAGGACTTTTAACTAAATTTTTAAGTGCGATATCTGCTGTTCAAGCGAACAAAAGAGTGACTCATATTATCTGTGTTAATGAAGCTGTTCTTATGACTACAAATAGATCTCATCCTAGCTTTGCTGTATTAAAAGATCTTTCATCGCTTGGAATAAACGTGCTTAGTTGCGGCAGTTGTTTAGAAGCTTTTGGTCTTGTTGATAGACTTGGAGTAGGTCAGATCAGCAATGCTTTTGAAATAATGAGTTTAATGTTGGAAAATGAAACAGTTTATCTATAATAATAAGAACCTTACTAAATTTATAAAATCCGCAGGATGAGCTGCCAAACTAGACCCGTTGGGTTTAACACAAAGCATCGGCAGTATCTTAGAGCCCCATAGTAAGCTTCTATCATCTATAAATAGCAACGAAGATGCCGGGGTATTTCTGCTAGAAGACGGTAGAGCTATCGTGCAGACTTTGGATTTTATAACTCCGGTAGTCGATGATCCGTTTTTATATGGAATGATAGCAGCCGCAAACTCTTTAAGCGATATATTCGCTATGGGTGCTAAAGCTATAACGGCTATGAATATAGTCGGTTTTGATAGTTGCCATTTTGAAAATGAAATTTTGCATGAGATAATGGCTGGAGGAAAAAACAAGATAAAAGAGTGCGGCGCGGTTTTAGTCGGCGGACATAGTATAGAATCTAAAGAAACTATTTACGGACTAAGCGTAACAGGAAGCGTAGATAGTAGCAAGTTTTGGTCAAATAACTCAGCAAAAATCAATGATATATTGATACTAACAAAACCTCTTGGAAGTGGTGTTTTAACAACTGCTTTAAAAGCGGATATGCTTAGTTTAGATGAGATACGCGAGATTTCAAATTTAATGTCTCAGCTAAACTTTTATGCCGTTGATGCTTTATCTGGTTTAAAAGTTAATGCTGTTACCGATGTTACCGGATTTGGATTTTTGGGTCATTTAAGCGAAATGTTAAGAGACGATATCAGCTTTGACCTATATAAAAACGGTATTCCTTTGCTAGCTAGCGCCAAGAAGTTTGCAAATTTAGGCTTTATTCCTGAGGGAAGCTATAAAAATAGTGTTTTTACTGCTAAAATTTGCAATATCAAACCAGATATTTTGCTAAGTGATGCCCAAACTAGCGGAGGACTTATCATCAGCATAAATGAAGATGATGCTTATAAAGCACTTTCAAATTTAAAAAATGCAGGATATGAGAACTCTTGTATAGTTGGAACCGTAAAAAGCAAGAGTGAATATAAAATAAATTTAATCTAGGAGTAATAAATGAATTTTAAAGAGGCTTTAAATTTTCGTCATGCATGTAAGGTTTTTGATGAAAATAGAAAAATAGACAGTGCGGATTTTAATGATATTTTAGAAGCGGGTCGTTTATCCCCATCTTCTATGGGTATGCAGCCGTGGGAATTTGAAGTGATATAAGATAAGGAACTCTTAAAAAAAATGAGAGAAGCATGCTGGAATCAAGCTCAGATCACGACTGCCTCAAAAGTCATCGTGATCTATGCTAAGATAGATGATCTAAGAGCTAGCTCAAACTATGTTAAATCTATAATTTGCAGTAGAAAAGATAAAAGCGAAGATGAGCAAAAAGCATATTTGCAAAGATATGCAAATATGATTGAATATAACGAAGGCACTAGCGATAAAGAGCTTTTTAGTTGGGCTAGGGCACAGTGCTATTTGGCGGCGCAAAATATGATGATGCAGGCCGCTTTTTTAGGAATAGACAGTTGCCCTATGGAAGGATTTGAAAGAGATAAACTAGAAAGTGTTTTAAGTATAAACATAAAACAAAAAAGAGTAGCTCTCGTACTTCCTTTTGGTTATAGGAAAAATCCTGCTAGTAAAAAACAGAGACGAGATATAAAAGATATCGTAAAATACGGATAAGTAAAATATCGTGGCAGACGATCAAGAAAAAACCGAAGAACCCACCGGGAAAAAGTTAGAAGACGCTAGAAATAAAGGCAACGTCGCAAAATCTCAAGACGTGAGCGGTTTTGTGACGTTACTAGTAGGATTTGCGGTTCTTGTAGGACTTATGGGATTTATGGGAGAGAGATTAGTAAATCTTTATCTTTACTACCAAGGTCTTATCGGCGTAGAAATTACTCGTGAACTATTTTTTAAGATAACTATCCACTCAATGCTTCAGACGTTTTTGATAATTTTGCCTATAGCTATTTGCATTATGATAGCAGGTATAATATCAAATATAATGCAGTTTGGGTTTTTATTTACCGTTGAGCCTATTATGCCGAATTTCAGTAAAATCGATCCGATAAAAGGTATCGCAAATCTGTTCTCACTGAAAAAACTTATTGATGCTGTTAAAATCATATTAAAAGTAAGCGCCGTTTTTGGCGTTGCATTTTACTTTTTCTTGCAGTTTGTAAAAGAGCTTCCTCATACTATATTTTTCTCAATGTTTAATCAACTTTTATGGCTTAAAGAGAAAATGCTTATATTAGCTGGAGTTATGTTGTTGCTATTTTTGATAATTGCTATAGCAGATGTTTTTATCGTACGTTATCAGTACTTCAAAGGTCTTAGAATGAGCAAACAAGAGGTAAAAGATGAGTTTAAACAGATGGAAGGAGATCCAAAAGTAAAAGGTCGCATAAGACAACTTCAGATGCAAGCAGCAAGAAAAAGAATGATGCAAAATATCCCTACCGCAGATGTCGTCATAACAAACCCTACTCATTACGCCGTGGCTCTTCGTTATGATAAAGAGAAAGAAAAAGCTCCGGTTGTTTTAGCAAAAGGCGTAGATCATCTAGCGCTTCGCATTAGAAAGATAGCTACAGAAAACGGTATTCAAATAGTAGAAAATCCGCCTCTTGCTAGAGAACTTTATAAATTATGCGATATTGACGATCAGATACCGGGAAATTTATTTCAAGCCGTTGCCGAGGTGCTAAGCTTCGTTTATCTCGGCAATAGGGCTAAATTTGAAAGCAAGTTAAAATAGCTAAATTGCTGTTTCAAATTTTTAAAACTAGTTCTAAATTTAAAACTAGTTTTGAGACTTACTAGCTTTTCTAAGTACAAAATATCCGGTTACTGCACACATAGTACTAGCTAATAGTATAGCGATTTTATTTGCGTATAAAAACGCATCACTCTCGGCGTACGCTAAACCATCTATAAAAAGGCTCATACTCATACCAACTCCGGTTAGTATGGACAATCCATATAAATGTAGCCATCCACAGCCATTAGGAAGCTCTGCTAATTTGCATTTTATAGCTAAAAACGCAAAGCTAAATACTCCTATTTGCTTACCGATGAATAGTCCAAATATTATTCCAAGCGGCACGGGATGCGTTAAGTTTAAAATAGAGTCTTCGCTAAACACGACTCCGGCATTTGAAAAAGCAAATATAGGAAGTATCAAAAACGCTACAATCGGATGCAAAAAGTGCATTACGGACTGCAGCATTCCATGCTCAGGATCTCCATCTTCATCTCGTAAAGGTATGAACATACTTGCTATAATGCCAGCTAGAGTAGCATGAATTCCGCTCATAAGCACAGATACCCACAGTACGATACCGCATAATAAATAGATATATATGTTTTGATTATTTTTATAATTTAAAATAGTTAGAATAACTATAGCGCAAAACGATATAAAAAGAGATATTATGCTCAATGTTTTAGTATAAAATATAGCTATGATGATTATAGCAGCTACGTCATCTATGATGGCAAGGCTTAGTAAAAACAGCTTCAAGCTAATAGGAATTCTACTTCCAAGCAAAAACAACACTGCTAAAGCAAACGCAGTATCGCTAACCGTAGGTATAGCCCAACCATTTACATCAAAACTATTTGCGTGATTTAGTACGTAAAAGATGACCGCCGGAACTATTACGCCGCCGATTCCCGCTATGCTAGGAAGAGCTACTTTACTAATCGAGTTTAGTTCGCCTTCTAAAAACTCGTATTTAAGCTCAAGTCCTATAAAAAAGAAAAATATTGCCATAAGTCCGTCATTTACCCATAAAATCGTAGGCTTTATTAGCTTAAATTCGCCAAAAATTATACCGGAGTCAAGTCTTAATAAGATCGGAAGAGCGTCGTGTAGGGAAAGAGTGTAGATCTCGGTGGTCGCCGTATCATTAAAAAAAAAAAAA
>OODU01001718.1_pt1 | contig 20725 bp, 24 predicted proteins | sample 1671171 | NCBI WGS metagenome assembly OODU01 (sample SAMN06348129, study PRJEB24527) | human gut metagenome | biome: human gut; feature: ankylosing spondylitis patient; material: feces | host: Homo sapiens | place: China | collected 2015-10
GATTTCACGGTAATACGTCAAGTATTACCGCAAAACCGCGCCTCGTCAGTACGCAAAATTTACTCGCAAATCGCTCTGGTCCAATTATGCGGTATTGCCTGAGTTGTATTCAGTCGCAGGGGATAAGCCCCAGCTGGATTTTCCAGAGAATGACTCGCTCGGCGGCCTGCTCGATGTCGCTTTTTTCGAGCGTGCCGTTCTGCACGGCGTCGAGCACCGCGCTCCGCTGGGTCACGAAATCGGACGAGATCATCATGTCGTTTCCGGCCTTGACCGCAAGCACGGCGGCATTCTCCGCGCCCGTAAAGTCGGTGACGGCGTTCATCGCGAGGTCATCGGTCATGACAACGCCCGTAAAGCCGAGCGTGCCGCGCAGCAGCTCATGCACGGCAGAGGAGAGCGACGCCGGGTACTCCGTGTCCATGCAGGTGACGATGTTATGGCTGACGAGCACGGCCTGTGCGCCCTCGTCGATGCCGGCCTCGAAGGGGAGCAGGTCGCACGACTGGAACGCGGACAGCGGCCGCTCATCGACCGCCTGACCGGTGTGGGTGTCCGCCGTGCCGCCGTAGCCGGGGAAGTGCTTGAGCACCATGCCGACGCGGTCGGTTTTCATCTGCTGCACGACCGTGCGGACAAAATCGCTCGTTTCCGTGGCATCTCCGCCAAGCGTACGCGGATAGATAAAGCTCGCGGAGTCGCTCGATATGTCGCAGACGGGCGCGAGGTTGACGTTCACGCCGAATGAGAGCAGCAGCGCATCCTTTTCGGCGGAGTCGCTCCGGATGCGGTCAAGACCGCCCTCGGCATAAAGCCGCTGCGGCGAGGCGAACCGGCTTTCGCGCAGAAGCGGATTGGAGCTTACGCGCACGACCGTGCCGCCCTCCTCGTCCGCTCCGATGAGCATAGGTGTGGTCGCCGCCGACTGGTAGGACGCAATGTCGCTTTTCACCTCGTTCGCCGTCTTGCCGTCGAAGTCGCGCCCGAACAGCAGAAATCCGCCGGGACTGTATTCTGCGGCCTGCCCGGCAGCGTTTACGTCCGGACAGCGGGCGAAAAACAGCTGCGACACCTGCTCCTCGAGGGTAAGATTTTCGGTATATTCCTTCGCGGCGGCAAGCTGGCGCTCTTCGAGCGTGGGTTCGGGCACTTCGGTCTGTGCGCTGTCAGTCGAGGGCGCGTTGCTCTCCGGCACAGACGGTGCGGCGTTCCCGCAGCCGGAAAGACCGAGCGCGAGCAGCAGCAGAGCCGCGAGCAGTTTTCGTTTGTACATGGCTTTTCCCTCCTTCATATCGGAAAGGTCTGTCTGTGCCCATTATAACAGAAACGATGCGTGGTTGCAAAGGCTGTACCGGATGTGATAGAATGGTAAGCAAAGTGACAAAACGAAAGGGGAGAGTGCCGATGCAGACAGTCGGACGGTTCGCACCCAGTCCGAGCGGACGGATGCACCTTGGCAACGTGCTGTGCGCCCTGCTTGCGTGGCTGAGTGCGCGCCATCAGAACGGCGCGTTCCTGCTGCGTATCGAGGACCTTGACGCCATGCGCTGTCCGCGCAGCTACGCCGACCTCATCATGGACGACCTGCGGTGGCTCGGCCTGGACTGGGACGGGGAAGTGCCGTATCAGTCGGAGCGGTCGGAAATCTACGAAAAATACGAAAATATCCTGCGGGAAAAGGGTCTGCTGTACCCGTGCTTCTGCTCGCGTGCCGCGCTGCACGCCGCGAGTGCGCCGCATCTGTCAGACGGGCGTGTGCTGTACGCCGGAACGTGCCGGGGACTGTCACCCGAGGAAATCACGGAAAAGCGCAAGAAACGTGCGCCTGCGACCCGTGTGCGCGTGCCGGACGAGGAAATCTCGTTCACAGACGGCGTATTCGGTGAATACCGCGAAAACCTCGCGAAGGAATGCGGCGACTTCATCATCCGCCGCTCGGACGGCGTGTTCGCCTATCAGCTTGCGGTGACGGTCGATGACGGACTTTCGGGCGTGACCGAAGTCGTGCGCGGAAGCGACCTTATTTCGAGCACGCCGCGCCAGATCTGGCTGTACCGCCTGTTCGGCTTTGAGCCGCCGCACTTTATTCATATTCCGCTGGTGTGCGATGTAGACGGCCGCCGCCTGTCCAAGCGCGACGAGGACCTCGACCTTGGCCTGCTGCGCGAGCGCTTCAGCCCCGAGCAGGTCATCGGTGCGCTGGCTTTCGCCGCCGGTCTGACCGAGAGCGCCGCGCCTGTCAGCGCGAAGGAGCTCGTGCCCTCGTTCGACTGGAAACGCGTTCCGACGTACGAGCTGTACCTGCCGCCGGTGTTCCGCTGACGCGGAAAAAACGTTTTGGTGTCCACGACTGAAAGAAAAAATATTTTACTGCTTGACAAACGAAAAGCATAGTATTATACTTGGTCACAGTTGAACAAGAAAACCGAAGAGCAAGAGTAAGTAAGAACGAAACCGCGTTTCCAGAGAGCTGTCCGGTGGTGAAAGGACAGTATCGCAGGACGTTTCCGAATGGACTTGTGAGGGCAGCCTGAAATCCTTTTCGAGAGTATGGCTGACGGTATCCCGCCGTTAGATGGGAAGGTGTGTGTTGGCACACTGTTGAGCGGGCGCTTTATGCGTCAATCTGGGTGGTACCGCAGAAGTTTTTTCAAGGCTTTTGTCCCGTGATACGTTACGTATCGTGAGGACGGAAGCCTTTTTTGTTTGACTGAAATCTATCCGGAGGTTTGAACACCATGATAACTCCAAGCTGTGACGAAATCATCAGACTCGCCGAGCATTATACGACCATTCCGGTCTGCCGCGAGATTTACGCCGATATGACAACGCCCATCGCGCTGCTGCGCAGACTCCAGACGAAAAGCCGGCGGTTTTTCCTGCTCGAAAGCGTCGAGGGCGGCGAGAAATGGGCGCGGTATTCCTTCCTTGGCTACGACCCCATTCTCCGCGCGACCTGTAAAAACGGCGAGGTGACGCTTGAAGGAGCGGTGAACCGCACGGTCAGAACCGACAAGCCGCTTTCCGTTCTCCGCGAGGTGCTGGGCGAGTACCGGGCGCCGCGGCTCGAAGGTCTGCCTCCGTTCACGGGCGGCTTCGTCGGCTACTTCGCCTACGCGATGCTGGGTTACGCCGAGCCGACGCTCAAAATCAAGCGCGGTGCATGGGATGACTTCGACCTCATGCTGTTCGACAAGGTCATCGCCTACGACCACCTTAAACAGAAAATCGTCCTCATCGTCAATGTGCAGACCGATAACGTGATGGAAAACTACGGCAAGGCGTGCGCTGCTCTGGAGGGCATGGCAGCCCTGATTTCCGACAGGACGCCGCTGCCGCCGCTGAAGGTCACGGCGAAGCCGTCCTTTACCTGCAATGTCACCGAGGAGGAGTACGCCGGTATCGTGGAAAAGACGCGCGAGTATATCTTTGACGGCGACATCTTTCAGGCCGTGCAGTCGCGTCAGTTCTCGAGTCCCTACGCCGACAGCCTGCTGTCCGCCTACCGCGTGCTGCGCACCACCAACCCCTCGCCGTACATGGTGTTCCTCTCGGTTGACGGGGACGAGATCATGTGCTCCTCGCCCGAAACGCTCGTGCGGCTCCAGGACGGCCGCCTGACGACCTTCCCGGTCGCGGGTTCCCGCCCGCGCGGCAGAACACTAAACGAGGACAAGGCACTGGAGCGCGAGCTTCTCGCGGACGAAAAGGAGCTTTCCGAGCACAATATGCTCGTGGACCTCGGACGAAACGACCTCGGCCGCGTATCTAAAATCGGTTCGGTCGAAGTCACCGAATATATGATGATCCACCGCTACTCGAAGATCATGCACATCTGCTCGCAGGTCGAGGGCGACATCGACGAAAAGTTCGACGCCTGTGACGCCATCGAGGCGGTGCTCCCGGCAGGAACGCTGTCCGGCGCGCCGAAAATCCGCGCGTGCGAGATCATCGAGGAGCAGGAAAGCGAGCCGCGCGGCGTGTACGGCGGTGCGCTCGGCTATCTTGACTTCGCCGGCAACATGGACACCTGTATCGCCATCCGCATGGCGGCGAAGAAGAACGGCGTCGTCACGGTGCAGGCCGGCGGCGGCATCGTAGCCGACTCGGTTGCGCATAACGAATACATGGAGAGCGCGAACAAGGCGAAGGCGGTCATCAACGCCATCGAGTGCGCATCGGAGGTGGACGGATAATGATACTGCTCATTGACAACTACGATTCCTTTTCCTATAACCTGTATCAGCAGGCGGCGTCCATCGAGCCGGATATGCGCGTGGTCCGCAACGACGCGCTCACCATCGGCGAAATCGAGGGACTGAACCCCTCGCACATCATTCTCTCGCCCGGCCCCGGCTATCCGAAGGACGCCGGCATCTGCGAGGAAGTCGTAAAGAAGCTCGGCGGAAAAATCCCCATCCTCGGCGTCTGCCTCGGTCATCAGGCCATCTGCGAGGCGTTCGGCGGCCGCATCGAGCACGCGCAACAGCTCATGCACGGCAAGCAGAGCATGGTCGAAATCGACACCGATGAGCCGCTGTTCGCAGGCCTGCCGAAGAAAATCATGGTCGCGCGGTATCATTCGCTCGTTGCCGCGCCGGACGCGCTCCCGGCGTGCCTCAAGGTCATCTCCCGCGATGAGCGCGGCGAAATCATGGCCGTGCGCCACAAGACGCAGCCGATTTACGGCGTACAGTTCCACCCGGAGTCGATTTTGACCCCGCAGGGAAAAAGAATTATGGAAAACTTTCTGCAAATCGGAAAACAGGAATAACAGAGTGAAGAGTGCTTCTCAATAATAGAAAGGTTTGATATAAAGTGATTCAGCTGGCAATTCACGAGGCCATCAACGGACGCGATCTGGATTATGCGATTGCACGGGCAACGATGGAAGAAATGATGGACGGCACGGCGACCGACATCGAAATGGCAATACTCCTGACTGCGCTGCGCATGAAGGGCGAAACCATCACCGAAATCACGGCCTGCGCTGAGGTCATGCGCGAAAAGGGCGCACACATCGAGCCGAAGGGCGCGGTCATGGACATCGTAGGCACGGGCGGCGACGAGGTCGGCTCGTTCAATATCTCGACCACCTCGGCGTTTGTTGCAGCGGCGGGCGGCGTCCCGGTCGCAAAGCACGGAAACCGCTCGGTATCCTCCAAGTCCGGCGCGGCCGATGTGCTCGAAGAGCTCGGTGTCGTACTCAATCTCACCCCCGAACAGAACGAAAAGGTGCTGAGCGAGACCGGTATCTGCTTCCTTTTCGCGCAGGGCTATCACAAGTCGATGAAGAACGTTGCTCCCGTCCGCAAGGGCATGGGCGAGCGCACGATTTTTAACGTCCTCGGTCCGCTCTCCAACCCGGCGCGCGCGACCATGCAGCTGCTCGGCGTGTATGATGAGAGTCTGGTCATGCCGATGGCGCAGGTGCTTTCCAACCTCGGCGTAACGCGCGGCATGGTGGTCTGCGGCGGCGGCATGGATGAGGCAAGCCTCATCGGCACGAACAAGGTCTGCGAAATCCGTGACGGCAAGCTGACCCCGTACGAGCTCGACCCGGAGAAGCACGGCCTGATGCTCTGCACGGTGGACGATCTGCGCGGCGGCTCGCCTAAGGCGAACGCGCAGATCACACGCGACATTCTCTCCGGCAGGGAGCAGGGCGCAAAGCGCGAGGAAATCCTGCTGAACGCCGGTATCGCGCTCTACCTCGGTCTGGACGGTCTCTCCCTTGCGGACGGCATCAAGAAGGCAGCCGAGCTCATCGACAGCGGCGCGGCGCTTGCAAAGCTCGACCAGTTCGCCGCCGCAACGCAGGAGGCAGCCAAGGCATGATACTCGATGAACTGGCCTCCTTCGCCCGGGAGCGCGTCACGGCCGATAAGGCGATAATCCCGCTGGCGGAGATGAAAGCGCAGGCGGAAGCACTCCCGAAAGGCGATTTCCGCTTCGAAAAGGCGCTCGCCGGGAAAGAATGCGCCTTTATCTGCGAGGTCAAGAAGGCGAGCCCCTCCAAGGGCGTCATTGACCCGGTGTTCGACTTCGAGGCTATCGCTCAAAGCTACGAGCAGGCAGGCGCGGACTGCGTTTCCTGCCTTACCGAACCGAAATGGTTCCTCGGCTCGGACGAGATTTTTAGAAAAGTACGCAAAATCGTCACGAAACCCATGATACGCAAGGACTTTACGGTGGACGAATACCAGATTTATCAGGCGAAGGTGCTCGGCGCGGACGCGGTGCTGCTGATCTGCACGCTGCTCGACACCGAAATGATAAAGCGCTATCTCGCCATCTGCGACAGCCTGGGACTGAGTGCCCTCGTGGAAACGCACGACGCCGCCGAGATGCAGTCCGCCGTGCGGGCGGGTGCGCGGCTCATCGGCGTCAACAACCGCAACCTCAAGGACTTCACCGTAGACCTCGGCAACGCCGCCAGACTGCGGCAGGGTGCGCCGGACGGCACGATCTTCGTCGCCGAGAGCGGCGTTTCCTTGCCGGAGGACGCAGCGGCGCTGCGGAAAAACGGTGCGGACGCCATATTGGTGGGCGAGTATCTGATGCGTGCGGAAAACAAGAAACAGGCGCTTGATGCGCTCAGGGAGGCAGCAAAATGAAACTGAAATTCTGCGGACTGACCCGCGAAGAAGATATTGAAGCCGCAAACGAAATCCAGCCGGATTATGTCGGCTTCGTGTTTGCGGACAGCCGCCGCAAGGTGTCCGACCGGGACGCGGCGCGGCTGCGCGAGCACCTCGACCCGGACATCAAGACGGTCGGCGTGTTCGTAAACGACGACCCGAAGCATATTGCCGCGCTGGTTCGCGACGAGGTCATCGACCTTGTGCAGCTGCACGGCGGCGAGAGCGTTCGCTACATCGAAAAGCTGAGGGAAAGGATTGACGCGCCGATTATCTACGCGGTGCGCGTCGAGAGCCGCCGCGACATCGAAGAGGCCGACAGGCTGCCGGTGGACTATCTGCTGCTCGACACCTATACGAAGCACGCCTACGGCGGCAGCGGAAAAACCTTCGACTGGTCGCTGATCGGCAACATCAACCACCTGTACTTCCTCGCAGGAGGCTTAAACGAAAGCAACATCGAACGGGCCGCACAGACCGGCGCATATGCGCTCGACCTGTCGAGCGGCATCGAAACAGACGATAGAAAAGACAGTGACAAAATGCGCCGTATTGCGGCGCTCGTGAAAGGAGCAAACCGATGAGCAAGGGACGCTTTGGCGTACACGGCGGACAGTATATGCCGGAAACGCTGATGAACGCAGTAATCGAGCTGGAAGAAGCCTACAACCACTACAAGAACGACCCGGAATTTAACGCAGAGCTGACCGAGCTGCTGAATAACTATGCAGGCCGTCCCTCTCGGCTGTACTTCGCGGAGCACATGACACGCGACCTCGGCGGCGCAAAAATCTACCTCAAGCGTGAGGATCTGAACCACACCGGCGCACACAAAATCAACAACGTGCTCGGTCAGGCGCTTCTCGCGAAAAAGATGGGCAAGACCCGCCTGATCGCGGAGACCGGCGCAGGCCAGCACGGCGTTGCCACCGCAACGGCCGCCGCTCTGATGGGCATGGAGTGTGTGGTGTTCATGGGCAAGGAGGACACCGAGCGTCAGGCGCTCAACGTCTACCGCATGCGTCTGCTCGGCGCGACGGTCATTCCGGTCACGACCGGCACGGGCACGCTCAAGGACGCCTGCTCCGCCGCGTTCCGTGAGTGGACGAGCCGCATCGACGACACGCATTACTGCCTCGGCTCGTGCATGGGCCCGCACCCGTTCCCGACCATCGTCCGCGATTTTCAGGCGGTCATCTCCAAGGAGATCAAGGAGCAGATGCTCGAAAAGGAAGGCCGTCTGCCGGATATCGTAATGGCCTGCGTGGGCGGCGGCTCGAACGCCATCGGCGCATTCTATAACTTCATCGAGGACGAGGGTGTGCGCCTTATCGGCTGCGAGGCGGCAGGACGCGGCGTAGACACCGCAGAGACTGCCGCCACCATCGCAACCGGCCGTCTGGGCATTTTCCACGGCATGAAGAGCTATTTCTGCCAGGACGAGTACGGTCAGATTGCACCGGTATACTCCATCTCGGCGGGTCTTGACTATCCCGGCATCGGCCCGGAGCACGCGTTTCTGCACGACATCGGCCGCGCGGAGTACGTTCCGGTAACGGACGACGAGGCGGTAAACGCCTTCGAGTACCTCAGCCGCATCGAGGGCATTATCCCGGCAATCGAGTCCGCCCACGCCGTTGCGCATGCGATGAAAATCGCTCCAGCCATGGACAAGGATAAAATCATCGTCATCAATATCTCTGGCCGCGGCGATAAGGACTGCGCCGCAATCGCAAGATACCGCGGAGAGGACATCCACGAATAAAAGAGTGAAGAGTACAGAGTGAAGATAAGGTGACGCTTCACGTCATATCAATCATTGCGCGGAGCGCGATACCGCAATCTCAACTCTTCACTCTTCACCCTCTGCATAGATTGGAGTATAGCTATGAGCAAAATTAAGGCTGCTTTTGCCGGCGGCAAGGCATTTATCCCCTTTGTGACCTGCGGCGATCCGTCGCTGGAAATCACCGAGCAGATCGTTTACGCGATGGTGGACGCGGGCGCGGACCTCATCGAGCTGGGCATTCCGTTCTCTGACCCGACCGCCGAAGGCCCGGTCATTCAGGAGGCAAACGTGCGTGCGCTGTCCGCCGGGACAACGACCGACAAGATTTTCGATATGGTGCGCCGTATCCGTCAGAAAACCGATATCCCGATGGTGTTCATGACCTATGCGAACGTTGTGTACTCCTACGGCTCGGAGAAGTTTATCAGCATCGCTGCCGAAATCGGCATGGACGGCCTGATCCTGCCGGACGTTCCGTTCGAGGAAAAGGCGGAGTTCGACCCGCTCTGCCGCCAGTACGGACTCGACCTCGTGTCGCTGATTGCGCCGACCTCACATGACCGCATCCGCATGATTGCGAAAGAGGCGTCCGGCTTCGTTTACTGCGTGTCCTCGCTCGGTGTTACCGGCGTGCGCTCGAATATCACGACCGACATCGGTGCGATGGTGAAGCTCGTTAAGGAAACGCAGGATATTCCGTGCGCAGTCGGCTTCGGTATCTCGACCCCCGAGCAGGCCGCGAAAATGGCCGCTCAGTCGGACGGCGCAATCGTCGGTTCGGCCATCGTAAAGCTCTGCGCCAAGTATGGCAGTGATTGCGTGCCCTACGTCAAGGATTATGTCAAGAGCATGAAGAACGCCGTCCGCACGGCGGAATAAAAAGTAAAACAAAAGGCACGCCAAAGGCGTGCCTTTTCGCGTCCCGGAGGGACGCCGCGCACGCGAAGCGTGCGCTATTTCCGCCCAACCTTGCTTTCGGCAAGGCGGGCGGACAGGCCTGCCGCAGCAGGCCGCATAAAATCCCCCAAGAAAGTCGGGGCGTGTACCTGACTTTCTTACCACTGCCCGCGCCGCAGCGGCGCGGCCTCGTCCGCCGTGCGGACGAGAGGGGGTTATCGCCCCCCGGTTTCGTAAGGAACCGGGGGGCGTATCTAAGGGGGACAGCGTCCCCCTTAGAAATTTTGAGCCTTCAGCTCAAAATACGCTTTGGGGTGTGCGCATACCGGACATACATCCGGCGCCTGCTTGCCGACTACGATATGGCCGCAGTTCGAGCACTGCCAGATGCAGTCGCCGTCGCGCGAGAACACCAGACCGTTCTCCACGTTGTCGAGCAGTTTGAGGTAGCGTGCCTCATGCTCCTTTTCGATTTCGCCGACCATCTCGAACAGGTCTGCGATATGGTCGAAGCCTTCCTCGCGCGCTTCCTTCGCGAAGGTCGCGTACATATCCGTCCACTCGTAGTTCTCGCCGGCCGCTGCCGCCTTGAGGTTGGCTGCGGTGTCGTCAATGCCGCCGTTGAGCAGCTTGAACCAGATTTTCGCGTGCTCCTTCTCGTTGTTTGCGGTCTCCTCGAAAATCTTGGCAATCTGAACGTAACCGTCTTTCTTTGCCTTGGATGCGAAATAGGTGTACTTGTTGCGTGCCATGGACTCGCCTGCGAATGCGCTCTGGAGGTTGGCCTCGGTCTTGGTGCCCTTGAGTTCTGCCATGATAAAAAGCTCCTTTCCTTGTCTTTGCTCTTTTTTACTCTTTGTTATCCCGACAGGCCGCGCAGATGCCCTCGAACAGAATGTCGTAATGGGTGAGCGTCACTCCGGAGGAGTCGGTCACGCGGTCGAACAGGTCGTTTACGGGCGGCATGAATACGTCATAGACATTGCCGCAGCAGGTGCAGCGCACATGATAGTGTGCCTGCGTGTTGAAGTCGAAGCGGTCTGCGCCTGTCGGAACGGGCACGCGCAGTATCTCACCCTGGAGGGCGAGCTGATTGAGATTGCGGTATACGGTCGCCTTGCTGATGGAGGGGTGCTCGGCCGCTACCACAGCATACACACTGTCCGCTGTGGGGTGGTCGTGCAGCGAGCGCACCGCCTTGAGAACGATCTGCCGCTGAACGGTGTTTCTGGTCTGCATAGAATACCTCACTTTCTAATCGATAACTTATCCTAATTAGAGTATATATCTCATTTAGTAGAAAGTCAAGAGCGAAAGCACAGGTTTTGCCATTTTTACAGAACGTACAGCATGACCATCAGGTAGTGACAGACGCTTCCGGCGATAACGAACAGGTGAAACAGCTCGTGAAAGCCGAGAAGTCGGCTGAAATTCGGTTTTTTGAGGATATAAATGATACCGCCGACCGTGTAGGACAGGCCGCCCGCGGCGAGCAGCTCGACAGCGGGGGAGGGCATGGAGAGCACTACGCCGAAGTCAAACGCAATCGCCCAGCCGAGCGCAAGATAGAGCGCCGTGCCGATGAGCCGGGGCGCGTCGATCCAGAGCAGCTTGACCGCGATGCCGGTCAGGGCAATCAGCCAGATAACGACGAGAAAGACAAAGCAGCGCGGCGCAGGCATGAATTTGAGAATGATCGGCGTGTAGCTGCCCGCAATCAGCACGTAAATCATGCTGTGGTCGAGCTTTTTCAGGCGGCGCACGACGGCTTCGCCGCGCCCGGAGAAATGGTAAGCGCTGCTCGCGGAATAGAGCGCGATAAGCGACAGACAGAACACGACCGCCGCCCCGGCAAGCTGACCGGAAATATCCGGCTGCACCAGAAGCCGCACGAGCAGCGCAAACAGACCGACAGCGCTGAGCACCGCGCCGACAAAATGGGAATAGCAGGAAAATGGCTCTCTGGCCTTGAGAAATGCACGAGGCATATGGACTCCTCCTTGAAGTTATGTAGAGTTTAATACTATATCGTAGTTACTATAATACCACATACTCCCGGAAAAGCAAGAGGAAAACCATATGTAATTTTTACCGGTTATCCGGCATCTCATACGTCAGGGCAGAAAAAAAGAGCACAGACTCGACATCTGTGCTCCCGAAAACGGTTTCTGTTCGTTTTTTTGTTACGCGGTGATATTGACCGCCTGGGTCGCTTCGTCCCAGTCTACATCAAATCCGCAGACCGACGCAAGGCTGCGCAGGCGGTAATAGTTGTAGTCGTCGATGTTGAACGCCGCAATCATGTGGCTCTGTCCGTCCACGATGGCTGGCTCGATGACCGACTGCACGGTGCGCTTTCCGGCGGCGAGCGCCTTGTTTTCCGTGCCGATGGCGGCGTACTGCTGACGCGAGGACAGCTCGACTTGCTGGCGTTCCTCGCTCCAGCCGACCGAATAATCCCATTCGCGGCCGCTCAGCAGCAGCGCGGCGTCGCGCACGCGGACGTAGTTCTCGTCGCCGATGCTGTACGCCTGAAGCTCGGTTTTCTGCCCGTTCAGCGAAACCTTGACCGTTGTCGGCTCGGCGGTTTCCGTACGGCGCAGCACCATCGGAACCGTACGGTCCATGCGGATGCCGTAGCGCGGCAGATTGTACAGACCGTAGGTCGGGCGGGCGGTGCCGGGATTGGTCAGCGTGGACATCTTGATGCCGTTCTGCTCAAGAATAGGCTGCATCCAGCGGTCGTACGCGCCGTAGGGGTAGGAGAAGTAGCTGACGGTCGGCTGACCGGTGTGCTCCTTGATGAGCGAAATGCTCTGCGCAAGGTCGCCGCCGACACGCTTTGCGTAGGCCGACTGGCTTTCGCCTGCGGTGCGCATGACGCCGTTTACGCCGTCCGGGGCGTTCATGCCGCCGTACTGCGGATTGTGCAGATTATAGGTGTGCGAGCCGAACTGAAACAGGCCGCTGTCGTACATGGCCTTTACCTCGTCCCAGTCGAGCGAGTGACGCGATGTATTGGACGGGTCGGCCTTTTCGATGTGGTCAACAATGAGCGCGACGGTTGCCTTCATGCCGGTCTGCTTCAGAATGGGCGAGGCGAGCGTATAGTTGGAGAGATAGCCGTCGTCAAAGGTAATCATGACCGCGCGGGAGGGGAGAGCGCGCTTTCCCTGGACGATTTCCTCGACTTCGCTCGGGAACAGCGGCGTGTAGCCGAAGGACTGGAGATACTCCATATCCAGGCGGAAACGCTCGCTCGTCACCGTCATGCTCGAGGTTTTTGATGCGTCCTCGGTCAGGTCATGATACATCAGAATGGGCGTGGAGCCGCTGTCTGCGGCTGCGGCCGATGCGCCTGCCATCAGCGCAAGACCTGCGGCCGCGGCCGCGATGCTCCGCCGAAAAAACTTGTTCATAGATTCTTTCCTGCCTTTCCATCCGTCCGGGAGACCTGGCCTGTCCGTTTCGGACGGTGTTTTCCCTCCGGTCGGATATGCAAAACCCAGTATAGCACAATTTCCCTTGTTTGTCCACTTGTGCCGATACCGCACTTGCATAAGCGGGGCGGTGGGATTATAATAATACTGGCAAGCTGTGCGCAGAACGCCTGTGGGGCGCGGTGCGCTGCTGCCCATATCAATCTATGTCAAAGAGGTGAACCCTATGCCACGGCTGGAACAGACCATAGACGCGGTATTTTCCGACCGGGACATCACGCCGTCCGATGTTCCGCAGCTCGACCTGTACATGGATCAGGTGCTGACCCTGTTCGACCGCACGCTTTCCGAAAGCAAGCGCACGCCGGAGGACAAGCTGCTGACCAAAACGATGGTGAATAATTACGTCAAGGAGGGGCTGATCACGCCGGTGCGCGGCAAGAAATATACCCGCGACCAGATCATGCAGCTGCTCTGCGTCTACCATCTCAAGCAGACGCTCCGTTTAAGCGACGTCAAGGCGCTGACCGGCAGGGCGGACGTGGATTTCGAAAGCTGCTACGCTTCGCTCCTCGAAGAAAAGGAGCGGATGCGCAAGTATATCCCCGAGCTGCTGCGCTCGAAGGTCACGGGCGACGTATCCGACCCGAACGGCCGTCTGCGTCTGTGCCTCGCGCTCAGCGAAATCGCAAACTACCTGCGCCGTCTGTGCGAAAGCATGGTCGATGCGATACCCCCGGAAGAAAAAGGAGAATGAAATCCGATGTCGTTAGAAAAAGCCCGTGAGAGGCTTAAAAAATTTGATGCGGACAACCGCATCATAGAGTTTGACGTATCGTCCGCGACCGTGGAGCTGGCCGCCGAGGCGGTCGGCTGCGAGCCGGCCCGCATTGCGAAAACGCTGTCCTTCCGCACGAACGACGGCGTTATCCTGATCGTTGCGGCAGGCGATACCAAAATCGACAACCCGAAATATAAGGCGCGCTTCGGCTGCAAGGCGCGTATGCTCGCCTTTGAGGAGGTCGAGCCGGAAATCGGCCATATGGTCGGCGGCGTTTGCCCGTTCGGCGTCAACGAAAACGTGACTGTTTATCTCGATGAGTCGCTGCGCCGCTTCGAGACCGTTTTCCCGGCCTGCGGCTCGGCGAACTCCGCCATCGAAGTCACCATTCCCGAGCTGGAGAAGTTCTCCGGCTTCAAGGCGTGGGTAGACGTGTGCAAAGGATGGCGTGTCGAATGAGGGCGGCGGTCGCGCAGTTCGGCGCTTCGGACGATAAGAAAATGAACCTGTGCGTCATCGAGCATCTGGCGTGGTGCGCCGCCGAGGGCGGAGCGGATATGCTGTTCCTGCCTGAGTACGCGATGTTCCGCGCGGAGAGCGACCGCGCCGCACAGAACACACAGGCGGCGGAGCCGCTCGACGGCGAGTTCGTTTCCGCGCTTTCGGATGCGGCGCAGGGACAGGGCCTCTGGATCTGTGCCGGCATGTACGAAAAGACGGACGGTCTGCCGTACAACACGACGGTGGTTCTGGACGACAACGGCGAGCTGCGCGGTGCATACCGCAAGACCCGTCTGTACGACGCCTTCGGCTATCGCGAGAGCGAGGAGTGCCGGGCGGGGGACGAGCCGTTTTCGCCCATCGACACCCCGGCAGGCAAGCTCGGCATCATCACCTGCTTCGAGCTGCGCTTCCCCGAGCTTGCGGCGGCGCAGAAGCAGGCGGGCGCGGAGGTGCTGTATGTCCCGGCGGGCTGGGCGTGCGGCGAAAACAAGGCGCTCCACTGGCGGACGCTGCTCTGCGCACGCGCCATTGAGAACAACATACCGGTCATCGGCGCAGACCAGTACATCCCGGAACAGTTCATCGGCAGCAGCGCGATTTACGCCGCAACGGGCGCGGAGCTTGCCTCGCTCGGCGCAGGCGAGGGGCTGCTCATCACAGAGATTTAAGGAGAATACCATGAAATTCGATCCTACGTTATATGTCATCACGGACAGCACTTACCACACTACCGAAACCCTGCTTCACGCGGTCGAGGAGGCCTGCAAGGGCGGCGCAACGCTCATCCAGTTGCGCGAGAAGGACACGGGCGGCCGCTCGTATCTGGAGCTTGCGGAAAAGGTCAAGGCAGTGACCGACCGTTACAATGTGCCGCTCATTATTGACGACCGCGTGGACGTTGCGATTGCCTGCGACGCCGCAGGCGTCCATGTCGGCGCGAGCGACCTGCCGGTTGCGGTCTGCCGCAAGCTGCTCGGCCCGGATAAAATCGTCGGCGCAACGGCGAAGACTGTCGAGGCCGCAAAGGCCGCTTATGAGGACGGCGCGGACTATCTCGGCACAGGCGCGATTTTCCCGACCACCACGCACGTCACCACCAAAGTCACGCCGGTTTCCGTGCTGAACGACGTCTGCCGCGCGGTACCCATCCCGGTCGTTGCCATCGGCGGCCTGAATGCGGACAACATGGACGTTCTCGCGGATAGCCCGATTACCGGTATCGCGGTCGTTTCTGCCGTGATGAAGGCGTCCGACCCGGCTGCCGCCGCCGCGCACATCAAGGATAAATTCGAGAAAATGCGCCGAAAATAAGCGCAGATACAAAAATACGGCTCCCGAAAGCTGAAATCGGGAGCCGTTTTCGTATTTTTAAGGCAATACCGCATAATTTCCGCAAAGCGCCGCCGCTTTCATTGTGCAGTGTTGCCTTAAGCAACATTCTGCAATTCTTCGACCGCTTCCTGACGGGTGTCGGCGGAAAACAGAAACGCGCCGTCTGCGTCGTATACCTCAATGTGTCCGTTTACATATTCCAGCGTGCAGTTCATAATGCGCGCCTCCCTTCGTTTTCGATGGTTCAAGTATATCGAACAATAAGGGAAATAAATCGGACTTATTCGAACGCCGTCACTCGATCTGCTGGAGGAACATCCGCTTCTTCAGGAAGGTGCGCACCTCGTCCACCTGTGGGATGGAGGGTGCGGCACCTGCACGGGAGACCGCGAGTGCGGCGGCAGCGGATGCCTCGCTGAGCGCCATCTGCGGAGAGCGGTGGGCACAGGCGGCCGCGAGGAAATAGCCGCAGAACGTGTCGCCCGCGCCCGTGGTGTCGATAACGGTCACGGGGAACGCCTCCTGCGCGTACTGCGTGCCGCTCAGCAGCGCGATTGAGCCGAGCTCGCCTGCCGTAACAACGAGGTCGGCGGACGGGAACTTGGTGTGCAGATGCTCAAGCAGGGTAGCGGGGGCGGTGCCTTCGGGCGCACCGGTCAGCTGCGTCGCCTCGGCCTCGTTGACGATGAATACGTCCACGTCCTCGAGCGGGAGCTGCTCGGGGTGCGCCGGGAACGGGGATGGGTTGAACACTACGCGAAAACCCAGACCGTGCGCACGACGGATGATGGTTTCGGTGAGGTTGGTTTCGTTCTGGAGCAGAACGATGTCGCCCTCCTCACCGCACGAAAAGATCTTTTCCAGATAGCTGTGCGTCAGCTCGCGGTTTGCGCCGCCCCAGACGAGAATGCGGTTTTCGCCCTCGGCATCGACCTCGATGACCGTGTGACCGGTGGGCGTGTCGGTTTCGAGAAGGCGGCTGACGTCAACGCCGGACTGTTCGAGCAGGTCGATGAGAAAACCGCCGTCCGAGCCGACCGCACCGGCGTGAATGACGTCCGCGCCTGCACGCGCCGCCGCGAGCGACTGATTGAGACCCTTGCCGCCCGCGAAAACCGTGCGGCTCTGCGCGGTGACGGTTTCGCCGGGGCGGACAAATTCCTCGACGGTGTAAACGTTATCAATGTTCAGTGAACCGAAATTAAGTATCTTCATGGTTCTCCTCCTGTTCTGTATCGTTATCCGGGGCGTGCGGCGCACGCGGATGCACGGACGAAAGCGGGTTTCGCTGTGCGGCCTTGCGCAGGCTGCTGTCCTCGATGTGGGTGTAGATCATGGTCGTGCTGACGCTCGTGTGCCCCAGAATGGTCTGCAAGGTGCGGATATCGACGCCGTTCTGGTACATGAGCGTTGCGGCGGTGTGGCGCAGCTTGTGCGCGGAATATTTGTGGGTGTTAAGACCCGCCTGCCCGACATATTTTTTGACCAGCCACTTGACGGTCTGCACGCTGATGCGGTTGCGGTTGCGGCTGATGAAGAGGGCGTTCTTGTCCCTGTCATGCGGACGCAGACGATGCGGCAGGTAGGCGTTGATGGCCTCGGCGCACGCCTCGTTCAGGTAGACCGTGCGCTGCTTGCCGCCCTTGCCGGTGACGCGGACGGTGTCGCGCTGAAAGTCGGTCAGATTGAGTCCGACCAGCTCGGACACACGCAGACCGCAGTTGAGAAACAGCGTCAGAATGCAGTAATCCCGCTCGGCGTACTCGCCCTGCACCGCTTCAAGCAGCTTGATGCTGTCGTCCTCGGTCAGATAGACCGGGAGCGTCTTGCGGATGGTGGGGGATTCGAGGCTTGCCATCGGGTTGCTTTCGAGCAGATGTTTCTTGTCGGTCAGATAGCGGAAAAACGCACGGATCGCCGAAACCTTGCGTGCGCGGGAATTGACGCTCAGACCGAAATCCGTATCCGGACTGTTCTGCTGCGTGGGGCGCTCGCCCGACATATATTGCAGGTAGTCGTAGGCGTCGCTCAGCGTGATGGTTCGGATAAAGTCGATGTCCACATCCTCGATAGAGATGCGGTCGATGGGAAGCTCGCGTGGCACGAGTCCCTTGTTGTGCTTGACGACGCGCAGAAACAGCCGCAGGTCAAGGTAATATTCGTGGGCGGTCTTGGCGGACTTGCCCTGAATGGTCGAAATATAGGTCAGAAAATCGCGCAGGATGCGCGGGGCATCGGCGGCGTATTCGGACATGGGTCGCTCCATGCGGAAACCTCCTTTTGCGGGGTATATACTCTCAAATTAAGGCAATACCGCATAATGGGACAAGAGCGATTTGCGAGTAAATTTTGCGTACTGACGAGGCGCGGTTTTGAAGCAATACTTTCGTATTGCAAGAAATCGCAACAAAGTCAGGGCACAAAATTTCCGCAAAGCGCCGCAGCTTTAATTGTGCGGTGTTGCCTTAATATTCCGCCGGTTTTTTGTAGGTCATGGCGCGGGCGCTGTCGCCGAGACCGGCGGTCGTGGGGTCGATAAACACGCTCAGCACGGTAAGGCAGAGCGTTGCAAGCTGCACGGGGTTGGACACGATGCCGCAGAGGCACGCCCACACCGCGCCCCAGCTCGTCAGCGCGTTCACATCCAGACGCAGCGCACTCACCGCCGCGCTCACGATGCCGACCCAGAACCATGGATTTCGTATTCTTACCTTCCAGTTCATATATGTTCCTCCTCCAGTCCGTCAATTCTTCTGTCCGCCGCGCGTACCCGTTCTTCGAGCACCGCGCATTCCTGTTCGAGCTTGAACGTGCGCTCGATGAGGTTGTTGTGGCGGTTCACCTTTTCCTCCAGCTGGCGCAGACGGTACTGCGTCAGGCTGCCGGACACGTAAATTCCGGCGAACGAGCCGGCGAGTGTCCCGAGCAGGCTCATGCCTGCGATGATGATTTCCGGTGCCATGTTTTTCACCTGCCTTTCGCTTCGGGAAAAAAACCCCTCTACCCATAGCGCGTTTTCGCGGAAAAATTGACCTCGTTTGGTCAATCCGGCAGAAAAAAACTGAAAAAAATTTTTTCGACAGCGTTCGAAGGAATTTTCGGGCGGCGTCGTGTAGGATAGAGAGGAAAAGGAGGAGTCAACTTGCAGAAATGCCGCTATCTCCCGGTCGGGGAAACCCGGTTTTCGGCCCGTCTGGGGCACTACACGACCTACGGTCTGCGCGCCGAGACCGAAACCCCGCACGGCTGGGCGCCGCTTTTTACGCTGTCCGACGTATCGTGCGACCGGGCGTTTGTCGAGTCGTTCGCCGCGCGGTGCACCGCCTGCGGCCTGTCGCCCGTACATCTGACCGACGCAGTGCTCGACGCCCTGCCCTGAACGCAGAAAATCCCCCGCACCGGCGCAGCTGTGCGCTCAGATGCAGGGGATTTCGTTTTTCAGGCAAGACCGCATAATTGGACAAGAGCGCTTTCCTTGTGCGGTGCTGCCTTCAGTCCATGGTCAGGAAACGGGCGACCGCTTCCGTGTTGTCCTCGTTGTACTCGATTTCGCGCGAGTACGCCTTGCAGATGCAAATCTGCTCCCAGTGGGTCAGCTCGCCGTCCGTGAGCCAACGGTAAATGTCAAGCAGCTGAATAAAGGACGCGCCGATAAGGGCGAACTGCACCTTTTCGATGAGCACATCGTCCGCAAGCGTTTTCATGAAATGGCGGTAGAGGAAGTATTCGAGCAGCTCGTCGTACTCGTAGAGCTTATCCTTATAATATGCGAGGAAGTCCGCACGGCGTGCGAGCAGCTCGGGAATGCGTGCGTGCACCTCTCCCAGCAGGGTGCGCCAGCTGTCCTTGTTGATCTCCAGCGCCGCCAGACGCTCGGCAAGCGCTTTGAGGCACGCCTCCGACCAGAACATCTTCGACCAGCGAAACGGCACGTCCTCGCCGTCCTCAGCCGCGTATCCGTCCTCTCCCTCCACCGGGAACAGCAGGTCGTCATATTCGCTCTGCATCGCGCAGCAGGCCAGATGCAGCCGATCGAGCTTTTCGTCGAAGGAGAGCGGCGTTTCCGGCTTCACGATGGCGAACAGCCGGTCGCGCATGGCGAAAAGCGCCTGTTCCAGCTCGTCCGGCGCTTCGTCCGCCTCGCCGGTCACGTCCCACTGCGGATAGCCGCGCTTTTGCAGGATAAGCTCCGCCGCCGCTTCGCAGCACAGCCCCACGCCGTCCTCGCGGCCGCCGGCAAACCATTCGTAGTAGCGCGGGTGGTCGGTGCAGATCTGCGCCATATGCTCCTCGCCGAGGTTCAGGTACACCTCGCACAGGTTGCGCTCGTTCAGGAACGGGCACCGCTCCCGCTCGTCGAGGATGAAGTGGGCGCTCTCCCCTTCGTCTGCGGGCGCGACAGCGGCGCACACGCGCTCGGAAAAGGGCGTGCCAAGGCTTTTATAGTACGCGAGCGTCTGCTCGTCCACGTCGATCTCCCAGCCGATACAGCAGTTCTCCGTGCAGTCGGACGCGATGCAGCGGAAATCCTTATAATAAGACGGACGGCGTGTGTAACCCATCCTCATCACCTCACATGGTTTGTTCGATTTAGGCAATACCGCATAATTGGACAAGAGCGCTTTGCGAGTAAATTTTGCGTACTGACGAGGCGCGGTTTTGCGGTAATACTTGATGTATTACCGTGAAATCGCAACAAAGTCAGGGCACGAAATTTCCGCAAAGCGCCACAGCTTTAATTGTGCGGTGTTGCCTTTATTATAGCAGATGCCGCCGCCGATGAAAAGAGCCGCAGACAGAAACGCCCCGGCGAATCCCTTGACAAAGCCGAAGCGCGTAGAGTATAATACAGATAAGAAGGGACGCTGTTACAGCAGTCAGACCCGTAGTATCTAAATTTCTTCAGATGACCGTTCGGGGCCGAATTCGAGCGGTCATCGCGCATTTATGGACATTGCGAGCAGCAAAATTACTGCGCAAATCAAAAGCTGAAAGCCTTTCTTCCACATTCGCATTCCCCTCCTTCCTGCCGCGAACCGCGGGAAAGGAAAAAGGGTCTGACCGCCATATGTAACAGCGTCCGTTTTGATTATATCACACGCTGTCGAACTCTGTCAATTTACCGGAGAGCGCAAAAGCGCCCCGGCCTTATCCCTTGACAAAGCCGAAGCGCGTGATATAATGTAGTTACAAAGGGACGCTGTTACAGCAGTCAGACCCTCTGATTGTCAACAACTTAAGTCGATGACCGTTCGTGGATCAGACGAGCGGTCATCGCGCATTTATGGACATTGCGAGCAGCAAAATTACTGCGCAAATCAAAAGCTGAAAGCCTTTCTTC
>OODU01001734.1_pt1 | contig 20582 bp, 17 predicted proteins | sample 1671171 | NCBI WGS metagenome assembly OODU01 (sample SAMN06348129, study PRJEB24527) | human gut metagenome | biome: human gut; feature: ankylosing spondylitis patient; material: feces | host: Homo sapiens | place: China | collected 2015-10
CTGAAATGCATTTGCACCATCTACTTTTGCAGCTTCATAAAGTTCTTCTGGAATGTTCTGAAGCACTCCGGTCAGCTGAAGCAGAGTATACGGCACACCTACCCAGATATTGATGATAATAACAGTCACTCTGGCCCATGTCGCATCTGTAAAAAATGGAAGGCTTGCATCACTTGCAATCAGTCCTACATTTCTAAGGAGTACGTTGATTGCCCCTTCCGGCTGTAACATAGTACGCATGATCAAAAGGGATACAAACATCGGCACTGCACAGGAAAGAACAAAACAGAATCTCCAGAATCCTTTTGCTCTTGTTCCCTTTCTATTGATCAGCAGGGACAGAATCATTCCGAAAATATAGTTGCTGAAAGTTGCAAAAAATGCCCAGATAATTGTCCATCCAAGAACCGACCAGAAAGTACTTCCGAGAATACTTCCTGAATCAAATAATGTCTTGAAGTTATCCAGTCCTACCCAGTCAAACAGCATCAGATGGTTTCCGATACGACTATAATTAGTAAATGCCATACAAATCATGAATACCAACGGAAGTACAGTAAACACAAAGATGAATGCTGTCGGTGGTGTCATAAACAAACGATACAGATTCTCATGCAGAAAGGATTTCAAATCTTCTGCAAATGTATTTACATGCATTCCTGCTTTCTGAATACATTCTGCTTTATATGCACTTTTTAAGGTTCCTCTCCATACAAGAATCATAAGAATTGTCAACAGGATTGTTGCCACACCATAAAGTAAAATCAGAACGGACTGATCCCCTTTTGTGTAAATATAGATTTGCTTCGCTTCATCCCATACTTCTTGCTGCTGCACAGTTCCAAGTGTCCGTAGACCACCGATAAACCCAATTCCATTTACTGCCATAAAGACGATGTAGGCAATTTCAACTGCCAGATACAAAAGTCCTTTGATAATCTGACCATGTACAATGTTTCCAAATCCCATCAGAATCATGGAAAGCTTAGTCTCTACTCCACCTTTTTTTACTGCATTTTTGCAGGTATATGGCGTTGGAAATTCATTGATTTTTTTCTTAAACATACTCATTCCGTTCACCTCTTAATTAATTCCATTGCTGTTCATTGCTTCATTCATTGCTTCCGTCTGTTCTTCGGCATTTTCGTGTGTCACACTCTTGTTACGAATTCCTTTTCCCATATTCTCAACCGGTGTCCAGCAATTACTCATGGATGCCACGAACGGCTGGAGTATCGATGTATTGTTAAAGGTATCATTCTGTGCCTGAACAAGAGGATCGGATGCAATATCCTTTTCTTTCAGAAGTTCTGTATTACATGGAATCACGGTTCTCATCTCGTAGTGTGCTCTCTGTGCATCACTTCCACCCAGATAAACAGCAAGTGCAACTGCCTGTTCCATATATTCACTATGTGCATTAACCCCAATTGCCTTTGAACCTGCATATGAAAGCATCTGCTTCTCTTGTCCGTTTATTGTATAAGTTGGTAGAGATGACACTCCCATATTATCTCCAAGTGCTTCTTTGATCGCGTTTGCATCCCACGATCCGGTAAACATTGCCTTTACGCTGCCATCACGAAGTCCTGCAAGTGCTGATCCATCTGCATCAATTTTAAAATTTGGATTGGCTGCCAGATCAATTGCATAATTGGTTGCCTCTACTGCCTTTTCTCCTGCAAAATCAACTCCTTTTGACTCGTCTGTTCCATCTCCAAACAAGGTGCATCCATTTCCCAAGTAGAATGCCGGAAGATACCACGAATTAATAAGAGGGAAGGATACTGTTCCTTTTTCCAGCATTGTATCCAGATTTTTCACATCTTCTTCTGAAAATACAGACTTGTCATAAAACATATACCAGGTATTGGTTGTAAACGGAACCCCGTAAAGCTCTCCGTCAACCTTTAGCGAATCTAAAAGTTCCTCTGAGTTGGTTGATTCAATCTCTTCTTTATATTTTCCACCAAATTTTGCTACTGCATCCGCATCTGTAAGCGTTGTAATCCTGTCATTTGCATACATAAATACATCTGCGCTTGCTTCCGGATCCTGTGCCACCTGATCTGCTGCTGTTGCTTCATCAGCTACTCCATAGACAAATGTAATATCCCATTCCGGATGCTCTTTTGCAAAAGTATTACACATTGTCTGAAGCCATTCGCCACTGTCTTTTGACTGATCTTCTGATGGAGACCATACCATCAGTCTGACTTTTTCTGACCTTTTACCTGCCGTACTGCTCCCACATCCGGTTAGTCCTGCTGCCACCAGCGTTACAGTCATGATTCCTGTTAGAAATGTTGCTAACCCTCTTTTCATCATCTTTCTTCCTTTCATTTTCTGTTTCGTATTGTTTCGTTAAACTTAATATACGTCTTTTTTAATTTTTCGTCAATTCATTTTCAATACACTGCTTTTTTTTGTTATTTTTTTACATTTTCCACCTTGTTTTTTTGTGCATTATTTTTTATTTTCTTGTTTTCGAAACTCATCTAAACTTTTATTCTTCCTATAGTTCATTGCTTTTTACTATATCATTGTATATAATAAAATAAGATTTATTTTCCCACTTCATGAAAGGATCACATATTATGACTACAATCCAAGATATTGCTGATAAGATGAATATTTCCAAGAGTACTGTATCCAAAGCACTCAATGATGCACCTGATATCAGCGAAACTTTACGGAAACAGGTTTTAGAAACTGCTGTAGCCCTCGGTTATACTAAACTACGTCGTTATAAGAAACCCGTAAAAAAAATCTGTATTATAACAGAAAAAGAGAATATACAATACGAAGAGCCACATCATTTTGCCTATGACATTCTGCTTGGTTTTCGCCAAATGGCTGAACCAGCCGGTTTTGATATTGAAATCGTACCTGTGGACGTTCAGATGCAACGGAACCAACGTTACGATGTTTTTATGTTGGAGCATGATTACGTAGGAGCTTTTGCAATCGGCTTTTCCCTGAACGACCCTTGGATTCAGGATTTTAAAACCAGCCACACTCCTGCCGTGCTTTTCGATAACTATATTATTGGGAATCCTTCTACTGCTTATGTAGGTATTGATAATGATGAGGGAATGGAACTTGCTGTCTCTTATCTTGCCAGACTTGGTCATCGTAAGATTGCCTATCTCAGCGGTTCTCTTGGCTCTCAGATTCTTCAGATACGACATGCAGCCTTTCTCCGTGCCATGCACCAGCATGGACTGAAGACTTCTTCTGATTCTACCGGCTGCTCTTATTATTTGTCTGAATGTATGGAAAAGCACCTGCCTCGGTTTCTGGAAAAAGGAATGACTGCTATCATCTGTAGTCAGGACACGCTTGCCAATTCAGCCCTTATCCAGTGTCAGCAACTAGGCTACAGGATTCCTGAAGACATCAATATTATCGGATTTGATGATATTCCGATTGCAGCATATACCTCTCCTCCATTGACTACAATCCGACAAGATCGGCTTGAACTCGGAAAAAGCGGGTTCTTTGCACTATCAAGCCTACTTAATAACATTTCAATCAGCACATTTTTATTGCATGCACAGCTAATTGAACGGAAATCTACGGGTGAGGTACCTGTGACATAATATTTATCTGGTTATCCTTATACAAAAAGGGCTAGGAAACTCTCTTTCGGTTGTTCCCTAACCCTTTTTGATAGCATCTTTTATACTTTTCAAATCCTATTTCAACCATGTACTTGGCTTATTTTTTCTTATATTTTAACGGAGAAACTCCATATGCTTTTTTGAAGCTTCTGATAAAATAGCTTACATTCTGATATCCACTCTGCATTGCAATCTCTGTAACAGGAGTATCCGTATCTTGTAACAGCTGTTTTGCATACTCTAATCGTAAATGTGTTATATATTGCGAAAGTGTAATATGAAAGTGTTCCTTAAAATATCGCGATATATATTTTTCCGAAAGATGAAACAGCTCACCAAATTCTTTCAACGATATCTTTTCTTTAAAATTCTGCTGTATATATGAAATCATTTCTTTTTCTACAGTATTTCTCCCGCTTTTATCATTTTCGATCACAAAGCCCTTCTCCCACATTTCAAGAATAAATTGTAAAAGAATTCTTTTCGTCTTTATCTGAGCAGTTATTTCGGACTCAATTTTCTTATTTTTTGCCATATATGTCTCAACCAACTGCTCACACAGTTCTTTTGCTGTATCTTTTACACTTGGGCCTATCATCAGATGACCATTTTTTAACGGCTTCAGTAATTTATCATCTAACATATCATTTATGCAAAAAGATATGTATTCTACCGGAAAAAGGAAAGTAAAATAATCTACTGTACCAGTCTGTGAACCCATGAAATGCAGATTACCCGGCGACACTACAAAAGCATCTCCGGGGGTTCCAATATAATTTTCTCCTGATATACTTACAGTCAAAAAACCACTTTTTACATATATAATTTCCAGTTCATCATGCCAATGTACCGGTATCTGAAATGATCGTCCCCCATTTTTTATATGATATGTACTAAACGGATCATCCTTTGTACCGTGTGGTTTATTTTCTTTTAATTCAAAGTACATAATCTCTCCTTTAATATTCCCTACAGGCGAAACAGAGGATTTACGACACATCAGATAATTCCACAAGACTTTTACTCTTCCATTTTCCACTCTTCCATCTAAGTACCATTCCCACAGCTCTCGCACACTCGTCACCTGCCATAGCAATATATGCTCCCACAGCCAGAAGTCCCATGTGTATTCCGAGAAAATATGTTCCGCCAACTGCAAATAAATACATAAATATCGCACCTAGCACAACCGGGAAAACTGCATCTCCACTCGTTTTTAATGCCTGACCATATACAAGGTTTGTTACTCTTCCAAATTCAAGAAATATATCTACTATTAACAACTTTACCACAAGATTTATCATCTGTATATCATCGGTAAATATATGCACTATAAAATGCCCGAGCAATGCAAATGTTACAGAAAAGCATGTCGCTGTGATGATTCCGTATATCGCAGCTTTTCTCGTTCCCCTGTTACATTTCTCAAACTCTTTTGCTCCAATTCTCCAGCCGGTCATAATTGCATTTGCCTGAGCAAGGGCAGCTCCCACACAATACGAGAAATTTGCAATCTGTACAGCATATGAGCGAGCTGTAACATTCATTCCGTCCACATCCATCTGATTCATAAAACGCACAATCAAGGTCATTGCGATGTTGTAAAGTGCAGTTTCAAGTGCAGAAGGAAAACCAATCTTAACAATCTGCGCAAATATCTTTCTTTCTGTAATCCGCTCAGGACTCTGCTTTGCTTTTATAAGCACAGCCCCCATGCCAGCTACAATAATAAGATTTACAACTCTCGAAATAACTGTGGCAACGGCAACTCCCATTACGCCCCAGTTGAATACAAATAAGAATACTGAATTAAGTATTATATTGAGAACATTTCCAACAACAGTTCCTATCAAAGAATGTTTTGTATATCCAAACACTCTCAAATAACTGGAGAAAATAGGAATAAGTGCATTTAAAAAACATGTGCCACCGACAATTCTAAGGTATATTTCAGCCGGCTCAAGCAAAGCCGGAGCAATACTTACGATTCTAAGCATCCCACCAGAAAATGCGGCAAGAATGATAGACATTATGATACCTATCAATGCGTTGAATATAAGTCCAAGTTGTCTTGCCTGATATGCAATCCCCGGTCTTCCAGCTCCAATATTTTGTGACATAACAGCTATCATACCCGATGATATTACTCCAAACATAATAATAAAAACGCCTATATATGTATTGGCTGTTCCCACTGCTCCTACAGCCTGGTCACTTACAGATGATAGCATAAGCGTATCGACCATACCGGAAAGCATATAAAATAAAGTTTCTAAGCATATTGGCACAGATAGCTGTGTTAATGTTTTTCTTTTAGCTGCCATGTTTTTCTCCTCACATACAATTCAAGACTACCCATCAATAATACGATATATTTCTATGTGATTCTTGTATAATATCATGCGAAAATTGCACTATTTCTACTTTATCTTGAAAAGTACTAGTACAGCTCATAAAATTCAAACAGCCCGGGCAGATGGAAATATGCTTTCTCCTTCATTAATCTTCCAGCACATCCTCTATGGTTTCCGAAGCATCCTCAAGAGCGTCCAGGGCTTCGATCCGTTCATCTGCTTTTCCTATGTGTGTCTCCTCTTCTTCATACTCCTCGATCAGTGCTGTCAGCTGATCTTTAATTTTTCTTCCCATTCCATTACAGATGAAAGCTTTACAACTTTAGTCATTGTGATACCTCACATATCGCATTTTCTTTAGGAAAAATTATAACACTGCCCTCTTTTTATGTCCATATGATCCTGGATCGTGGTTGGAAAATGCTCTAAGAGACTTGTGATACTTGTTTTCTCTGTGGTATTCTATAGATATGATCATTGCGTTACGCAAAATGTAAAGTGGAGGATTTTTATGTTAGTTTGTGATTATATTGTAGAATCTATTGACGGTGACTATGCACATCTTCGCAGAACAGATCTGCCTGAAGAAGAGCTGAAGCTCGTAGCACGGGCACTTCTGCCCTTTGACATCACGGAAGGATGTAGATTACATTATGAAATGATGCAGTATAGTATCATTGACTGATTGGGCAGTCTCTGGCCCACTGCTGAAAAATCTGTATAATTGAGCATAGCTTAAGACAAAAAAGGGACTGTCGCAGGCTACATATCCAATTAAGGATACATATTTTCAACAATCCCATGATTTGCTCATTTATAGTTTATAGATAAAGAATTTTATATCTGGCACAGGATTTCTTGACATCTCACTCCTGCAAGCGCTTCGCTACGAGCATCCGGCTGTGAAAATCCTGCATACAATTTAAAGTTTTTCCCGGTAATTTTTCGATTTCCGTTTTCATCAACACTGGTAAATGCCCTTTTATCAACAAAAATCTCAGTTTTTCCACTGACATTACCATTCAAATGAATTCTTTTAAATGCTGCCAATGTCGGATTCAATACCGCGTATTCTGTGTCCAGATCTTTAATATATACCTGTAATACGTCATCAGTTTCTGTATTTTTCTGATTTTCAGTCTCTATAAAAAGTTTTACCCCTTTAAACTCTTTTTCCTGACCGTATACTTTTTCTGCTGTCACAGAATTTACCACGCATTTTCCATAGGTAAGGCCGTATCCAAATGGATAAAGCGGCTCTCCGGTATAATAACGGTAAGTTCTGTTTTTCATTGAATAATCTTCAAAATCCGGAATATCTGAGGTATCTTTATAAAATGTTACAGGCAGTTTTCCAGAAGGTGATTTCTCTCCAAAAATAACATCGGAAACAGCTTTTCCACCTCTGGCACCCGGATACCATGCCTGAATAATTGCTGCTGCTTTTTCTTCTGCAACGCTTAAATTCATAGCACTTCCCGTCATATTGACCAGAATCACCGGCTTTTTGCATTCCAGTATTTGATCCATTAATTTTTTCTGCGGTTCAGGAAATTCCAGATCTTTTTTATCGCCGGAAGCATCTGAATTTCCGGTATCTCCTTCTTCTCCTTCCAGAGTTTCATCCAGTCCCACAACCATGAGCACCACATCTGAATATTCTGCAACAGCCTGTGCCTCTGCCAACCGGTCTGGCTGTCCCGGTGCAGCGAGATGTTCAATCGTATCCTTCCACAAATGGCAACCTTCTGAATACAGCACTCTGATCTGATCTCCGGCCGCCTGCTTCATACCTTCCAGTACAGTTACATATTCTGAAGATGTTCCATGATAATTTCCAATAAGAGAATTTCTGCTGTTTGCATTCGGTCCTATAATACCGATCGTATGGATTTCTTCTTTTTTCAGAGGAAGGATTCCATCATTTTTCAGCAATACCATACTCTCAGTAGCCGCCTGTTCTGCAAGTTCCAGATGTTCTTTGCTTTCCACTTCCAGATAAGAGATTTTATCATATTCTGTTTCATTAAACATTCCAAGTAAAAATCTTGTAGTAAACAGACGAACACATGATTCTGTGATATATTTTTCGTCAATAATCCCTTCTCTGTAAGCATTCAGAATCTTTTCATATGTACATCCACAGTTCAGATCGCATCCTGCTTCAAGAGCTTTTTTCACGGATTCTTCCGGTCTGTCTGTCACCTTATGATTTTCGTGGAAATCACGGATTGCCCAGCAATCTGATACATAATGTCCCTGAAATTTCCATTTTCCACGCAGATAATGATTCATCAATTCCTCGCTGGCACAACATGGTTCCCCATTGGTACGATTATAGGCTCCCATAACCGCTTCCACTTTTCCCTCTTTTACACAGGCTTCAAAAGCAGGAAGATATGTTTCTTCCATATCCTTTTTTGATGCCTCTGCATTAAAGAAATGTCTCTTTGCCTCCGGTCCGGAATGAACAGCAAAATGTTTTGCACAGGCTGCTGTTTTCATATATTCTCCATCACTCTGGAGTCCCTGAATAAAAGGTACCGCCAGACGTGATGTAAGATATGGATCTTCTCCATAAGTTTCATGACCTCTTCCCCATCTTGGATCACGGAAAATATTTACATTCGGTGCCCAGAAAGTAAGTCCTTTATAAATATCCCTGTCTCCATATTTCTGGTTTTCATTATATTTTGCACGTCCCTCTGTTGCAATCACAGAACCGATTTCTTTCATCATTTCTGTATCAAAGGCTGCAGCTAAACCAATTGCCTGTGGAAAAACCGTTGCTGTACCGGCTCTCGCCACACCGTGCAATGCTTCATTCCACCAGTTATATGCCGGTATTCCAAGTCTTGGTATTGCTTCTGCATCAAATTTTAACTGTGAAGCCTTTTCTTCCACAGTCATCTTCGCTACCAGTGCACGCGCTCTCTGCTGTGCTTCTTCTCTGTTCATATTTAAGTCTCCTATATCTGCTTATTCTTTATCATGTTTATCTGCCCGCTATATTTTTCTCAAAAAATTCTATTACTTTGTCATAGTATATCTGCCCCTGAAAAAATCCATGTCCCTGCCCTGGCACCATAACAAGTTCAGCCTTATTGCCTGCCTTCTCCAGCCTTCTCTCGTATTCAAAAGACTGCCTATAGGATACCACTTTATCCTGATCTCCATGAAACAACAGAAGCGGTGGAAGCATTTTTTTGTCTGCATAGGAAACAGGACTCATTACTTTTAAACTCTGTCTTTGTTTTTCTGTCAGTGAACCAGCTGTTTCTCTTCGTAAAATTAGTTCTGGTTTTTCCAAAGATGAAAAATCCGGCAGTATATTTACAAGAAAGCCAGGAATGTTATTTTGTTCTTTCAGCATTTCTGTCAGATCAGATGGACAATAAAATGATACAATTCCCTGCACAGGCATCATTTTTTTATTATTATAGTTGCTTCCAACCATACACGCAATATGAGCACCTGCTGATTCTCCCCAAAGCCCTATCTTTTGTGGGTCAATATGATAAATGTCGGCAGTTTTTCGCAGATACTCAATTGCCATCTGGCAGTCTTCCAGACATGCCGGTAAAGCTGCATACCTGGCCAGACGATATTCCAGACATGCAATAAAATATCCCTTTTCTGCAAGTTCTGCCAGTGTGATTTCCGGTCGATAAGATGCGGTAAGAAATTCATCATCCCACGCACCTCCGTGAATCCATATAATAACCGGCATGTTTTCACATCCGTCTTTATAAAAACATTCCATATACTGTCTCGGATGTTCCTGTCCATAATAAACTGCCGGAAGATAATGCAGATTTTTCCGGTAGAAATCTACTCTTTGTATCTGGCAGAGAAATTCATATGCGTTTTCTTTTTTATTCTCCATTTCTATATTATATACCTTTTTTCTGTTGATGTACTATTCTATACTTACAGATCTCTTTTTTAATCATTTACGCTGTCATAAGTTATGCCCTTTTTTACTGATATGCTTTTTTCTCTTTTTCTATATAGAAACGCACCTGTTGATCTGCTGATTTTTTCTGTGCTTTCGGTTTTTCGTAAAAAGACATTAGGTTCGAATCCTGTATATCAAAAGGTGTCCAATCTTCCATCGGAATTCCTGTACAATCCGTTCCGTTTGGATTTCCACACTTTATAAAATTTGACCAGTAATTGCACATCTGTCTGGAAAGATCATAGTGCTTTCCTGTAAATGGTCGCCAGCATTTTGCAAGTGTCTCAAAAAAGAACCACAGATCAGAAGAATGAAAAGCTCCTGGATGGTCTTCTCCCGGAATATCACCACCAAATTCATAGACATAGTGCGGATTCTGGTACTGATTCTCTTCCAGTAATTCACAAAAAGTTCTAGTTCCAACTTCCACTGCATTGATTCCATTCACAATAAACTCATTGTCCGTCCATCCGGTCAGAATCGGAATGTCAGGAAAATTTCCTGATGATATATTTTGAAAGTAATGGGCCTTTTGAAAAATACCATCATTTACCGTTCCCCATAATTTTCCAAACTCATCATTTTTGTCTCTGATATAAGAAGCTGGAAGTTTCCTCGCTTCTTCAATTGTAGACACACCCAGAAGATTCAGGAACTGTTTTCCCCATTCCATGGCTTCTTCTGTGGAAGCCGGAAATCCCATCTTAAATGGCAGCCCGAACATACCACTTTCTATAATTGCACCCTGTATATACCCTTTATTTTCCATACAGTTCATCTGTGTAAGAACACTTCCACCTCCAGCCGACTGTCCACCAATCGTAATACGCTCAGGATCACCTCCAAAAGCCTGGATGTTTTCTTTTATCCACTTAATTGCAAACTGCTGATCCAGATTTCCAACATTCATATCACCATTTCCATCCAGCATATCCGGATGTGCCAGAAAGCCAAATACATTCAACCTGTAATTTATGGTAACAACCACAATCCCTCTCCGTGCTAAACGTTCTCCATCGAATTCCATTTCTGCAGTATTTCCCCATTGAAGTGCACCCCCATGAATCCAGACAAATACTGCCAGTCTGTCATCCGGTGTGTGGGCAGGAGTCCAGATATTTAAATAAAGAGAATCTTCGCTCATCTGAATCTCACTGTCAACATTCCATTCTTTTGTATAAATGTTTTTCTGATCCAGTCCTGGAATGCTTTGCATACAAATCGGTGAAAATTCAATGCATTCTCTGACTCCTTCCCAGTCTTCACACGATCTGGGGGCACGCCAGCGGTTTTCTCCTATTGGCGGTTGTGCATAAGGAATTCCTTTAAATGATATAATTCTGGGATCTGCCGCAGCAGATCCCCTCACGTAGCCATTCTTTATTTTTGCTGTTTTTATCATTGATTTACTTCTCCATATTAACCACAAGCACTGTTATAGAATGCGGATTCAAATGAATGTTATGACCTTTCAATATACCTTCTGCTTCTTTTACAGATATATTTTCTGGATTCTCTCTGGTGTTGTAAGCCTCAAAATCATCATGATAAATCTGATAACATTTTCCTGTGTTCCACTGTATATTACTGCCCAGTACTGACAATTCCACATCATAGCCGTCTTCACTATTTTTATTGATAAGAGAAATACTCAGTCTGGAATGATCGTCATTCATGGCAGCAACACAGTCAATATAATTGGTTTTTACAATTCTCTGTGCACTCTTCGCATCCAGTGCAAATTTAGCTTCTGCTTTTCTGTTTGAATAATCAATGACTTCCGGAAGGCTGTATGTTTCTCCCTCCATATGTGTCTCGACATACCCATCACACTGTCTGAATACTTTGGAAAATAATTCAAACACATAGTACTGGGCTCTTTTAAGAACTCCCTCTGCATCTGTCGCAATGGCTCCACATACATTGACAAATGGAGAATAGCTTGCAATTTCCACAACATCACTACTTCGAATAAATGAGTGTAAAATACTTGCTGTCAAAATAGTGTTTTTCAATGTGTAATTACAGTCGTTCTTATCTTTTTCAAAATTCCATGCGTGTGTATTCCATTCATCCCAGGCAACCTTAATATCTGTGAGCGCATCATTTGTTCCTGCAACAATGGAAGCCTTTGCCACATTTGTCAGTTTTGTCAGGTAATCAGGAATATACATGCACTGGTTATAATCTTCTTCTTTGAAAATATCATATCCAATGGAATAATGATGAATTGCGATATGACTGATCAATGGTTTCAGCACTCTGGCAACCTCATAATTCCAGTCGCTTCCCAGATCATATCCGCATGCGACCAGTTCAATAGATGGATCCATCCATTTCATCGCTTTCGCAAAATCCAGAGCTTTTTTTGCATATTCTTCTGCACTACACGTTCCAAACTGCCAGTCACCATACATCTCATTTCCAAGTCCCCAGTATTTTACATGGAAAGGTTCCTCATATCCCAGTTCTCTTCTCATGTTCGCATACTTTGTATCGCCTGTTCCGTTACAAAATTCCACCCAATGCATAGCTTCTTCAGCCGTTCCACTTCCCATGTTCACACAAAGGTAAGGTTCTGCGCCTGTCTTCTCACACAGTTTTATAAATTCCACAGTTCCCATACGATTATCGTCTTCTGCCAACCATGCATAGTCAAATACTTTGGGTCTTTTTTCCTTTGGTCCGATTCCATCTTCCCAATGATAATTGGAAACAAAATTTCCTCCAGGGTATCTTAGCATCGGAACCTGAACTTCTTTTAATACTTCCAGCACATCTTTTCGAAATCCATCTGCATCTGCAAATCTGCTTTCCGGATCATATACGCTTCCATAAATCACATCTGCAGAATGTTCCATAAAATGTCCAAAAATATTTTTGCTGATCTTATTTCTGGTATGATCTGCATATACCGTCAGTTTTGCATTCTTATTCATATCTTTATCATCCTTTCACAGCACCGGCAACAAGGCTCTGCTGTACCTGCTCGCTTAACAGTAAGTACATAATAACTGTAGGAATCGTAGCAATCATCAGACCAGCACCAATTTCGCCCCATTTAGTTGTATAAGCTCCTACCATGGACATAATTCCGACAGTCAGTGTTTTATACTGAGATTTATTGATAAATGTAACTGCAAACATCAGCTCATTCCATGAAGAAATAAAAGTAAAGATGCTTACTGTCGCGATTGCCGGACGAATCAGTGGAAAAATAATTTTAAAAAACATCTGATAAATTCCACATCCATCAATCGCAGCCGCTTCCTCCATTTCTCTTGGTAAAGATTCCATAAAACTTATAAACAGATAAATTGCCATCGGAAGTCCAAATGCAATATACGGAATAATCAATGATACATATGAATTCAGCATATGTGCCTTACTTAAAATAATAAACAGAGGAAGCATTGCCGCATGAATCGGCACCATCATTCCCATAAGAACAAGCTTTAATGTCAGTTCACGGCCTTTCCAGATCATTCTTGAAATTGCATAAGATGACATTGCTGCTATGATAACTGTCAGTATAATTGTAACAACTGTGACCAGAACACTGTTGAAGAAATACTGCATAATGTTGGCCTGAAAGAAAGCAGTTACATAATTCCCAAATCTCCAGTGCTGCGGAAGACCTGCAATATTTCCACCAAAAATCTCACTGTTATCTTTCAGCGAAAATTCAAACAGCCAGAATAACGGATAAATCTGAATAAGCGCAAAAAACATTAACAGTATATGTGTGATTATAGTTTTTCCGTTTTTTATCTTTTTTTTAGTCATAATTACGCCTTCTCCTTATCTCTGAACAATAACCGAAGTACACCTGTTAAAATCAGACACTCTATAATTACAAATATCGCAATGGCACTTCCGTATCCATATTTAAAGGAGTCAAATATTGTTTTATACATATAAATTGTCGGCACCTCTGTAGAGAAGAATGGACCACCGCCTGTAAGAACATAGATCAGATCAAAAATCTTAAGTGCCCCGATCAGAGAAAAAGTAGCACATACCTGTAATACCGGTTTCAATAATGGAATGGTAATCTTAAATGCAATCTGAGTCTTGCTTGCACCATCAATTCTTGCAGCCTCATTGATATCCGGAGATATTGATTTAATTCCGGCATACATAATCAGCATATGATATCCTATGTACTGCCATAAGTTTGGAATAAATGCGGAAACCAATGCAGTACTTTCCTGACCGATCCAGTCCTGTCCCTGTATTCCGATCATAGAAAGAAGAGAATTTAAGAGACCATAATCACCATTGTAAATTTTCTGCCATAACTGTCCAATTACCACACTTGAAATAATAACCGGAATAAAAAATGTTGTACGGTAAAATTTTTCACCTTTTTTTACATTTGCAACAACAATGGCAAGCAGTAAAGAAAATGGAAGCTGTATACACAGAGAGCAACAGGCATATAACAATGAATTTTTTACAGAATTTAAAAATCGCTCATCAGAAATCAGGTCTTTATAGTTTCTCAGTCCTACAAAAATACTTTTTCCGATACCATCCCAATCCAGTAAGCTGTAATATACAGACATTCCGATTGGAACAATAACCAAAACACCAATCAAAAGCATTGTAGGAAGCATAAATAACGCAATAGCTTTTTTATTTGATAATATTTTCTGCATTTTCCGCTCCTTAACATATCAAGTATTAAAGAAAAAGGACTACAAATAAATATAGTCCTTTTATAAACATTTATTTGGAATAAAATTCTGACGGACTGAGTTTTGACATACTCTCACAGAATTCTTCCGGTGTAATTTTCATTGCCATTAACTGAGCAAGCAAATCTTTATAAGTTTCGGAATCTTCTGCTGAAAGAATATTATCCCACCATGAAATGTAAGAAGTTCCTGTTTCCATCAGAGCTGCTGATTCTGTATCCAGTGGAGTTAATTCTGAAGTATCAACATCAGAAGTATCCCAACATGGAAGACCTGCTCCCTGTTCATATCCTACCTGACCGATTTTATGGCTCAGGTATTCCAGGTATTCCACAGCTTCCTTTGGATGCTCACAGTCTGAATTGATATAATATCCATCAGAACTTCCACCTGAAAATTCTGTAATGCTTCCCGCACCACCTTCAATTACAGGAAATGCCACACATTTTACTTTACCGTTGGTTGCAGCTGTGTCGGCCTGAATAGACGGATGTGTCCAGTTTGCCTGATAAAGCATTGCTCCCTGTCCTGCTGCAAATCCCTCTACCATCTCATCATAACTCATGCTCATCATACTGTCATTGAAAGCTCCTGCTTCTACCAGTTCCTGAAGTTTTTCTGCAGCTTCGACAAATGGCTTTGTATTAAACTTAGCCGGATCAGCAAAAGCTTCTTCCAGACCTGCATTCCCAGCTGTTCTTGCAGAAATGATATCGTACAGATACATACCTGGCCATCTGTCTTTTTCACCCAGAATAATCGGTGTATAACCTGCATCTTTTAATTTTGCAACTGCATCCAACAATTCATCCCAGTTTGTCGGAATCTCTGCTCCTGCTTTTTCAAACATTTCTGTATTACAGTATAAATTTGCAAGGAATGTTACAGTCGGCAGTGTATAGAGTTTTCCATCAAAAGTGCATCCATCCAACATTCCCGGAAGTACACTGTTTAAAGTATCTTCACTTACATAATCATCAATTGGCATCAGATATCCCGCATCAATATAAGGTTTTACAAAACTTCCGCCACTGAACATATAGGAAATATCCGGTGCTTCTCCTGCTGCAAATGCTGTCTTGATTTTTGTTTTGTACTGTTCACCGGTAACTCCATCCTGCTCGATCGTAACATTGGGATGTAATTCATGGTATTCTTCCACAGAATCCTCAATAATTTTTTTAACCGGGTCAGTGTCTGCTACTGACTGATGCCAGATTGTAAGTGTGATCTGCTCTTCTTTATCCTTTGCCATTGCAGGTGCTGTTGACGAAACAGCTAAACCGGCAGCAAGTAAAAGAGCTCCTGTTTTTTTCAATGTCCTTTTCATTTTCATTTTCCGATCTCCTTTTGATTTGTTTTTGTGATACTGTAAGTATAAAGAAAAAAGACAGGAAAATACATTCATAAAACCTTTATAAATGTTTCATTTTCTTGTCCTTTTTACTGATTGAATTTCATTATTTTGTTTTTTCACTGATACACTTTCGATATTCCGTAACAGAAAGTCCCATCATTTTTTTAAACCAGATGCTCAGATAATGAGGATCCTGGATTCCGATCATGGTTCCAATATCATAATCTTTCATATTTGTGGTATGAATCATTTCCAACAGTTTCAAAAGCCTGATATCTGATAAAAGTTCCACATATTTTTTTCCGGTAAAGTTTCTAATCAGTTTGCTTAAATAACAGCTGCTTAGAGAAAATTTCTCAGCCAGAAAATTCAGGCTTGCTTCTTCCCCCATATGATGAATCATATATTTTAGTATTTCTTCAATCACTTCACTGTTATTGTCTCCAGAGTTAATTTTCCTTCTGATCACCAATTCAGTTATAATATTTCCAACACAATATTTTATCTGTTCCTTTGTATAAACCCATGCAATCTCCTTCAAAAACATAAGATTATTCTGACTAAATTCCAGATCAATACAGAGTTTTTGAAATCTTGTCTGAAGTCTTAAGTTCACTTCCACTAAGTCAGTTTCCTCATTATCCAGAATCATTTGCCCCAACCTTTGAGCTTCTTCGATATTCCCCCTCCGAACAGCATTTTCTATCTGTTTCCACGCTCTTAAATCTTCTGTATTTTTTTTGTTTTCCCCCATGCGTTTATCCTGTATAAACTTCAGCGCATCCAGATATGCCATATGTATTTCTCTCCATCCTGAAAACTTTCCGGAAATTCCCACAAACAGGCGGCATTTATATTTCGTTTTTATAAGAGAATTCAGAATATCCAGACATTCTGCAAAAGGAATTCCTTCACATTCAGAAATGATCACAATCCGATTCCATAAATCCTTTAATACAATAATTCCTTCATCACTCTGGAAAAAAGTTTTTGCTTCTTCCATAATCTGCATAATCACTTCCGGCTCATAAAATCCTTCTTCTACCACAATCAGTCCCAGTTGTATCTCTCTGGAAGATTTTTCTTCTATATTTATGCCATACTCCAGAAGTCTTTCTTTCATCTCTTCTATATTCTGGTTCTGGCTCAGAATATGATTCAGGTAAATATCTCTTAAAGCCACTTTGTTTTTTTGTATCTCATACAGAAACCGGCTTTGTTTTTCTTTTTGTCCACGAGCTTTAAGAATCTGCTCAGTCGCACGCTCCAGAGCATTATTTAATTCCTCTTCCTGAATCGGTTTCAGCAGATAATCAAATACACCCGCTTTAATACCTCTTCTGGCATATTCAAAATCATCATATCCCGTAACCAGTATTATTTTTATCTCAGGAAAAAGTTTTACACATTCCTCACTGAATAACAGTCCATCCGCTTCCGGCATACAAATATCACTGATTACAATATCCGGACGTATTTCCCTCAGTTCCTGCAATGCAGCCGCACCATTGGCATATTCCCCTGCCACTTCAAGATTCAGCCTTTTTGTATCTATTTTCATACGAATCAATTTTCTTATCAGCATTTCGTCATCAATAACAATTACCTTCAACTTTTTCATTTCACTTTTCTCCCAACACATTACAGTTTATATAAATATGAATTTCTGACATCGCTTCATTATGAATTTCATATGAAAATGCATCTTCATATATTACCTTCAGCCTCTGAACAGTTCCTCTCAAACCCAGACTGCGCTTTTCATCCGGGACTTTTCCCTCTTCCATCTCCTTGATAATATTATCCGGTATTCCCTGTCCATTGTCTATAACAGAAATATGTATCTTATCATTCTCTCTTTGGACATTTACCTGGATATATCCATATTTTTCCTGTATTCGTATTCCATGCTGAAATGAATTTTCAACCAAAGGTTGAATTGTTAATTTAACTCGTTGTGCTAGATAAAATAAATATAAAGAAACTTCAACAAAATGTGCTATCCTATTTGTAGGGAATACAACGAAAGGAGGCATCATTATGTTGAAGTTCCAAGATAATAATACCACTGTTATTGCAACTTTTGAAGACTTTATTTTGACCACTTACGTTATTATTGACGAATTGTATCATCAGTTTGCACCTCCAGAAGTTACCAGCCGACGGCATATCCTGGATGCAAAATTGTCTGACTCAGAAATCATTACTATCAGTCTCTGTGGAGAATTGGCAGGTGTTGATTCTGAGAATGCCTGGTTTTCTTTTGTGAAACGAAACTACAGGCATCTTTTTCCACAGCTTTGCAGCAGAAGCCGTTTTAACAGAACAAGACGCGCTCTGATGCAGACAACAGAATTGTTACGACAAAAAATGATTTCCGTATTCCCAATTCCAGTCAGTTCTTATTACATCATCGATAGCTTTCCTCTTGCAGTCTGTAAATTTGGGCGTGCACGATATTGTAAAGCATTTCGTGGTCATGGTGCTGATTATGGAAAATGTCCTTCCAAAAAAGAAACTTATTACGGATATAAAGTACATGCTTTAATCACATTGGAAGGATACATTGCATCATTTGAGATCACACCGGCATCTACAGATGATCGCGAAGGATTACGTGATCTGACAGCTCATTGGTCTAATGTTACAATCTTAGCGGATAAAGGCTACATTGGAAAAAACATGGGACAGGAAATGCAGGAAAAGAATATCTGTCTTTTTGCTCTGAAACGTTCCAACAGTAAGGAAAACTGGCCAAAATCCGTACGTCAGTTAATATTCAAACTGAGAAGACGGGTAGAAACCGTATTCTCTCAATTGAGTGGTCAGTTAAATGCAGAAAGAGTGTTAGCCAAAAGCTTTCAGGGGTTATGTACCCGTTTGGTTAATAAAGTACTGGCATACAATCTCTGCATTGCATTGAACAGTATTTTCGGTGAAACCTGTGAAATTGGAAAAATCAAGAAATTGATATTTTAAAAATTTTATTCTTTCAATAACTACAGGGATTCTTTGCGGTTTCACAGGTTTTCACATAATTTATTTGAAGTAGCACAATAGGTTAAATTATTCCGCAGAATGTTTCAGGAACATTTCGGTACCACTCCAACACAGATCCGGCAAAATTATCACAAATCTACTTCATCTGCTACAAGAATTTGATAAACATCCTAAAACTGCACATGATAAAAAAGCTGTCACACCAGAAAATTTTGACTTTTCGTTAATGTGACAGCTACGCTTATCTTTCATTGCTTATTCTTTATAAAACTTTTTGATCTGAGCATTGCTCAGTTGGAAACCATCCGAAATCTACACATCTTCCTAAATCCCAGCTGTCCCATCCAATCCAGCCCGGAGTATTTACTGTGTCTGTAAGAAGTTTGTAACTCCAGTAAAAATATCCGCTTCCCGTATTCCACGCATCAAGCTGAGCCTCGGCAACTGCATTATAAATCTTTTTCTTTTCTTCCACACTTACAGTTTCCTGGTTCATCCCTTCTACACCGTTAAGAACAGACTGTCCACCTTTGGTATCACATCCAACCGCCAAGGAATTGAACAGGCACCATTCTCCACAGATAACCGGGAAATATTGCTGCATTTCTGCAATATCTTTTTTTAACATTTCAATATGTTTTATATAATTATCAATGTTCTGCTCACATCCGTTCATTTCTGCGATCATCAGATATTGATGAGTATCCAGCACAACATTTTTGTATTTCTCTTCCCGCATGAAATCTTTCCATGCTTTTAAGCGAAATGCATCATGAAATACTACATATTTCTCTTCTGGCATATATTTACGGATTCTGTCATACGCTTCCAGATAAAAGCCGCGGATAAATTCCATTGTATTCGGTTTCGTTCCTTTTGCTTTCTCCGGATCTGCTGCCGGATAACGTTTCGGAACATTCATGGCCTCCCACATGTCCTCCAGTATCGGCTCATTCAGAATTTCAATTCCCCATAAGCCTTTTCTTGTTCCATATCTCTCTGCAAGTCTTTCCAGTACTGTCAGTTCAAATTCCACTTCGTCCGGCTCCTGAGACCATTTGCAGACTCCGCTGATTCCACCATTGTCAAATCCATTCTGACTGTCCGGTGCAGTGTGAAGATCAATGAGAATCTGCAGTCCATATTTCTCTGCCCAGTTAAAAGCCTTATCCAGTTCCTCAACGCATCCGATAAACGGTTCTCTGTCTCCAAAAATAAAATACGGAACAGGAATTCTTACTGCATCCATTCCCATTGACTTGATTCTCGTGAAATCCCGTTCTGTAATGTACTCAGAACGGTGAATTTTTATTCTTGCTTCATACACTTCTCTGGAAAGCTGTGTTGGAAGATAGTATTCATCTTCTGCAGTCGTCCCTTCAAAAAGAGAAGGGCTCATCCATTTTTCCAGTACCAGCCAGTTTCCAAGATTAACGCCTTTTACTTTCATATTATCCTCCTGCTACTGATTTATCATTTACATTCTGCATTTTTCAAACGCTATTTTAACTGCTAAATCTTTCATTTTATATTATAATTCTTTGTATTTTATCTCTTTTCTCATAAAACATGATATAATATATTTATCAT
>OODU01001755.1_pt1 | contig 20385 bp, 14 predicted proteins | sample 1671171 | NCBI WGS metagenome assembly OODU01 (sample SAMN06348129, study PRJEB24527) | human gut metagenome | biome: human gut; feature: ankylosing spondylitis patient; material: feces | host: Homo sapiens | place: China | collected 2015-10
GATATTCCAACTAGGCAAACATATACAAGAGGAATTATTTCTGAGATCTTTGAAAAAGATGTAAAGACAAGGAAGAAGATTAGAAATGTTCCGGTATATGAAAGAGTTCAGGCTTTTCTTCTCAATAATTATTCAGCCCCTTTTTCATTGAATAACCTTCTCAAATGTTTGGAAATGGAAGGATACAAAACAAAGGCAACGACAGTTAGAGGATACATTGAAGATTTGAAAAAAGCAAAAATAGTATATGAATGTAATCGATTTGATCTAAAGAGCAAAACAGCTATAAAAAGAGATCAAAAATATTATTTATCGGAGAAATACCTAATGAAAATACAAAGTGTATCTAGAAAAGTATCCCTTGGAGCATCATTACTCTTTATAATGTTGCTTGCTATTCTAAGTTATATAAATTATTCGGACTCAAAAGCCAATACAACCGAATTATTAGTAAACGAAAGGACGAAGGTTACTCAATCAGCTCAATCATTATTGAACACACAATTAGGGGACGATATCGACGCTATAGAAAATTTAGCCAAACTAATTGGCGCAAACAACTATAGCAATCAAGAGGTAGAAACTATACTAAAAGCTATAGAGAACTCTTCTCGCTTTGACTTAATATTCGTCGGCTATCAAAATGACGGCATGATAATACGTTCAAACGGTAATTCTAGCCTACCTACAAATGAATATGATCCTAGAAAACGAGCTTGGTATGAAAGAGCTATTAAAGAAAATAAGACCATTGTTTCAGATCCCTATATGAGTAAAACCGTACAAAAGTTATGCGTTACAGTTGCAGCCCCTATATATTCAAATAACAAATTAATAGGCGTTGTCGGTGCAGATAAGGCTATAGATGTATTAAGCAAAGAGTTTATAGAAATAGGAAATGCCGAAGGCGCATATATACTTTTAATGGATAAAAACGCAAAAGTGATTATGAGTCCAGCAAGTGAATACATAGGTAAAACACTAAATTTCACAAAAGAAATTATACAAAAAATTCAAAATAAAGATTTTGACGCATACGGCAGAGTAAGTTATACTCACGATGGTTCTCAAAAACTCGGTAAATGTATAAATTCATCTATAAATGACTGGATAATTTGTAGTAATATCGACGTAGAATTTTTCAAAAAAAAGACAGACACTATATTTTATAAACAGATAATACTTTCTATTATATTTGTGATCTTTGCATCGCTTACCATTTTACTGTTAGCCAAGAAATTATTAAAACCTATGGATAAGATAGTATCTGGTCTCAAAGACTTCTTTGACTTCTTAAACCATAAAAATGATAATCCTAAAGCTATAAGCTTAAAATCAAATGATGAGTTTGGAGTTATGGCTAGTCTTATTAATTCTAATATAAGCTCTATAAAAGAGTCTTTAGATAAAGATGCTAAAGCAGTAGAAGAAGCATTAGTTAGAGCTAGTGAAGTTGAAAAAGGAAATCTAGGAGCTAGAATAATGCATGAACCGGACTCTCCTGGACTTAAAAAGTTAAAAGACGTATTAAATAGTATGCTAAATACTCTTCAAGGCAAGATAGGATCTGATATAAATGTTATTCAAAAAACATTTGATGATTTTAAAAATCTTGATTTTACCTCTAATATACCTAATGCCAAAGGAGAGGTTGAAAAGGTTACTAATCTTTTAGGTAATGAGATAACTAAGATGCTAAAAGATAATTTAAATCAAGCTAACAATCTTAAAGAAAAAGCAAATAGCTTAAAAGAGTACGTAACTACGTTAAACGATAGTGCAAGAAGCCAAGCTAACTCACTGCAAGAAAGCGCAGCAGCCGTTGAAGAGATGAGTAGTTCTATGAGTTCTATCAATGAAAGAGCGGGAGAAGTTATAAAACAGTCTGAGGATATTAAGAATATAATTACTATTATACGCGATATAGCAGATCAAACAAACTTACTAGCATTAAATGCTGCTATAGAAGCAGCCAGAGCTGGAGATCACGGTAGAGGATTTGCTGTTGTTGCAGATGAAGTAAGACAGCTAGCTGAGAGAACTCAAAAGTCTTTAGGAGAGATTGAAGCCAATGTTAATATACTAAGCCAAAGCATAAATGAAATGAGCCAAAGTATAAGCGAACAAACCGAAGCAATTAACCAGATAAATGAAGCTGTTGCTAACGTAGATGAACAGACTAAACAAAACCTTGCTATAGCTAGCAATACGGACAGAGTTACTATAGAAGTAGAAACTATAGCTAATGAAGTGGTTAGTGAGGTTAAGAGGAAGAAGTTTTAAGCAATAAGTGCCAAAAAGGCACTTATTGAAAATTTATTATCAAACTTAGCCTAAAAATAGGTCTTGGCTACCAACGACAATATGAATAAATACTCTACTAACAGGAGCTTACACAGTACAACTCTTGGTAGCTATGACGCTTATTAGAAATTTTATATGAAAATCTAGCAGCTGGAAATGTGCTATTTTAATCTTGTTATGGTATATTTGCCCTGCTTGAGTGCTCGTATTTATAGCATATAGGGCTATATTACTTTTGAAACTATAATAAGTGATATTAAACTTGCTCTATAAATTTGTCCAAAATAAAAGAAGAAGCGAATAAACCTCCAAGCTATGTTTACCGACAACTGAAGAAAAATTAAAATTTAGCAAATTTAGTACTATTTTGATACTATAAGATATGAACAAAGCAAAAAGCTATGAAGTTTATACAACGAAGCGGTCCTAAATAAAAGCTTGAATATCCAAGGCTCACTAGGATATATATCAAGTATAAATTCCCTAACTCCCATCCAAGAGCTGATAAGAATCAATCAAAATAGACATAAAATCAGTCCAAATTTGCTACCAAACATTGATGGAAAAAAACGATCAAAACAGCATTAAAAACATATATATAGGCAAAACATCTAGCCGTGGCGGAGTATTTGCCAAGATCAAAGTCAATGCTCAACCTGTCAATTCGTGCTTAACAACGATAGCTAGACTACCGTGTAAATCATGCAAAAACAAAGCCGAAAAAACCGTAAGCAACAAAATCGTACCTATATGAAATAGCCATATTTAAATACCCTTTTTCTCATCCACGATGTATTAAGCCCACGTTTTGTTTTGCTGATCACAGCCAGCATACAGACAAAAATAAAAAACTATCCGCTGCAGAAAAATACAAAACACTCATAGATATACTTTGAGACAGGTTAGCCCAAATAAAATGATCTATGAACATATGCATCAAAAGAAGTCATCTAATAGAATCAAGAACCAATATACGATTTGAATGCCGTGTCAAATAAAGTCCTAATAATAAAAATTGAATAGAATGGTGTCCCCAGCGAGATTCGAACTCACGGCCTCAGAATTAGGAATTCTGCGCTCTATCCTGCTGAGCTATGAGGACAAAAGTAAAACTGTGGAAAAACCGCCTAAAAACTAGGCGGTTTAGGATTAAATTTAGCCGTTTCTTTTCTTGATTATTTCTTCAGAAACATTTTTTGGAACTTCTTCATAGTGATCAAATTCCATAGAATAAGTAGCACGACCTTGTGTTTGGCTTCTTAAATCTGTTGAATATCCAAACATCTCGGCAAGTGGACAAAAAGCCGTAACTATTTTATTTCCAGCTCTTTCATCCATAGAGTTGATCTGTCCGCGGCGTTTGTTAAGATCGCCGATAACATCGCCCATGTACTCCTCTGGAGTTTCAACTTCAACTTTCATCATAGGCTCAAGTATAACAGCGCCGGCTTTTCTAGCACCTTCTTTGAAGCCCATTGAAGCAGCTAATTTAAACGCCATTTCAGATGAGTCGACTTCGTGGTAGCTACCATCAAACAGTGTAACTTTAACATCTTCAACAGGATATCCTGCTAAAACACCGCTTTGAAGTGCCTCTTGACAACCTTTTTCGACTGCTGGTATATACTCTCTAGGAACAACACCGCCTTTGATATCATTAACAAATTCAAATCCGCTGCCCGGCTCAAGTGGCTCAAGACGTAAGAATACGTGACCGTATTGTCCGCGACCACCTGATTGTTTTGCGTATTTATACTCTTGCTCAACTGATTTTTTAATAGTCTCGCGGTAAGCAACTTGCGGTTGTCCTACCTCAGCCTCTACTTTAAATTCTCTAAGCATACGATCGACGATGATCTCAAGGTGAAGCTCACCCATACCAGAGATAATAGTTTGACCACTCTCTTCATCCGTGCTAACTCTAAAAGACGGATCTTCTTGAGCTAGTTTTTGAAGAGCTATACCCATTTTCTCTTGATCAGCTTTAGTTTTTGGCTCAACCGCAACGCTGATAACCGGATCTGGGAAATCCATTTTTTCAAGAATTACATGCTCTTTTTCACCTGCTAAAGTATCACCTGTCAAAGTATCTTTTAGACCTACGACAGCGCCTATTTCTCCGGCGTAAAGAACTTTTATCTCTTCTCTTTTGTTTGAGTGCATTCTAAGAAGTCTTCCAATACGCTCTTTTTTACCTTTTACGGTATTATAAGCATAACTTCCGCTCTCAAGTTGTCCACGATAAACTCTAACGAAAGTTAGCTGCCCAACAAATGGATCGGTCATGATCTTAAACGCAAGCCCTGCAAACTCACCATTATCCGTACTATCTACTACGACTTCGCTTCCATCTTCGAGTTCGCCTCTTATGGCAGCAACTTCGTCCGGAGCAGGTAGATAATCAACAACGGCATTAAGAAGCGGTTGAACACCTTTATTTTTAAATGCGGTACCGCAAAGCATAGGTATCATAGTCATGGCAAGACATCCGGCTTTTATACCTCTTTTGATCTCTTCTACACTTAGTTCTTCACCGCCGAAAAATTTCTCCATAAGAGCGTCATCGGTTTCAGCTACCGCTTCAATCATTTTTGCTCTATACTCTTGCGCTTTTTCTAATAGTTCCGCAGGAATATCTTTTGTTACATAATCAGTCGGTTTTGTATCATCTTCCCAAACTAAAGCTTTCATTTCGATTAGATCGATTACGCCTTTAAACTCATCTTCGGCACCAATTGGAATTTGAATAGGCACCGGATTTGCTTTTAGCCTGTTTTTGATTTGTTCTTCAACATTAAAGAAATTTGCGCCAACTCTGTCCATTTTGTTTACAAATACCATTCTTGGAACGCGGTATTTGTTTGCTTGTCTCCAAACTGTTTCACTTTGCGGTTGAACACCTCCAACAGCGCAAAATACGGCTACTGCGCCATCAAGAACACGCATAGAACGCTCAACTTCAATAGTAAAGTCGACGTGTCCTGGGGTGTCTATAAGGTTGATTTGATGATCCTTCCAAAAGCAAGTTGTAGCAGCAGAAGTAATCGTAATGCCACGCTCTTTTTCTTGCTCCATCCAGTCCATAGTCGCAGCGCCATCATGAACCTCACCGATCTTATGACTCATACCGGTGAAGAAAAGAATTCTTTCACTAGTAGTAGTTTTACCAGCATCGATATGGGCTGCAATACCTATGTTTCTTACCATATTTAATGGGGTTTTTCTTGACATAGACGCTCCTTATTACCAGCGATAATGAGCAAATGCTTTATTTGCCTCAGCCATTTTGTAAGTATCTTCTTTCTTCTTAAATGATGCGCCCTTACTGTTTGCTGCATCAAGTAGCTCTGCTGCTAGTTTTTCCATCATAGTTCTTTCGCTTCTTTTTCTAGCAAAGCTTATGATCCAACGGATAGCTAGAGCTTGTTGGCGTGCTGGACGAACTTCTACAGGTACTTGATATGTAGCACCGCCGACACGGCGTGATTTAACTTCCATGATCGGTTTTACGTTATCAATAGCGTCATTAAAAACATTTATACCTTTTAGATCACCGCCTTTTGCATCGATAGTTTTAAGTGCGCCGTACATTATCTCTGTAGCAACGCTTTTTTTACCATCATACATAAGTGAATTAATAAATTTAGTTATTATTTTATTGCCATAAATCGGATCAGGCATTACTTCCCTAACAGGGGCTTTTCTTCTTCTCATAACTTTCCTTCAAATTTAAATTTTACTCAAACTTAACTAAAACAACGAGTTAGTCTGTACGAATTTTTATTTTTTAGCATCTTTAGGGCGTTTAGCACCGTATTTAGATCTAGAAACAGTTCTTTTTGCAACACCAGCAGTATCAAGAGCACCACGTACGATATGATACTTAACACCCGGTAAGTCTTTTACCCTACCGCCACGAACTAGTACTATGCTGTGTTCTTGTAGGTTGTGACCCTCACCGCCTATATAGCTGATCACTTCAAATCCGCTTGTTAGCCTTACTTTGGCAACTTTTCTCAAAGCCGAGTTTGGTTTCTTAGGAGTCGTTGTATAAACTCTAGTACAAACTCCCCTTCTTTGAGGACACTCTTTTAACGCTGGCGATTTTGATTTAACTATCACTTTTTTGCGTTCTTTTCTGACCAATTGATTAATGGTTGGCACAATAATTCCTTTCAACTAAATTTATTAAAAAGAGCTTATTTTACTAAAAAATTACTTAATATTATATGAATTTGAATTTGTCTATGAATAAAGCAGCATTTGAAGCAACAAAGCATAGATACAGCAAAATGTTGCATCTATGCTTTTTAAATTTAAAACGATATTGTTTGATAAAAAAGCTTAATCTTCGTTTATTTTAATCTTAACTTTTTTATCTTGATAAAGACCGGTACCAACTGGTATCATACGACCTAAAATAACGTTCTCTTTTAGATCTTCAAGATAGTCGAATTTAGCAGCGATACTTGCTTCTGTTAAAACCTTTGTAGTCTCTTGGAAAGAAGCTGCTGAGATAACACTATCGCTTCCTATAGCAGCTCTTGTTACACCAAGAAGTACTGGCTCGGCAATTGCTGGCTCGCCACCTATTTTCATTATACGATCATTTTCTTCTCTAAATTTACGTCTACTTACCATATCGCCTACGATAAAATTTGTGTGACCGCTATCTACTATTTTTACTTGACGCAGCATTTGAGATACGATAATCTCTATATGTTTATCACTTATAGCAACGCCTTGTGAGCGATAAACTTGTTGAATTTCACTTATCAAGTAATAGTGCAATGCTTTTTCACCTAATATCCTTAATACGTCATGGCTGCTAACTAAACCGTCGGTTAATTTTTCTCCAGCATGCACAAACTCACCATCTCTTACTTGAATTTGGCGAGATTTATCTATAAGATACTCTGCGCTTGAGCCATCTTCAGCCATTATTATTATACGTTCTTTTGAGCGAAGAGGTTTATCAAATTTGATAGTACCATCAATCTCTGCAATAATAGCTGTATTTTTAGGACGCCTTGCTTCAAACAATTCTGAAACCCTAGGAAGACCTCCTGTGATATCTTTTGATTTTGCAACTGCTTTTGGAGTTTTAGCTATAGTATCGGCTCTAGAAACCTCTGCTCCATCTTTTACAAATATAGCAGTCTTAGGCTCCAACTGATAACGAATAAGTTTTCCGCTTTTAGTTGATATAACTATAGTTGGCTTAACTCCGCTTGGTAGATATTCGTTTATAACAAGCCTACTTTCTCCGGTTGCTTCATCATACTGCTCGGCTACGCTATATCCAGGCTCTATATCTTCATAAGCGACTGTACCGGCTTCTTCTGCTATAACAGGAGTTGAGTACGGATCCCACTCGGCAATTACAAGTTTACTGCCATCTTGCGGTTTTGCTATAGTATCTTTTGCGCTTACTATATCGCTATCATTAAATTTAATAACGCTATTTCTTGGTATATAGTGACGAACAGCTTCTCTATCGTCATCATCGGCGATAACAACAAATAATCCTTTTTCGCTAACCATATCGCCTTTTTTGACGTTTTTAATTCTCTCTAGATAGTCGCCTTTTAATATATAAAACTTAAGTACGCCGTTTGCTCCAGATAATATATCTTGAGTAACAGGATCGCCATCAGCTACTTTTACTTCACTAGCAAAAGGAATACGGTTTGGCACATTCCAACCCTCTTTTATAACCTCGACTATACTCTCGTTTTCCTTGACTTTATCACCTTTTATATAAGGTATGTAGAACTTACCTTCAACTTTACCGCTTACTCCGGCTAACTCATTCGGTTTGGCTAAATCGTGTTTTCTTAAAACATACTTAACCTCATCGCTTTTGCCTTTTATAATAACATTTATATCTTCATGTGCCACTTCTATATTTATCTCTCCGTCAAACGGAGCTTTTATCTTCGGCTCAACTAATAATATAGCTGCATTACGACGATTTGTTACTATAAATTTATTGTTATTCTCATATGTTTTAAGATTATAATATCTAATAAATCCCTCTTTTTGAGCCACTACTTGACGATCTTGTTGCTCCGTTGAAGCAGTACCGCCAATGTGGAATGTTCTTAGAGTAAGCTGAGTACCAGGTTCGCCGATTGATTGAGCTGAGATGATGCCCACGGCCTCTCCTGGTTTTACCAATTTACCCTCGCCAAGGTTTATACCATAACATTTTGAGCATACGCCCTTACTTGCTTTACAAGTTATAGGAGTTCTTATGCTTACTGATTTTATACCAGCGTCAGTGATAGTTCTAGCTTTTACTTCATCTATAAGAGTACCTTCGGTAAATAAGATTTCATTAGTAATAGGATCAATTACGTCATCACTTAAAACTCTACCTAATACTCTTTCTTCTAAGCTTTCGATAAGCTCTCCGTTTTCAGTAATCTCTGTTATCTCAACACCTTCGTGAGTACCGCAATCATCCATAGTAACTTTTACGTTTTGAGCAACATCGATAAGCTTTCTTGTAAGATATCCGGCATTTGCGGTTTTAAGTGCAGTATCTGCAAGACCTTTTCTAGCACCGTGAGTTGAGATGAAATACTCGAGCACGTTTAGTCCCTCACGGAAATTTGATGTAATAGGAGTCTCAATGATCGAACCATCAGGTTTTGCCATAAGTCCACGCATACCAGCAAGCTGACGAATTTGAGCTGCACTTCCCCTTGCTCCCGAGTCTGCCATCATATAAATAGAGTTAAATCCACTTTTATCTGTTTTGATAAGTTTCATCATTTCAGCTGCAACTTTATTGTTAGTATCTGTCCAGATATCAACTATTTTGTTGTATCTTTCTGAATCAGTTAGTAAACCTGAGCCGTATTGATTTTGAATTTCTCTAACTCTTTTCTTTGCTTCATCTACATAACTATATTTACTCTCAGGTATGATAATATCAGCTATAGATATACTTATCCCTGCTTTTGTAGCGTATCTAAATCCTAGATTTTTAAGCTTATCTAAAAACCCGGCTGTTACTTCAAGACCGCCATTTTTATAAACATAATCAACCAAATTAGCAATATCCTTTTTCTTCATAACTTTATTCCACATAGATTCTGGAACAGAGTTTTCTTTTAAATTTGGCAGTATTGATTTTATAATAAGACGACCCGCAGTTGTAAATACAGTGCGTCCTTCTACCATAGTTTTTATCTTTGCGTGCAAGTCAAGATAGTGAGCTTCAACAGCTATCATTACCTCATCGACACTAGCAAAAATTTTATTAGCTCCAACGGCTTCATTTTTTTCAAGACTTAAATAATAAATTCCCAAAACCATATCTTGAGAAGGTACCGTTACAGCTTTTCCGCTCGCAGGAAGTAAGATATTCATCGAACTTAACATAAGAATTTTACACTCTGCAATAGCCTCTTGAGAAAGTGGTACATGCACAGCCATTTGGTCGCCATCAAAGTCTGCATTGAACGCCGAACAAACAAGAGGATGGAGCTGAATAGCTTTACCTTCTATTAAAACCGGATGAAACGCCTGAATAGACATTTTATGTAAAGTAGGAGCACGGTTTAACATAACGGGATGATCTGCAACTACCTCTTCAAGGCACTCCCAAACTTCATTTGTTTTATCTTCGATCATCTTTTTAGCTTGTTTAACAGTAGTAGCATATCCCTTTTCTTCAAGGCGAGCCAACAAATGAGGTTTAAATAGCTCAAGTGCCATTTTTTTAGGAAGCCCACATTGATCCATTCTAAGCTTTGGCCCTACAACTATAACTGAACGTCCTGAAAAATCCACACGTTTACCAAGCAGATTTTGACGGAAACGACCCTGTTTACCTTTTATAATTTCACTTAGAGATTTTAACGGTCTTTTATTTGCACCTTTTACTGCATTTGCACGCCTACCATTATCAAACAGAGCATCAACTGCTTCTTGAAGCATTCTTTTTTCATTACGAATAATAATTTCTGGCGCGTCAAGTTCCATTAGTCTTTTTAAACGAGTATTTCTATTTATAACTCTACGATACAGATCATTTACATCTGAAACTGCAAATTTACCACCATCAAGACTGACAAGAGGTCTTAAATCAGGTGGTAAAACAGGCAAGTTTGTTATCATCATCCATTCAGGACGATTACCTGAATTTAAAAAACTCTCAACAACTTTTAAACGTTTTACTATAGTTTTTTTCTTTGCTTCGCTATTTGTACTTTCTATCTCGATCTTTAACTGATCAAGTATAGATACTAAATCTAAACTTGCGAGTAGATCACGTATAACTTCGCCGCCCATTCTAGCTTTAAAACCACTTTCACTAAATTTCTGCTCAAGTAATACGTACTGCTCTTCATTTAAAACATCATAAAGATCTACTTTTTTACTATTTTCATTGTCATAAAATGCATCGCCCGGATTTTCTACTATATAAGCTTCATAGTAAAGAACACGTTCTAAATCCTTCATTTTTATGCCAAGAAGAGTGCCTATACGACTAGGAAGCGAATTTACATACCAAATATGTGCTACAGGAGTAACAAGCTCAATGTGCCCCATGCGTGAGCGACGAACCTTCGAAGTAGTTACTTCAACGCCGCACTTTTCACATTTAATTCCTTTATAGCGCATCTTTTTATACTTACCGCACAGACATTCATAATCCCTTATAGGTCCAAATATCTTAGCACAAAATAGACCGTCGCGCTCCGGTTTTAACGTGCGATAATTAATGGTTTCAGGCTTTTTAACTTCACCGTGACTCCACGCTTTTATACGATCTGGACTAGCGAGTCTTAGCTGAAAGGCTTCAAAATCCCTTGGTTTTGCATCTTCTTTTATCTCAATAGGTTTTAACTCACTCATTATTCTCTTCCTCATCATAGATCTCAACATCAAGTGCTAGAGATTTTAGCTCATTTGTTAAAACAAAAAACGTTTCTGGAATACCAGTACTTGGTACATTTTCTCCTCTAGTAAGTGCTTTATAAGCAGCTAAACGACCCTCTACGTCATCAGATTTTACAGTCAGCATTTCTCTTAAAGTATGAGCCGCGCCATAAGCCTCAAGTGCCCAAACTTCCATTTCTCCAAATCTTTGACCACCACTTAGAGCTTTACCACCAACTGGTTGTTGTGTTACTAAAGAGTATGGTCCGGTACTTCTTGCATGAACTTTTTCATCAACTAAGTGGTGAAGTTTTAACATATACATACATCCAACATTAACACGCTCAGCCATCTTTGATCCGGTACGTCCGTCATAAAGTTCGGTTTTACCATCCATATCTATTTTTGCCATCTCAAATAACTTTTTAAATTCATCAGCTTTAACACCTTCAAAAATAGGAGTAGCAAATCTAACCCCGCTAGCCCAGTCCCTAGCATAATCTATGAGCTTATCATCATCAATTTTGCTTAAAATAGCTTTAGCATCCATAAGACGAGATACATCTGCTATCTCAGTCATTTTTGCTCTTAGCTCTTTTATCCATTCGGCTTTTTTATTTTCAAAGATTTCTTCAATCTGCTCTCCTAATTTCATACCAACTAAACCTAGGTGGCTTTCTAAAATTTGACCTATATTCATACGACTTGGAACTCCTAATGGATTTAAAACTATATCTACCGTACGTCCATTTGGAAGATACGGCATATCAACATCCGGAACTATATTTGATACAATACCTTTATTTCCATGACGTCCTGCCATCTTATCGCCTACTTTTAATTTTCTTTTTGTAGCTAAATATACTTTAACTAACTTAACTACGCCGCTTGGCAATATATCATCTTTTTCTAAAATTTCAAGTTTAGCGTCATGCTCGTCTTTTAATTTCTTCTTCTCATTTTGAAAATAAGCTTTCATATCTTCATATGTTTTTTGAATTTCTTTTGAAAAGCACTTTACATAGGTGTTAAGAGTAAATCTATTTACATTATCAAGATCTGATCTTTTTATCTTATCACCTTTTTTATAGCTATTTTTACCGATCTCTAGCTCACTCTCAAGAGGATTTTTAGATAATAAAGCAGTAACTCTTAACATCTCTTCACGATCAAGCATTAAAAGTCTGTCATGATGTTCTTTTTCTAAAATATTCTTTTCATCCTCATATGCTTTAAATGATCTAGCGTCTTTTTCATAGCCTTTTTTTGTAAATATCTTAACATCTATAACCACACCTTCAAGACTAGCTCCGGCATACAAAGATTTATTTACAACGTGACCTGCTTTTTCACCAAATATTGCTCTAAGAAGTCTCTCTTCGGGAGTCGGCTTTACCTCTCCTTTTGGTGAAACTTTACCCACCAAAATCATTCCTGGTTTGATATGAGTGCCTATTTTTACTATACCGCTCTCATCTAGGTGCATAAGATCTTCTTCTTTCATATTTGGAATATCTCTAGTTATCTCTTCTACACCGTCTTTTAGCTCTCTTGCTTCTATCTCTTTTTCATATATATGAACGCTAGTAAATGCGTCTGCGCGTATCATTCTCTCACTCATAACAATAGCATCTTCATAATTATAACCATTCCAAGGCATAAATGCTATAAGAGCATTTTTACCTATGGCTAACTCGCCCTTTTCCATACTCGAGCCATCAGCTATTATCTGTCCTGATTTTACCATATCGCCTTTTTTAACTATAGGATGTTGGCTAAAAGTTGTATTTTGGTTAGTTCTTAAATTTTTTTCCATAGTATATTGATCAATATATGGACCGTTTTCATCTTCACCAAGAATAAATATGTTTCTATTATCAACTTTTTCTATAACGCCACCACGTTTAGCTTTTATAGCCTCCCACGCGTCTCTTGCAACTATAGCTTCCATACCGGTTCCTACTATAGGTGCTGTAGATCTAAGAAGAGGAACTGCTTGACGCTGCATGTTTGAACCCATAAGTGCACGGTTTGCATCATCATGCTCTAAAAACGGTATCAAAGAAGCGGCAACACCCATAACCATACCACTACAAAGATCTATCAATGTTACGTCTTCTCTTTTTGCAAGAAGCATTTCTCCATCTCGCCTTACTTCTATAAGATCTTCTTTTATAATATCGTTTGCATCTAATACAGTTGAAGCTGGAGCTATAATATGACCCTCTTCTTGAGTAGCTGTTAAATAAACAATCTCATTTGTGACTTTACCGTCTATTACTCTTCTATAAGGTGATTCAACAAATCCTAGATCATTTACTTTTGCATATGTAGAAAGAGTGTTGATAAGACCGATATTTTGACCTTCTGGAGTCTCAACAGGGCAAATTCTACCATAATGAGTCGGATGCACGTCACGTACTTCAAATCCGGCACGCTCTTTTACTAAACCGCCTTCGCCAAGAGCCGACAAACGACGTTTATGCGTAACTTCGCTAAGAGGATTTGTTTGATCCATAAATTGGCTGAGCTGACCGCCTGTAAAAAATTCCATAATAGTCGTAGTTATCATTTTAGGATTTACTAGATCATAAGGCATAAGCTCATCTACGTTATTACTAAGACTTGTAAATTTATCTCTAATAGCTTTTTGCATTTTCACAAATCCCAAATGAAGCTCATTTGCTAAAAGCTCGCCTATTGATCTGATACGACGGTTACCTAAGTGATCTCTATCATCTATATAACCTTGTCCGTTTTTTACTTTTATCAGATATTTAGCAGTTTTTATAATATCTTCATTTGTAAGTACAGTAACATACTCAGGAACGCTAAGACCTAATTTATGATTCATTTTCATACGACCTACTTTTGTAAGATCATATCTTTCTGGGTTAAAAAATAGATCATTTACAAACGTTCTTGCAGCTTCTTTAACTACAGGCTCTCCTGGGCGCATAACTTTATAAATTCTAATAGCAGCCAGGTCATTTTCATCTTCTAAGCCTTCAGTTTGCTTAAGTAATTTTAGCGTTTCATAATCTTGTAAAAATGAGTTAATAATAGCATCATCAACACCGCTTGCAAGATCATTTGCTATTTCTATACTATTTTGTTCAGCTACTATTTTTGCTAATTTATTTTCATCTAGCTGAGTTAAAGTATCATAAATAACTTCGCCGCTCTCTTTATCGATAACTGGACTAGCCAAATATCTATTTACCAAAACTTCTATCGGGTACTCTACAAATTTGAGTCCATCTTCAATAAGCTTATCTGCTTTTTTCTTTGTAAGTCTCTTTCCTGCTTGATGTAAAATATTTCCATCTTCATCTTTTATATCATAATCAACTCTTCCAGAAAAATCATCCGGATTAAACATGGTTAAAAATTTATTATTTTTTATATTTAATGTTTGGATAGGGTAAAATAACTTTACTATATCTTGTTTTTTATATCCAAGCGCTCTAAAAAGAATCGTTATAGGAACTTTTCTTCTTTTATTTATACGCACATATAAAACATCTTTTGTGTCATATTCGAAATAGAGCCAGCTACCGCGATCTGGTATAATTTGTGCTGTATATATTAGTTTATTTACTACAGTTGGACTCTCTTCTTCTTTAAATATAACACCTGGGCTTCTATGAAGCTGATTTACTACGACTCTTTCTACGCCGTTTATTATAAATGAAATTCTATCAGTCATAAGAGGAATTTCACGTACAAAAATTTCTTGTTCTTTTATATCTTTGACACCGACTTTTTCACTTGTTTTTTCATCTCTGTCATGTACAATCAGTCTAATTTTAATTTTTAAATTTACGCAATACGTAAGTCCTCTTTCCATACACTCTCTAACTGTATATCTTGGCTTACTTATTTCGCTGCTGACATACTCTAATGTAAGTCTATTTTGAGGATCATGTATTGGGAATATCGACTTAAATACTTTTTCAATTCCGCTTTCGGTTTGTGAATTATCAAGATTTAAAAAATGATCAAAACTCTTTTTTTGCAATTGTAATAAATTTGGAACATCAATCTCTTTTGCAACATTTGAAAAATCAACTCTGAGACGATTTCCAGAATATAGGCTATTTAGCATTTGACTACCTCATGGAATAGTTTGAAAGAAAATAAACCACAATGACGTGGTATAAGCAATTTTAGGAGCAAGAACTCTTGCTCCTCCAAAAAAAAGTAAATTATTTAAGTTCGACTTTAGCGCCAGCTTCTTCAAGCTCTTTTTTAGCTGCCTCTGCCTCATCTTTGCTAACACCCTCTTTAAGAACTGATGGAGTTCCTTCAACAGCGTCTTTAGCCTCTTTAAGACCAAGACCTGTAAGAGCGCGAACAACTTTGATAACGTTGATTTTTTTATCGCCAGCATCAACTAGAACGATATTAAACTCAGTTTTCTCTTCAGCAGCTTCAACAGCAGCTCCACCAGCTGCGCCAGCTACCATAACAGGAGCAGCGCTTACGCCGAATTTTTCTTCAAATTCTTTTACCAATTCACTTAGTTCTAATACAGAAAGATTAGAAATAAATTCTAATACATCTTCTTTAGTTATTGCCATTTTAATTCTCCTAATTTTATTTTAATAATTAATTAAGCTGTTTGCTCTTTTTTCTCTCTAAGCGCATTTAAGCCGATAGTAAAGTTTTGTATCGGTGCATTCCAAACTTGCAAAAGCATTGCAATAAGCTCATCACGAGACGGCATTTTAGAAAGAGCGACAACTTTGCTAACAGAAGCAACTTCACCATCAATGTGAGCTGTTTTAATCTTGAATAGTTCGTTATTTGACTCTTCAAATTTAGCTACTACTTTTGTAACCGCTAATTGATCTTCGCCCCATACAAAAATATTTGTATCTTTAAGCTCCATACCAGATTTTCCGCAATTATTTAAAGCAATATTTGCAAGAGTATTTTTAACTACTTGAACCTTAACGTTTAACTCTCTAGCGCTATTTCTTAATGCTTCAAGTTTCTTAACGCTAAGACCTTTATAATCGCAAACAACAATAGCATCGCTTGTTTTAAATTCAGCTTCAAGGTTTGAAATAATCTCGGCTTTTTCATTTCTAGTCACTTTTTTCTCCTTTCCGACCGGCGATTTCAAGCAGAGAGAGCTAACACAAGCTCAATTAAGCGAAAAACGCCTCGGCTATCTCCAATCTAAGATATAAATTTAAATTATTTAAGATCCATAAGCTCTTGTGGCTCAAGAGTTATTGATGGACTCATTGTTAATGACAACGCAGCAGATTTGATATATCTACCTTTTGAAGCTGCTGGTTTATGTTTATTTATCATCTTAATAAAAGCTGATATATTGTCATTTAGCTGATCTTTGCTAAAGCTTACCTTGCCAAGTCCGGCATGTATATTTCCTTGTTTATCAACACGGAAATTTACTTGTCCGCCTTTTGCATTTTTTATAGCTTGAGCAACATCCATTGTAACTGTACCGGTTTTTGGATTTGGCATAAGACCTTTTGGTCCAAGCAAACGACCTATTTTACCTACTAATCCCATTAAATTTGGTGTAGCTATAAGAACATCAAAATTTATAACGCCTTTTGCTATCTCATCTACAAAATCTTCAGCACCGACTATATCGGCCCCAGCAGCCTTTGCCTCATCCGCTTTAGCATCTTTAGCTATAACTGCTACTCTTACAGTTTTACCAGTACCAGCCGGAAGCACAACTGAGCCTCTAACCATCTGATCTGCATGTCTTGGATCAACATTGAGTTTAAGAGCTATTTCGACTGTTTCATCAAATTTAGCAGAAGCTAAAGTTTTAACTGTACTTACTGCTTCATCAAGAGTATATATTTTATCAGAATCTACTTTTTTAAGTAACTCTGAAAATCTTTTAGTAACTTTTTTTGACATCAATTTCTCCGCATTTTTAAAGTGCTACCACTAATGTTTAAAATCCCAGCGGTATAGGATCAATCAACTACAGTAATTCCCATAGAACGAGCCGAACCAGAAATTATCTTAGCTGCTTGCTCTTTATCTTTTGTATTCATATCTACAATTTTTTTATCAACAATCTCAAGAATTTGAGCTTTTGTTAATTGACCAACTTTGTTTTTAAGCGGATTGTCCGCACCTTTTGTGATACCAGCAGCTTTTTTAATAAGATCTGTAGCCGGCGGCTGTTTTGTGATAAAAGTAAAGCTCTTATCCGCATAAACTGTAATAACAACTGGAATATTATATCCAGCCATATCTTTTGTTCTCTCATTAAATGCTTTACAAAACTCCATTATATTTACACCTTGTTGACCAAGAGCTGGACCAACTGGTGGGCTTGGATTTGCTTTTGTAGCTGCAATTTGTAATTTGATTTCGCCTACAACTTTTTTAGCCATAAACTTTCTCCTTAAACTTATACTATCTTTTCAACTTGTGAATATAAAATCTCAACTGGAGTGCTTCTACCAAATATCGAAACATTTAAACGAAGCTTACCATGAACCATATCATACTCTTCAACCGTTCCATTAAAGTTAGCAAACGGACCTTCGGTAACACGAACAACCTCACCTGTTTCAAATGAAATTTTAGGTTTCGGAGCTGCTCTTTTATTAACTTTTTCTAATATCAAATTGATATCTTTATCGCTTAAAGGCGTTGGTTTCTTAGACTCACCTATAAAGCGACCGACTTTAGGAAGAGATTGAATTTTATGCCAAAGTGCTGTGTCTAGATCTAAATGTGCAAAAGCATATCCAGGATAAAGACTTCTTTCATTGATCTTCTGTTTTCCATTTTTTATCTCGATCACATCTTCAGTAGGAACAACAACTTCTAAAAGTTGCTCTTCTATACCATGATCAACGACTAAATTTTCAATCGCTCTTTTGACACTCATCTCACTACCAGCATAGGTTTGAATAGCATACCATTTATGTGCCATTTTGCATCCTTATGCAAGTTTTGATACAGTAAATGACATTATTAAATCAACCAAAGCCAAAAATAGAGAAACTATAGCTACAACAGCAAAAACTGTTATAAACGCATTTCTAATCTGTTCTTTGGTAGGAAAAACAACCTTGCCAATTTCTGCTCGTGATAATTTAAAATAACTTATAAATTTTTCCATATCTAACCTTTTGTGGCAGGGCAGGAGGGATTCGAACCCCCAACCATCGGATTTGGAATCCGGCGCTCTACCGTTGGAGCTACTGCCCTAATGGCATACAGTAAAGAAGAATGCCTTATTTAAGCTTAACTTCTTTATGGACTGTATGTTTTTTTAATCTTGGGCAATATTTTTTAAGTTCCAACTTTTCAGTTGTTGTTTTACTGTTTTTAGTTGTTGTGTAATTTATATCATTACATTCAGCACACTTCAAACCTATTTTAACTCTATTTGCACTTGCCATTTAATTTCCCTTTTATATTAAATGCGAGCCAAAGCTCGCAATTAAAATTAAGCTATTATCTTAGAAACAACACCTGAACCAACAGTTCTACCACCCTCGCGGATAGCAAATCTTGTGCCATCTTCAAGAGCAACTGGGTTTATTAACTCAACAGTGATTTTTAAGTTATCACCAGGCATAACCATCTCGGTACCCTCTGGAAGAGTGATTGATCCAGTAACATCTGTTGTTCTTACATAAAATTGTGGTCTATAGTTGTTGAAGAATGGAGTATGTCTACCGCCCTCTTCCTTAGTCAAGATATAAACTTCTCCCTCAAATTTAGTATGAGGAGTAATTGATTTTGGCTTACAAAGAACCATACCTCTTTCAACGTCTTCTTTCTTTGTACCGCGTAAAAGAACACCAACGTTATCACCAGCCTCGCCTTGATCCATTTCTTTTCTAAACATTTCAACGCCGGTAACTGTTGTAGTTTGTGTATCTCTAATACCTACGATTTCGATAGTATCACCAACTTTAACTATACCTTTTTCAATTCTACCAGTAACAACAGTACCACGGCCAGAAATCGAGAATACGTCTTCAATCGGCATTAAGAAATCTTTATCAGTAGCACGAACTGGAGTTGGTATGTAGCTATCAACAGCAGCCATAAGATCCATAATCTTAGCTGACCATTCGCCATCATTACCAGCTTTAGCTTCTTCAAGAGCTTGAAGTGCTGATCCGCTTATAATAGGAGTATCATCACCAGGGAAGTCATATTCGCTTAATAACTCTCTGATCTCCATTTCAACTAATTCTAGCAACTCTGCGTCATCTACCATATCAGCTTTGTTCATAAAAACAACTATATATGGAACACCAACTTGACGAGATAGCAAAATATGCTCTCTAGTTTGTGGCATTGGGCCATCAGCTGCAGAAACAACTAGTATGGCACCGTCCATTTGAGCAGCACCTGTAATCATATTTTTAACATAATCGGCGTGTCCTGGGCAATCAACGTGCGCATAGTGGCGATTTTCTGTTTCATACTCAATGTGAGAAGTAGCAATTGTAATACCTCTCTCTTTTTCTTCTGGAGCATTATCGATATTATCATAATCTTTAAGCTCAGCAAGACCACGTCTTGAAAGAACAGCAGAAATAGCAGCTGTTAGAGTTGTTTTACCGTGGTCAACGTGACCAATAGTACCGATGTTTACGTGTGGCTTATTACGTGAAAATTTTTCCTTAGCCATTGTATCCTCCGTTATAAATTTTAACTTTTAAAATTTAAAGTTTGTATATCATGTATTTTCTTATTTTAACTTTTATGGAGCTCATAGTGGGACTTGAACCCACGACCTCTTCCTTACCAAGGAAGTGCTCTACCTCTGAGCCATATGAGCGTTTCTAAATAAGAAACTTCGTGTGGCAAAACAGAGTTTTACAAAAATAATACAAACACCAATAACTTAATCAACTAGAATAACTGTATAATTTAAAGAATAGTAAATTAGAATACAGCTCCCAGTCAAAATCCAAAATGGAGCGGGAAACGGGACTCGAACCCGCGACCCTCAGCTTGGAAGGCTGATGCTCTAGCCAACTGAGCTACTCCCGCAATAGCAATGGTGGTGAGACGTGGATTCGAACCACGGAAGACAAAGTCAGCAGATTTACAGTCTGCCCTCGTTGGCCGCTTGAGTAAGATCGGAAGAGCACACGTCTGAACTCCAGTCACACTTGAATCTCGTATGCCGTCTTCTGCTTGAAAAAAAAA
>OODU01001763.1_pt1 | contig 20343 bp, 9 predicted proteins | sample 1671171 | NCBI WGS metagenome assembly OODU01 (sample SAMN06348129, study PRJEB24527) | human gut metagenome | biome: human gut; feature: ankylosing spondylitis patient; material: feces | host: Homo sapiens | place: China | collected 2015-10
GAAAGAGCTAAAACTTATAAAAATATATATGTATATCTGCGATGTTTACGAGTCTTCACTCAAGTTCTACTGCTAGAGGTTCAGTAATAACAATCATCCAATCTTTACCGATCAGGAACTGCTTACTGTATATCTGTTCTGCGGAGCTTATCAGCAATATTTTAAAATCAAAGACATACATACCTTTACCAAGGAATACCTGCTTTCATGGTTCCCTGACTTGCCTTCTTACCAAACATTCAATTATAGATTGAATTTGATGCCGGAAGCAATCAGCGAACTCGTCAGGCAGTTAATCCATTCATTCAAACCTCAAAATTGTGACAGCATGAAATCATTAGTTGACTCGATGCATATCATTACTTGCGCGGGAAAGAACAAAGTAGGAAAGGTCGCCACTGAGATTACTTCCAAAGGATATTGTTCGACAAAGAACATGTATTATTTCGGACTAAAACTCCATGCAGTGGCTTTCCGTAGAAAAGGAACTACACCTTTTCCTGAAATGCTCATACTTTTCGCTGCTGATGAAAATGACTCCACTGTATTCAAAAGAGAATGTGTGGGAAATCTGAACAATAGAGAAATATATGCCGATAAAATATATTCGGATATACCATTCTATAAAGAGACGAAAGAATCCAAAAAACTCGAGCTATTTACTTCTGTAAAAGCTATCAAAGGAGAATCACCTGAAATAACAAAAAGGGAGAAAGCGGCAAGAGACTTGTTTTCAACAGCAGTCTCAAAAGTCAGACAACCCATTGAAGCATTATTCAACTGGTTGAATGAAAAAACAAATATTCAAAGAGCGATGAAAATCAGATCTACATATAGATTTCTAGTACATACGATGGGAAAAACTGCCATCGCATTAATTACTCTAATTTTTAACTAAGGAATCAAATTATTGCTGTCCGATAAAACTTGAAAAAGCAAAAAACATATGGCTCGAACGTTGATTTTACGGCGTTCGAGCCTTCTTTTCAGATTAGCAAGCCCCCTCAATCAAACAGCGATGGTTCAGGCGGTGCGCCAGATGTCTCCTGAAGCAGGATTTCCCAGTCTTTTTCGGGGTTGTTGAACAGGCTGTAGAAGTCAACGTAATACATCAGGGTAATCCTGACCATTGTCGCCAGTCCCGAAAAGCTCCATTGCCGTTTCAGCCCTTTCTGCATGACCATCAGCAGCAGGTTGGCAATCAAAGTCACCCATATCTGGATTTTGATGACGTTTGCGCTTTCACCGTAGAAGTATTTCAGCGGGAAGTTCTGTTTCATCTGCTTGAACAGCAGTTCTATTTCCCAACGCTGGCGGTAAATCGCAATGATTTCGTCGGAGTCGGAGTCCATGTCGTTTGTCAACAGAGATATGAGTTTGTGATTCCTTATATCACAATAGGTGATTATACGTGCTTTATGTCGTATCGTTTCCCCGCCTTTCTTTTGTTTGACAAACTCGACATACTGTATCCTCACTTCCATAAGACCGTCCGGAGTTTGATACATCGTGTCATTCAATATCGTGTATTTCAGCGATTTTTTCATCTTGGTGACATATACGACGCCAAGTTCGGTAAGCTGCTGGAACTTTTCATAGTCGATATAGGCACGATCCATCGCCATGATGTCGCCTTTATGAAGTGTCGCCGGTCTGAGCATGAAGGAATCGTTGGTGGCAGCCGAGGTGAACTTTATGTCTGACGGAACTCCCTCGTTGGCATGGATTACGGTGTGTACTTTGATGCCGCCTTTCTTTTTGCCCGTCTTCGGATGCCGTCCTACGCCCTTGAACAACAGGTTGGAGAATAGTGTGATGGTTGTGGAATCGATGATTTGAAGCCGTTTCATCCATTTGGGTGTCTTGTGGCTACGGCTGTCCGAGGAAAGGACGTGGCGGTATGTGGCGTACAGGTCGCGGTATATGGTCTCGAATATCGCTTCGGGACGTCTTTGGTTGGCATCTGCCAGTGTACTACGCCCAATTTTGAAGGTAATGCCCAAATGTGCCAACTTGCGGGTCTCGGCAAGCAATGACGTTGTGATTTCCCGCAATGAATCGAAGCGCATTATCACAGCATAGAGCATCACGACAAGATGAATCCAACCGTTGAAGCGTTTGGCATAGTACTCTCCGCCGTTTTCGCGGCTGAGCTGAAGAACTTTTGACTTGTCAAGCAATTTAATGACCTGACCATAGAGCGGCTGTCCGCTAAAATGATTATTTTTACCCATGGTTAAACTTTTAGTGTGGTAACTCAAAGATAACCGAAAGGGCTGACACCTGCAATAGATGCCAGCCCTAATTTTTTCCGCTTCAAAAATGTTTTATCGGACAGCAATAGAATCAAATACTGATTCGCATATCTTACAAATTAATTCTGCCAATAGGCATATATAAGAGTTGATTACACGATTTCTTTTATTTTTCAGTTCCTGCCCATTCCTTGGCACCTTGTTCTTTCAACTTAGCCGTGAAAGCCTTTGCCTTTTCCAACGCCACTTCCTCATCAGCAGGAGCAGCATAAGCATGTCTATATCCTTTCACTTTATTCCATTCGCCACGGGTAAAGTCAGGAAATGTAACTGCTGCACAGCCATTGTCCATAGAGAGTTCACCCAACTCTGCCAAACAGCACCATTCAGCCAAATCATAAACGTCCATATCTAATGAAAGGCCGTTCTGCAAACAATAAATCAAACGGCTGTCCATAATGAAATCCATACCACCATGGCCACCTACTTCTTTCGCTATCTCACCATACTTTTTCAGGATAGGATGTTGATATTTCTCTACCAAAGCTACCATCTCATCTTTCGGCATGAAACCATGTGAGTTCAAGTCATCCACTTTAGGCTGAACGCCGGAAGCCTTCAACTGCTCTGCATCAAGGGCGTACCCTTGAGTAGGATATTTATTGGCAAATCCCTTAGTTCCAGTCAGTTGATAAAGACGATTGTAGGGCTGCGGAGTCATCACGTTATGCTGGATTTCGATGACTTTACCATTAGCAGTACGAATCAAAGTAGTAGTGTGGTCACCGTTACGGAAACTATTACAAACAGAATCGGCATTTTCTTGCACCAAGTCCTTACCTACGACCGATTTTGTATCCATCGCTATTAAAGTCTCCATACGGTCACCACGATGGATATTGAGGGCTTGTGCCACCGGACCAAGACCGTGGGTGGCATACACATCGCCACGATGACGCATATTGTAGTCCAAACGCCAGCCTAGTTTGTCGCCTTCGCCGTTTTTCCAATAATGTTTCCAGAAAGGTGCAAGATTATGAATATAAGCCCCCTGAGCTCGAATTACTTCACCAAACACTCCATGCTGTGCCATATTTAAAGTATTCATCTCAAACCAGTCATAACAGCAATTTTCCAAAATCATGCAGTGCTTGCGGTTCTTCTCACTAAGATTAACCAGTTCCCAACACTCTTTCAGGTTCATAGCCGAAGGAACTTCAATTGCTACGCTTTTGCCATTCTCCAATGCACATTTCGCTACAGGAAAATGGTGCAACCAGTCGGTTGCAATATAAACCAAATCAATATCATCCCGTTTACACAATTCCTCGTACCCTTTCTCGCCTGAATAAACGGCAGCCTTTGGCAGAGAAGCTTTTTTCAGATACTTTTGGCACTCTTCAGCACGTACCCTTTCATAGTCGCACAATGCCACAATCTGCGTACCGGGAATATAGGTGAAACGTGACACGGCGCCTGGTCCACGCATACCTAATCCCACAAATCCCACACGGACAATTTCCATCTTGGGAAGAGCCATTCCGATGACACTCTCTTGCCCTGCAGGTCGTTCAGGAGTTTCCACAACGATTGTTCCTTTGTTCCAGTTCCATTTAGTACCTTCCTCCGATATTTGTATAGATGAAGATTGAGAACAAGCGGTAAAGGCCAGAAATAAAATGCTATATAAATAATTGATTTTTTTCATTGGATTATTTTTGATTGTTATTGGACTCTCTTTTCTTTATTGTAAACCTTTTAATTATAGGCTCTTCATGTGCTTCATTCATCTTGGCTCTCATTTGGGCGATAATTTCAGGATGATCGGCAGCTACATCTTGTTGTTCTCTCGGGTCTGTCTCCAAGTTGAACAACATCATTTTATCTTCTCCTTCTTTCCGAATATTCAGAATCAATCCTTTCCATTTTCCCATACGTATTGCTTTAGAACCTCCTCCTTCCGGATATTCCCAATATAAATATTCGTGTTTAGGTTGTTCTTTACCCAACAATTCAGGTACAAAACTAATACCGTCTGTATGAATCGATTCTGTATATCCGGCGAGTTCGCAGACTGTAGGCATAATATCCCATGAAGCACAAATGTGATCACTGACACTCCCAGGTTTGATATGTCCTTCCCAACATGCTATGAACGGAACGCGGATCCCGCCTTCACGAATAGAAGCTTTACCCCACGGATATTCCGACTTAAACGGTTTGGCGCTGTCGAACCACGGTGAATCACTTCCGCCATTAAATGTAGGCCCGTTGTCACTGGTAAAAATAATAATTGTATTTTCATAGATACCTAACTCCTTCAATTTAGCTACGAGTCCACCGATTTGTTCATCCCAATAACTAATCATCGCAGCGTAAGTAGCATGTGGATAACGACAGGGAAAATATCCCTTATTGCCCAAATAAGGTTCTTCGTCACCAAACTTTTCCACATAATGTTTTACCCAACGCTCAGGAGCTTGTAATGGCACGTGCGGGAGCGGTGTAGTCCATGCCAAAAAGAAAGGCTCATCTTTACTTTCTTCGACAAATTTCAAGATTTCATCGTACATGAGATCACAACTGTAAGTCTTTTGAGTATATTTGACATAACTTTTTTCATCAAACGGATCGGCATCTTTGTCAAGTTTAGTACCAGGGACCAACAATTCATTATCTAACAGATATTCACGCTGTTCATTCCTGTAAAGAAATGGAGGATAATAGGTATGTGCCTGGCGCTGGCAGTTATATCCATAGAAAAAGTCAAATCCCATTTTATTGGGAGTACTTTCTGACCCCGGATAACCCAATCCCCATTTACCGACCATTCCTGTACGATAACCAATCTTTTGTAATAGTTTAGGAAAAGTAACGGTTCCTTCTAACAGTGGTCGTTGTCCTTCTAAACTAGAATCTGCCAACATCGCTTCATGACTCCACACATTTCCACGACTGTCCATTTCGTCATTTCCTCGAATATAGGCATGCCCGCTATGGAGTCCGGTAAAAGTTATGCAGCGGGAAGGAGCCGACACAGCAGTTCCCGCATAATTCTGCGTAAAACTCATTCCATTCGCAGCCAAAAGATCAATATTGGGAGTTTCTATTTTTTCCTGCCCATAGCATCCTAACTCTGCATATCCCAAATCATCCGCCAATATGTAGATAATATTAGGCTGGGCAACTTTTTCCTGTTTCTGGCATGCCGTACAGACCAGACTTCCTCCCACTAAAGGGAGAAAAAACGATTGAATTTTTTTTATGTTCATAATACAATAAATTAATAAAATGTTTTATTCTATTTTTTTATTTATGAAATCACTTTTGGACGAATCAATCCTTGAAACGAAACTACTGTCCGTACCGGAAGAGACCTGATTCCTTTGTTGCACAAAATAAAACTCTTTAAAAAGCGATTGTGTGTGATATTTGTTAAATACATTCAATGCTGTTTTTACGGGATGCTCCTTTGAAAGACTATACATATTATGAGAGACAACCCATTTCTTTTCAGATGCAAAAAAATCAGGTTCTTTTTGATTGTTACCTTTAAGATTTGCACTCAGATAATCAAGATATGTTTTCCATCGAGGATAATAGTAATCGCGTAACATACCTCCCCATTCTTTATGTGCATAATCTCTCACCGGACTTCGATTTTCAGTCCATGTACCAATGAGTAAACGGGCATTATACTCATATAAATCACTTATTTCCTCATTTGCAGAATGCATACGAGCCATTTGCAACCATCTGCTGACAAAAAAACGTTCGTGGGTAGACAGTAATTTGTCTTGGTCTTCCAGTAAAGCAAGGAATAGGTTTGAACACTTTTCAAACTTTTCTATATTTTTGTTATTATAAGCATCCACTAACTGGTAATAGGTGTCCCGCCCTAAATTAGTGATATATTGTCGAACGAAATCTACTGCATCATATTGATAAGTAGGTTCTTCACTCAAAGAAGCAGCGCTCTTCAAAAACAGTTCAACTCCCTTTGCATATTGTTTTGAATCATAAAAAATACGACATTGACTCCATGCGGAAGCTGTTATTCGTATTCCTTTCAGGCTGGGCTGTGCACAAAACACCGATTCAGAGGGACGCCTGTGTCCTTTGTATGTTCCATAAGCCGTTTGATGAAAAATATCCCATGCTTTTTTCAGATTCTCATCATCAATCCCATAGCGTCTTTCTACATACTCATCCAGCCACAACTTTAAGTCCGGAGTCTGATTGCGCCAACGCATCTCATTGGCAAGTTCAAAAGTTACCGGATTAACTTCTATACCTTCCGGACAAGCTCCGATACCTTTCATACAGATAGAAGCCACCTCATCTTGTTTCCCTTCTATCGGTCCCTTCGCGATTGCATCCAATCGTCCATGTAGCCCGATATTGCCGCCATAATTAGTCAAATGCCCCCAAACCCATGGGAAACCTTCAAAACCTTTCCTCTGTCTCCAATTATCCCAAAATTCGGCACAGATATCAAACACTAACGTATGATTCTTATCCAAACCTGCCAAAAGTTCTTTTTTAGGATTACCTCCCCAAGCCTGAAGCACCCATGTAGCTTTCGGGTTATGATTCAACATAGCCTTTTGAACTCTAAAAGCCGCTTCGGATACATCAATACCATCCGTACGTCCTCCTTCATGAAACAAATCGCCACCAAAAAAATCTGACATACCAAATAGTTGTTTATATTCTGCATACCAAACCTTGGCAATCTTGTCGAAAAGGGGATCGGAGGGATCTAATATTAGAGGCCGTTTCAAAGAGTTCCATTTCCCTTGTTCTAAATAATGAGCATCCGGATATTTTGCAGGTAGAGAATTCGGTACCATTCCAAAAAAACCTTGAAATATAGGTTTCATCCCATACTCACGCATTCTGGAAAGTATTTTCTTTTGCAATGCCGTCTGTTGTTCAAACCATTCATCGGGCAATGGGCCGCCTAATTTCTCCATATTTCCCATAAGTAACCAGCCCATATATGCCGGTCCGCATAAGAACTCTTTTATTTCGCCAACTGAATATCCCAATTTTCTAAGCACATTGCGCCAGACAACTTCCACACCCACCATAGCCATCGGAGTAGTAACTCCATTGAGTGCCATCAGATCTATCTCCTGTTCCCAGCGCTTCCAATCCCAAAATGCAGTAGTATAACTGAATGTACAATAATTGAGATATAAGTTTTGAGTCAAGCTCGTCTGATGCCTTTCATTCACCGAGGGAAGCTGATTAGGTAATACCGGGATATGATTCTCACAGAAAGACATATTGACATTACAGTAATATTTCAAATACCAATTAATGCCAAAAGCAGCATTGACATACGAATTGGCCGTTACCATTACCTTTTTCCCTCCTCCAACAAGATTAAAATAATCTTGTTGGTCTGAATTCGATTTTATTTTTATCTCAAATCGATGTGACAATCCTTTTTGCATCCTTTCCAATAAACCTTCCAAAGGAGTTGCTTTCAGTCCTACAATTGAGAAAAACAAAAAAAGAAACGAGATATATTTTTTCATTATATATTATTTAATGTCAACTTTAACTCTGGCTCCGTCTGCGGCCACTGCATATACACTAATAGAATTACTATTGGAAGGCAATGTTACTTTATCTGAAAAGGAAACATACACTAATTTACCTCCACTGACTATTTCATAAGCTACTACATTTTTCCAATTGCTCATAGTCAGATTCTGGTTTGACAATTTAGCCTCTCCTTTCTGAATAGTACCGGGATTTTTAAATAGTTCCACATTATTATCGGTAATATATTGCAACATCAGCTTAGGCTTTGAGAGTCCCAAATCTTCAATTTTACGTTTAACCAAGGCCACGTCATCTTCAGTTACAATGAATGTTTTTTCACCATAATCATCAAACTTTGTATTTATTGGTACAAAAAGTCCCCAAGCTTCAAAAAAATCAGTCAAATCTTCACCGGCAGCAATAGAAGCAAGTCTTACAAAATTTACCTGACATTCACCATCTGTCGACGGATCACTTTCCTCACGTACCTGGGCATATATCTTTTTATAAAAATCATTATCCTTCTTTACATTTGCATAATACAATTGTAATTGCCAAAATGGCACTAATCTCCCGAAAAATTCCTTTACATCCTCTACATGTGCTTTTTTAGGAACCAATATTGTATTCAATGCTAATTCATAAACGGTACTATATCCTTTCCTCTCTTTCGACAGTGTAGACCGGAAGCCCAATGAAGTTTGCACATACAATGAATGTACATTATTAGAAACCTCCGTCATCCCTGCCCATTTAAATCCGGGAGATGTCTGGTTTATATGTCCCACTTCGTGGGCAGGCCCCCAAATATTATTCCCATCCAATGCGTTTACATCACATAATTTGGGCATTGTACTTAAATGATAGACAGTTCTATATCCTGTCGCATACATATATGCATTCTCTTCGTAAGAAACCATAAAATACATTCTATTGGGAATCTCCACCCCCATAAAATTCTTTTCCAATTCAACCAATCTATCATATAGTTCAATCAATTTTGTTCCATCCGTACAATATTTTCTAAAAGATTCTACAGGAAAAGCAAGGTGTGCATGTTCTCCTACAACATCCAAATGTTTGTCCACCGCATTATCAAGCATTTTATTCCATTCACCAACAGTCCCCCCCTTTCTGAAAACGCCATTTACCTTCCCTGAGGCAATATTCATTTTTATTGGTTCCTCAGAACCTGTTTCTGTATAATATATAACATATACCAATCCTTTAAATTTCATTTTAAAAGCATTGAGACCCGAGACTAAAGGATAGGATTCTCCACCAAATCCTTTTTCTAAATCTTGCACCAGCAAACTTGCACTCCTTCCTTTCATGTCGTCTACAAACACGACCAAATCATCATCTTTCTCCACAAAAATCCCTGTCGGATTGTCTCTTTGACTATAAGTTCCTATTTTATATTTTTTCGCTATAACTTCAGGGACGATGTAAGGTTTATAACTTTGTATCCTTGCTTGAGGATATTGTTTCGTATAAATTGCGTACGCTAAATTTTTAAAAAAATCATGAGGTATATTCTCAATATCCTCTTTGGTTATTCCGGGAATCAGTTCAGAGCAAAGGTTATCGGCAAAAATAGAAGCTATATCAAAATCTGCTTCTTCTCTTTTTTTATAGAATTCCATTTCAGAGCATACAACCCCCATCTCGCGGAATACAAATTTAACAGCCTTTGGATTTTCAATTCGTTTTGGGAAAGATACTAAAGAGGGGATACTTGAACCATGAAAATTCAGGTCCATACTTTTAACATACTCATCATCTGAGCCTGAAAGAGTCCAAACCTCAAACTTTTGGAAATTCCCGCCAGTCCCAGTTGACACTAACCGGGGATAATAAATAAAGTAGTCCAAATAATCAACATCTTCTAAAGAATAAGTTATTTCAATCGGAAAGTATCCTTCAACTGTCGTATCCCAACCGGAATTGTAAATAGTATTTCTATTCCCGTCTATTGTCAGTTGAATCCCCATACCCGGTTGACATGAAGATGCGGTTGCCGATTTTATCTCTAATTTGATGTCGGCCTTTTTATCTACTGTTCCTATTGGAATATATTCATTAACTTCCTCTTGAATATCCACTTCTTTTATCACGGAATCCCCTTTACAAGAACTTATACAACTCGAAAACAAAAGGAAAGTTAAAATGCTGAAATATTTTTTGTGCAAATTCATGGTCACTGTTTTTTTTATAGCCAAGTGGCCATTATTAAAAAATAGCCACTTGGTTTTTATTCATTATTTTACAATAAAAGGATATTCGTAAATAGCATATTGCCTAAGATTAGCCTTTACCTGTGCAATTATCCTAAACACATATTCTCCAGGTTCAATCTGATTTGTAACATTCAAGGTTATTAGTCCATTCGCTATAGTTGGTTTTCCCCATGCTTCTGCGCAATATCGATAAGCACATTCTCCATTTTCTTGAGTTTTCTTAAACAAGCCCTGACTGGTCCAATATTTGGTTGTCCATTTAATTTCAGGCATATCACTTCCAAAGGCCTCTTTCCAAGATTTCGCAGCATCATAACCAACAACCAGATTTGTTCCCTCAGCAGCTGTAGGACGTGTTATTGTTTGAGGTTCGCTCAACATATGTATACATTTGGCATTTTCATTCTTATTCAGACACTTTAAGGTAACAACCGCAGTTGCATACTTAGGTTGGTCCCCTTCCGTATTCGGATCTGTGTCCGCTATTTCTACAATTTTATTGCCTGCCGTATCATACAAATCAAAAATAAGATCATATTGTAAAAATCCTCCACATGTTACGTAATTACCCGCAAAAAGTTCATTTTTCATTTTATCATTCCATGACAATTCCATTGTATTAAATACATCACTTGCAAAGTCCTGACTTGGTGCAATACTCATTACAATAAAGTTTCCTCTTGCTTTGCTACTTGGTACGGCCAGTTCAGTGGTTGTTCCATCCAATGAAAAATGCATATTGGTTACCTGATCATCATTTTCGGCCAAAGCTTTTAAATTAGCCCACGGATAGGATACAGGTTTATTAACTATAAAGTTACCTGATACAGTGCTTTCATACGGATCAAACGATACTATATTCCCCTCTTGGCTTATATGACCCTCAGTTGCCACAAATGATAAGCTGGCTTCCATCTTTTCCGGTTCTCCCTCGGTAGTGGTAAATGTTCCCGATTCCCATGACCATGTTTCACCTTCCTGATTTACCACTTGCAAACGGTAGTAATACTTGGTTTCCGGCATCAAACCTTCTATTTTATGCGAGAAGCTGGTAGCCGTTGGCTGAATGGCCTGATACGAATCCCATTTCACAACTCCACCGTTTCCTACATTATCCTCCACGAAAGTCAAGCCGTCGGTTTTACCCCAATATAATTTAATTGTCGGATTCGTCCCGAACTTACTTAATTCGAAATTTACCTTTACAGAAGTGGCTGTAATCTCTGTTGGATCTTTTGTAACAATCTCAATAGGCAAGCGGCCTAATTCTTTCAAATGTTCTTCAGACAGATATTCAGGCTGTTCAGACACGGAAGTGATACTAATTTCATCAGGCCTTTCTGTAAGAATTTGATCAAACCCTCCCATTTGCATAACAAACCTGCCATCATCAGTCTTTCCCCAATTCTTATAAGTGGTCTCTTCCAATTTTGTGGTAGTCATTATATTTATTGGATATATTGCCGCATTATCATCTACGTACCAACCTCTAAAATGAATTTCTCTTTTCACATGATTAGAACGTTGCGCATCAGGTCCTCCGGGTTGTTCAACAAAAGCTCCGGTCGTCAGATAAGATATCCCCTGATCATTGTATTTCTTACCGCATCCATATAAAATCCACTTTTTGTCATTGGTATCCCAATAATAAGAATAATAAGTGTCATAAGGAGTTCCCGGTACCTTCTTCAAAGCCAAGACTTGCGTTCTTTCACCTGTCATAGACAGATACGGATTATCACCACGACGTTTTACGCCCGTACCTTCATGATTGAACCCTCCAATACTTCCTCCTTCTCCTACTGCAATCAAATGGCTGAATTTTTCAACAGAAGGAGGAGTGGCTCCGGCTGCAAAACTCCATAAAGAGAAATTGATGCCGCCAAAACGCTCGTTCGCTGCTTCCCATGTCGAACCGAAATACCCGAAAGGAGTTGTGATGGGGCTGTACGAATCAATGTAATCAGACTTTACAGTCACTTCATGAATTGCCATTACGATATTTTGGGGATTTTTCCCATTTTTCCATCCACAATGGATAGCCGCCGGTCTCCAACGTAAGACTACCGGTGCCATTCCTCTCGCAGCCGCCTTACTGAATATGAGCGATTGAACATAGGCTACATCAGCTTCACTCTTTTTCGATTTTATTCTCATATATACAACATATCTGCCTGCCTTTGGAATATCAAACACTGCCTCACCTTGCTCTTGGAAGTTTTCATATCCGCCAGTCGATTCCAACGTGATTTCTCTTTTTTCCTTTCCAATAATCAATTCGATAATCGAACCAGATTGAGCCTCAGGTACCCCTATTTTAGGCACAATTTTTAATTCACCGGGACTCACCACATCAATTCCCCAAACCAACGAATCAGTTTCATTACGCCAATTATATGTATAATCATAATATTGGCCGGAATTAGATTCATCTCCCGTAATACCTTCTATCGCGTGGTTCCTCAATGTCCCGCAAGGAGAGAAAAACACCCTGTTAACATCTACTTCCACCTTATTCCCTTCTCCGACAACCGCTTCTACGATATACTCCGTCGAAGAAGCTTCCTCACCGAAAGTGACTGTATATTTTACGGGTTTAGTCAAATCCACCGCCCCTTCGGGAGAATAAGTAGCCCCCTTTGGCAAAGTGATTTCAGGAGTGACCGCCGATAAATCCACTTCATCTTGAAAATAGATTTTAATTGTCTTTTGAGAAATATCTATATTACCTGATATGCCATTTATTTTAAATGACTTGATAAATGCTTTTTTTACCGAATAAACCGGCGTGTCTATCATATCGGAACAAGCCCAAAAGGGTATTGCCAACAAAATCAGGCAAGTAAGACACATTCTTGATGCAAGATGTGAAATTTTCAACAAACACTGTTCTTGTATTCTATTCATCATAATATTACATTTTTTAAAATTTATCATTTAAAACGTCAATTTGCGCAGTATGGTACTACCTATGGGAACCAGACTTTCAGGGAGTATTCCACAAGGCGTATTAAACTGAGTATTCAAGAAATAATAGGGCTTATCCCAAGGAAAATCATCATCAGCAACCGGATTTTTATGAATCTCCGCCTTTTTGTGGGCATTAGGAATCAATTTGTAACTTTCGAATATTGTAGTAGCGATTTTTTCATCCTGGGGTAAATATGAGATTGTATGCCACTTCCCTTGGAATGTACCGCTTATCTCTTTTTTCGATTTGACTGGCAGTGCATACAGCAAGGCTCCTTTTTGCAGATAGATTTCATTATTCAATGCCCTTTGTTGCTTCACCTTTGAATTGAATTCCACCACTACCTTTTCTCCTTTTTTCCACTTCTTCTTAATCTGATAACATCCGTTCTCTAATGTAGGGGTACCCCCCTCAACGGTCAGTTCAGTCTTGTCGGACCATTCCGGATTACGTAGAATAAGTGTAAATTCAACTTCCTTTTGAGGATTTACAGCCAAAGTGACTTTATCTTCAAACGGATACATTGTTGTTTCCTCAATAGTTATATCCGTACCATTAACAGAAGTATGAAGTATGGAAGGACCATAGCAAGTTGCTACAATAGAATTCTTGCCTTTCATCCACATATTCCCTACGTAATAAGGAAATACTTTTAAAGCATTCAGATTACAACACGAAGCATTAGGATGGTTAGCCGAATACATCATTCTCGTATTTCTTCCTTCTTTTTGTGCAAATTGCCTATTGTCACGACTACAATATGCTATCTCTGTCAAACCAGGTGTACGTGCTCCCATGGCAGCATTAAAAGTTAATTTTTCCACATTGTCGATTGCCTTGGTAGACCCGGACTTGGCAAATAAAGAAAAATTACTAATAATAGATTCTGTAATCACACAATACTCATAAGGTAATTCCGGCGTTCCATATCTGTTGCCACAATCTCGTCACTGACCAAGACTCCTGTCGGAACGCTCTGCAACTTAAATTTAAATTTCTGATTAGCAAGGGCTTCTTGATAAGAATAATTTTTCTTGTTAAACAATGACAACCACATTACAACCCGTGCATGTTCTGCAACGTGTACGCCATGCTGTTCATATAACTTATCCATATCCAAGAGATTGCATAATTGATTGTCACGGTCACGAATATTTGCAGAAGCGCAATAATCATCATAAAGCCATTGTGCAAACTCAGGATAAGCTTTATCCTTTGTCAAACGATATAGCCATTCCATTGTTTCTATAAACATCAGACCATGCGTAATGCCGCCCCCATTAATAAACTTGTCAGATTTAAAATAAGTATTCCACTTTCCATAGTGGCTCATCGTACACTTGGCAGCCCTGACCACTGCCTCTAAAACTTCTTTCTTATCCGTGTATTCATAGTAAGCAAGCAAAGCGTTCAACATTCTACTTTGAGTCCACAATTCTCCGTTGTCACCTTTTAATTGGTTCAAACGATACCCTTTTTCGTAGATTCCAATATAACCGTCTTCTTCCTGATTTTTTAACACCTCCTTTACTATTGAATCGGCCTTTTGTTTCAACTGGTCATTTCCGGTCAAGAAAGCATTTCTAATCACTGCATCGGCCCAATAACCTTCATGTTCTCCCCACCACCATGTTTCATTCCGCACCATCCAATCGTTCCTATCATCAAACCGAAAATTCCTTACTTTCTTGGAACCAAAAACCTGATGCTGTAAGCTGGGTTGTATTTTATCAAATATGGCAGCGTATCCCTCTGTGAACTCTCTTTCCAGTTGCTTTTCCAACCAACCTGTCGGTTTTATAGCACGAAGTGGGAAAGGTTCATAAAGTTCTTGCCCCCGAATCGGATTTCCTGATGACAAAAAAAGAACTATAATAGTTAAAATAAGTACTTTCATATTATTCTCATTTTTTCCGCGCAATAGACTGGCCAGAAAGCCTATTTATGCTTTCCTCTTAATAAGTTTTATCCATAAATAGAGACTTTCCGACCTTGTCTTGTTACTTATTCATAAAATGGATTTTGAACCAATTGTGGCATCCTATTAGTTTCTGCAGTCGCAATAGGCATCAAATACTGCCCATCAGAGAAATACATAGAAAAATCCGATGTGACAACTCGGAAAAAATCCTCATCGGTCTTCCCTTCAATATTCAACACCTTATGCGGATTCGTGCTACTTAATTCTTCTTTTACAGTAGTAATCCAACGTCTTGAATCCCAAAAATGTTGTCCTTCCATATAAAATTCAATTTCCCTTTCTCGACGGACAATATCCCGTAATCCTTCCTGTGTATTTTGATATCCAGGATTGGTTGAATGTTCATCCCATGCCACGTCCAATGTCGGTATTCCAGCTCTTTTCCTAACGATATCTATATTGTCTTTGGCTAATTTAAGGTTCTCTGATTCACCTGTTTCAATCAAAGCTTCAGCATAATTTAAATATAGTTCCGCCATCCTGAAAACAGGGAATGGATATCTTACAGGCTTTCCTTCGTTAGCCGGATGGACTAATTTTTTACTCAAGTAACCGGTATAAGAATAGTGATTCGTGCGGTTTCCCTTTCCTTGTGCATCATCTTTTCTCATTTTCAACACAAAGGCCTTTTTCGCATTATTATTATTAGTTACAGCATTATTGTATTTTGCCCCTTCCACAAAGCCATTATGGAAACCGACCCAGGCATAAAAGCGCGGTTCGCGATCCAAATGCATTTTCATCGTATTGCCATTAGAAGTTGCTGTATAATTATTCCCGTCATAATTAGCAGGCATCGGAACGACAGCATAACGATTGGCGTAATCAAAATCCTTGTCGTACTCCATTGGAAGGCCGTTTTTTGTATAGAATTTCTCTACCATCTGTACAGTCGGTCCCACACCATTCATCGGTACACTTGGCGATTTTGATGGCCACCTTGGAAGAGAACGATTTTGCATATCATAAATATCATCATTACGTGTTTCTGCAAGTAACACTTCACATTGATTTTGGTCATCCATAAAACAATATCTCACCCGCCGCTGAGCCTCATCGGCAGGACCCGGCTTAAGAGCGGAAGGAGTTCCGGCTTCCTCGTCCCCATAGAGATGATGCCCTAAGGCTAAAGTAGCTTCAATAGCCTTACGACTCACTTCTGCCGATGTCTTCCATTTGTCGGGATCGTAAGTTTGTGAAATCAAGTTCCGCCCGTCTAACTTGCTTTTTAAATCCGCATACATCGTGTTTCCATTGAAAAGGGGGGAAGCTGCAAATAAATACATCCTGGATTTCACAGCCCACACTGCGGCTTTAGTAGCTCTGCCATAATCAGAACCAGTCCAAGAATCCGCCAAATCAGGTAACGCTTCCTCTAACTTTTCATTGATAAAATCAACCACTTCATCATACGAGCTACGTTCCGGTAAATTGGCTACATCTTCATTCGGATTGTAATATTTCCGCATGATGCATGTCGGCCCATAGCTTTGTAAAGAGACAAAGTGATAGTATGCAATCAAGAAAGTAGCCTCTGCTTTGAAATACTTAAGATTCTCTGCCGTTATTTCCGGGGTCTTATCTACAACCTCCAAAAACTTATAACAATTTCGTATCCCTTCCCAAATCGGATTCCAGGTATAGGAATTAAATCGGACATTGGAAGGAGAGTAATTTATACAAGTGAAATCGGGCTCCCATGTCAAATACTCTATTCCACGTCCTCTCCACTCTATCATATTATCACTGTCATTTCTCCGGGGAATAGAGCCGTAACACATATACAGATATCGTTTGGCGTAGTCTTCGTTCTGATATGTCTGTTCCTCAGTTGTAACCTCGTCTGGAACGATATCCAAATAATTGCATGAAGATAGGCCTAAACCAACCAGCAATATATATATCAAATATTTTCTATTCATATTTTCTTAATTAATAGTCATTTGAAAACCAACATTAAACATTCTTTGAGTCGGATATGTCAATCCATTTCCCCCACCCATTTCCGGATCCCAATATTTGAATGGAGAGAAAGTGAGCAGATTGCTTCCACTTATATAAAAGCGCATTTTTTTATAAGTATATCCTATCTCCGCATTTTTCAATTTCAAAAACGCCGCATTTCTCAACCAATAGGAAGAAGCTGCAGTATTATTTCCGTTATCCCTTAACTTTAAACGGGGGAATAATGCATCGGGGTTTTGATTCTTTTCCGACCAACAATTATCCGCAACAAAATCAAGCACTCCACGTATTGTCTTATCACCGAAAGGAAAGAAATTAGACATTAGCAGTGTAGTTCTTGCCGCGCCTTGGAAAAAGAGCGAAAAGTCAAAATTCTTATACTTGATAGAAGGTCCAAAGCCATAAACAATTTCCGGATCTGCCGGATGTCCTATATACACCCTATCATCACTGGTTATTGTACCATTAGTTTTACCATACGCATCCGGAATATCTTGATACCAAAGGTCTCCGGGCAAAGGTTGCGCGCCGATAGTCTGACGAGGGTTGTTATCTATGGTTTCTTGATCGGGGAACAAACCATTAGCAACATAAACCAAGTGGCGTCCAGCAGAGCCTCCCACGATGGACAAATTGGGATATAATTGAAAATCCGGTTCATCACGTACCAATACCTTATTCGTAGCATATGTGAAAGTACCCTTAAAAGACATGAACAAGTCTTTATTAAATTGTTTGTTGTAGTCAAGTGCCAATTCCACACCTTGGTTTCTCATTTTACCTAAATTTCCATAAATCTTTGCAGAACCTGTACCGATAATACCGGGTACAGTCCCCGAACGTTGCTGGAATATATCTTTTCTAATTTCCCTAAATACTTCAAAATTTAAATTCAGCGAATTAAATAATTGTAAATCCATACCAATATTTATCTTTTCGCCAACCTCCCATGTTAAATCGGGATTATAAATACGATTCCACATGGGGCCCTTCAGTGCAGCGCTATAATTTCCGGCAACCCCGGTTTGATAGGACGCGTTAGAACCATTCAATGTAATGTCTTCCATATACGCAAATCTACCGGCACCGGTATTGTCATTACCGACTAATCCCCACGAAGCCCTGATTTTCAAGTTATTGACCACATCACGGAACTTCTCCCAAAATGGTTCCATCGAGATATTATATCCAATACCGACAGAGGGGAAAAAGCCGAATCTGTGCCCTTTAGCAAAGTTTTCCGAACCATTGTACCCGAAATTCACTTCAGCCATATACCGGTCTTTGAACGCATAAGACAATCGGCCTGCAATACCCTGTTTACGTTGCGGCAATGATGAGAACAAGTCAGTAGGAACATTCGTGTTATACTGATCTTGATTATACAGAAACATTACATTTACATCATGCACATCATTGAATTTTCTGGCATAATCCAAAACCGCTTGAAAATACATTCTACGATTTCCGCCATTACCATCAGCACTCGTTTGTAAAGCCGTATTCGCTTCATTTCCCACCATTCTCAAATCATATATTCCGGTTGCGTCATCCAACGTATTTATCTCAAAACGATTGTACCCGGCAGTACGTTTGGTTCCACTGTTAGCGTAATTCTTAAAATAGAACGAACCTGTAAATTTCAGTCCTTTAAGAATCATATCCAGCTTCTGTTCCAGTTTCAGATTAGCGGTAACCGTACTGCTAAATGCAGAACTTGAGCCTGACACTAATTCCGCTACCGGATTAGAATATCCTACCCCTTGTGCACCACCTGTCATACCTCCCCAGCGTACATAAGTGTCTCCCGGCTGTGCAGGATATGAAACTGGGAAATCGACCGGATTGGAATTCATAACCATACCAAAATAGCCAGAAGCACTATCGGAAGGACCATTGTAATCACGAAGACCCACGTTCAACCCCAAGGATATTTTGGTCGAATTGGTCAATTTTATATTCAAATTATTTACAAAATCATATCTGTAAATATCAATATTGTTATTGTATGAGAAATAATCCTTACTCAATGACTTCAAGTTTCCACTATCATGTTTCACGCTTATACTCATAAAATAGTCCATCTTAGAACCTCCACCACGTACGTTCAGATTCACTTTCTGACCAAATGCATATTTCTTGAACAATTCATCATACCAATTGATATTAGGATATAGTGTAGGATTAAGTCCTAAACGTGTATTTTCTATCTTTGAATCAGAATAAAGGACACCCGAAGCGTCCGGACGGCTGGCGGCTTCATTGTACAGTTCCATATAGCGAACGCCATCAACCATTGAAGGGACTTTGGAAAGTTCGGACATAGACCCCTCTATACGGACATTGATAATGGGTTTCTTTAAGTTTTCACCTCTTTTCGTTGTCACGACCATGACACCATTGGCACCAAGCGTACCATACATAGCCGTGGCTGTAGCATCCTTCAATATCGAAAAACTTTCAATTACTTCCGGATCCAAAGCGTTCAAATCGGATGTAGATGCCTGCATACCGTCAATGATAATCAAAGCACCCGTAGCACCGCTAAATGTAGATTTACCACGAATCCAGAAGTTGGCCCCATCCGCTCCCGGTTCACCAGAACGTTGTACGGCAATGACTCCTGACAACCGTCCTGCAAAAGAAGCAGAAAGATTGGAAGAGGGAACTTTCAATTCCGTGGGCCTGATTTGAGTGACAGCCCCAGAGAGAGTGTTCTTTTTTTGCCCCACTCCAAAAGCTGTAATCACGACCTCTTCCATATCCTTTATATCCTCTTTTAAAGTGATTGTTATGTTCTGTCTGTTTCCGACCACCAGTTCCTGCGTTTCATACCCTAAATAGGATATTATCAAAACGGAATTTTCTGATGGGACAGTCAGATTATACAAACCATCCACATTGGTAGTAGTACCTATTGCAGAACCTTTCACTTTGATTGTAGCACCGATAACAGCCTCTCCCAACTCATCTTTAACAAGTCCCTGGATTAGTTTTTTACCTTTGGATTGTTGTGATGTTGAGAATGTCTCTTTCTTTCTTAGCAAAATCTGCCGGTCTTTTATTTCATAACTCACCGGAATCTTATCGAACAGCTTGTCCAATACTTCCTTGACGGGTAAATCCGACACTTTGATGCTTACTGGCTGAGAATCATTGAAAGCATCTTTATAATAGAAAAAAACATACTCACTCTCTTTCTCTATATACTTCAATACAGACTTTACCGGGACATTTTTAAATTCGAATGTGAATTTTTTAATTTGATTGTATTCAGACAACTCAAATGCCGAAACAATTGTCGAAACAAAAAAGAAGCTAAAAGCAAGTATGAATTTTAGAAATTTAGTATTCATACTTACGTTGTTTTCCAAG
>OODU01001772.1_pt1 | contig 20285 bp, 18 predicted proteins | sample 1671171 | NCBI WGS metagenome assembly OODU01 (sample SAMN06348129, study PRJEB24527) | human gut metagenome | biome: human gut; feature: ankylosing spondylitis patient; material: feces | host: Homo sapiens | place: China | collected 2015-10
CGCAGTGATTCTGATAGGAATATGTCAGCTTCGCTGACCAGAATCACGCGCCAAGTCTCACGGACGTTCGACTTGAATAAAATCAATAACCGATAACAGACAAAAAGTATACGGAATGAAAAGTGGGTCAACAAATTAAAAACCACGACTATAAGTGAGAAAGAATGCCCTCCGGCGGCGCGAGCGGTCGGAGGGCATTCTTTCTCACTAAGTAGCCGTGCATTCTCCTCTCCCATATTTCCAACTAATTCCCCCTTTCACGACTTAACCGTTTATCTACAACTTAACACTTCTGTAATAATTCATTCATAGAAAATTCATTTTTTCCTCCACATCCTTCCTTGGCAATTCCCTACGAATATGATAAAATAAAAATTACGTTTAAGATATTAAGTCATAATTTCAAGAAAAATCAGGAGCGATCCATATGTTAGAAGAAGAAAACAAAAAAGAAACGCAGGAGTCAGAACAGGTGCCAGCGGCGGAGCGGATTCAAGAGCCGGAAGCAGTTCAGAGTCAGGAATCAGAGCCAGCTCAGGATCAGACACCAAATCCGGTCCGGGAATCCGCGGGACATTCGCGCAGGCGCCAGGGCGAAGATAAGAGTCAGAATCTGCGCTTCGGAGTGATAGCAGCAGGGGTGGTGATTGCTCTTGCAGTTGCAGCATTTGCAGGCAAGTCCCTGCTCAGCCGTCAGGCGGGAGCCGGAACTGCAAAGAATGGGGCGGCGACAGCATCAGAGCTTTCGAAGGACGAGGCATCCGAAGAGTCCAGAGCGGAGGAGATCAAAGAGAAAGAAGCAGTGGTAGCTTCCTATAAAAATTTGGGTATCGTGCAGGTGTCCGGTTATCTGAATATGCGTGAGACGGCGAGCACGGATGGCAACATCATCGGCAAGCTGATGGGCGACAGTGCGTGTGAGATCGTGGATGATTCAGCCGAAGGCTGGTATCAGGTCGAATCTGGCGGTATTTCCGGTTATATCAGCTCAGAGTTTGTTCTGACCGGGGATGAGGCGAAGAAAAAAGCGTTGGAACTGGTTGAAAAGCGTGCGCTCATCACGGCAGATTCCCTGAACATCCGAAAAGAGCCGAACACGGAGTCAGAGGTTGTCGGTCAGGCATTAAAAAATGAGCGCTATGTGGTCGAGAGTGAGCCGGAGAATGGCTGGATTCAGATTTCGAGCGGTTACATTTCCACGGATTATGCGGAGATCAAATACGCACTCAATGAGGCGCGGAAGCTGGATATGCGTGCGATGGTGCTGAATTTATACAAAAATCTGGGTATTTCCAGTGTGGATAATTACTTGAATGTGCGCGATCAGCCAAGTGAGGATGGCAATATCATCGGTAAGATGACGAGCAAGTCTGCCGGAGAGATTCTGGAGACGAGCGAGGATGGCGGCTGGTATAAGATCCAGTCGGGTCCCGTCACTGGATATGTGAAGGCGGAGTATATCCTGACAGGAGATGCGGCGAAGCAGGAGGCGATGGAGGTTGCAGAACTGATGGCGATCGTTTCAACCGACCGCCTGAATGCCCGCACGGAGCCGAGCACGGATGCGCCGATCTGGACGCAGATCTCTAACAATGAGCGTTACGACGTTATAAGCCAGCAGGATGGCTGGGTCGAGATTGCGCTCGATACGACGAGTGCGTATGTGGCGACTGATTTCGTAGATGTGCGTTATGCATTGCCGGAGGCGATCCCATTTACCCCATTAAAAGAAAAGGAATCCTTGCGGACCCAGATTGTCAACTATGCCCTTCAGTTTGTCGGAAACCGTTATGTCTGGGGCGGTAATGACCCGCATTCGGGTGTGGACTGTTCTGGTTTTACAAAGTATGTATACAGCCATGTGGCGGGCGTGTCCCTGCCGCGGGTGTCCCGGGAACAGGCGCGGACGGGTACGAAGATTGATTCTTCGAAGATGCGTCCGGGCGATCTGATTTTCTATACGAATCGCAAGGGAACGGTCAACCATGTGGCGATGTACATTGGCAATGGTCAGATCGTCCATGCGGCGAGCCGGAGAAGCGGCATCAAGATTTCTACCTGGAATTACCGGAATCCGTACCGGATTGTCAATATGCTGGGAGACTGATAGGGAGAGGATAAGATGGAAGAGCAAAAGACAGAAGATTATAAAGAACGCCTGCAGAAAGTACGTCAGAGACGAAATGGCAAAGATCCGATGCACTGGTTCATGATCGGAGGCTGTGCTGTCATTGTGGTGCTGGCTCTGGTTATCATCGTGAAGCTGGCACAGGGCGGCACGTTCGGAGGTTCTGGAAACGCCCGGGTGGCATCGGCATCCGAGGCAGAGGTGCAGGAAACCGTGATCGGAGAGACGCTGCCGGAGGATGAGGAACAGGCAAAAGAGGACGAAGAAAAGAAAAATGTAGTCGAGTCCTACCAGAATCTGGGTATTGTGGATGTATCTGGTTATCTTAATATGCGTGAGAGCGCCAGTACAACCTCCGATGTCATTGGCAAACTGATGGGCGGCAGTGCGTGCGAGATTCTGGACGATTCCCAGGAAGGCTGGTATCAGATATCTTCCGGCGGTCTGGAGGGCTACATCAGTTCAGAATTTGTACAGACCGGCGAGGCGGCAAAAACAGAGGCATTTGAGCTGGTCAAGAAGATGGCGGTCATCACGACTGACAAGCTGAATATCCGGAGTGAGCCGAGTGAGGACGCGCAGGTGCTGGAACAGGCGCTGAAAAATGAGCGTTATTCCATTGTCAGCGAGCAGGAGGGCTGGATTCAGATCAGCGGGGGCTATATTTCAGCGGATTATGTGGATGTGCGCTATGCGTTAAATGAAGCGCGTAAGCTGGATCTGCGGACGATGGTTCTCAATATGTATGACAATCTGGGTATTTCCAATGTCAATAACTACTTAAATATCCGCGTGGAGCCGAAGGAGGATGCGAAGATCATCGGTAAGATGACGAGCAAGTCCGGTGGTGAGATTCTGGAAACGACCGAGGATGGCGGCTGGTATAAGATCAAGTCCGGTCCGGTTACTGGCTATGTTAAATCCGAATTTATTCTGACTGGAGATGCGGCGAAGCAGGAGGCACTGCAGGTTGCACAGCTGATGGCGATCGTATCAACTGACCGTCTGAATGCCCGTACGGAGCCGAACACGGACGCGCCGATCTGGACGCAGATTTCCAACAGCGAGCGGTATTCGGTTATGAGCCAGCAGGATGGCTGGGTGCAGATTGCACTGGATGAGACGAGTGCCTATGTAGCGACTGAATTTGTCGATGTGCGGTATGCGTTAAATGAGGCGATCGAGTTTACACCGGTTGAGGAGACCCCGGAGCCTGAGACCAAGGCGGCGAGCAGCAAGGGAGGCTCTGGAAGCAAGAGCAGCAGTAACGGTGGTTCTGGCAGCCAGAAAGCATCTTCAAGCGGCTCCTCCAAGCGTGCGCAGATCGCAAACTACGCGACTCAGTTCCTTGGGAATCCGTATGTATGGGGCGGTACCAGCTTGACAAATGGTACGGATTGTTCTGGATTTACGATGTCGGTTATGGCACACTTCGGCGTCGGTCTGCCGCATCATTCGGGTTCCCAGGCGGGAGCAGGAAGAAGTATCAGTTCTTCCCAGATGCGTCCGGGTGATCTGATCTTCTACACAAACAGCGGTGGAACGATCAACCATGTAGCACTCTATATCGGCGGCGGGCGCGTGTGCCATGCATCGAATGCAAGGGATGGTATCAAGATTTCCACCTGGAATTACCGTACCCCGGCGAAGATCGTCAATGTACTGGGCGATTAATTCCATGGAAAGTCAATAAAAATTATTTGAAAGAGAGCAGGGAGAAAAGGCAGCTTTTCCCAGCTCTCTTTTTTCTGTTTCATAGGAAATTGTGTCCTATGAAATAAAAAACGCTCCGCGAGAATGTGCCAAGGCACATTCCTTTTCATTTGTGAAACTTGTATAAATCGGAGTGAAAAATATGTGGAAAACAGAAAAAAACAGAAAATGGATTGCACGCTGATAATATCAGTGATATATTAAGCTTAGCATTAAGAAAGAAAAGGAGTAATGACATGACGAAAAAAGAGCGTGTAATTGCAGCAATCGAGCAGCGAGAGATCGACGGTGTTCCGTCCAGCTTTTCTCTTCATTTCCCGGCAGACAAGAAGCAGGGAGAGGCATGTGTGAAGGCACATCTGGATTTCTTTCGGGATACAGATGCGGATATCTGTAAGATCATGAATGAGAATCTGGTACCGGTATTCGGAACCATCCATACTCCGGACGATTATGACCGTCTGATTCCTGTTATGACCATGGAAGACGAGTTTATGAAAAAGCAGATGGAACTGACCAGGCAGATCCTGGCGGGCTGTGATAAGGATGTATTTACCATGGGTACTCTCCATGGCATCTGTGCATCCGGCATTCATCCGATTGAGCAGGCTGGCATCAATTATTATGCAGCAAGACAGATGCAGGTTGATTTCCTCAGATGGGATGAGAAGAAGATGCTTTCCGCTATGCAGCGCATTACCGATGTGCTGTGCCTGTTGGCAAAGGCTTACATCGAGGCTGGTCTGGATTCTGTTTATTATGCATCCCTTGGCGGCGAATATGAGTTCTTTACGGACGAAGAGTTCGCAAAGTGGATCAAACCGTTTGATATCCAGGTTATGAAGGCTATCAAAGAGGCAGGCGGATACTGCTTCCTGCACATCTGTAAGGATCACCTGAATATGGAGCGCTATAGAGATTATGCTCCGTATGCAGATGTTGTGAACTGGGGCGTATTTGAGGCACCGTTTGATCTGGAAAAAGGAAAAGAGCTCTTCCAGGGCAAGACCATTATGGGCGGACTGCCGAACCGTCACGGAGTTCTGGTTGATGGAACCAAAGAAGAGGTTGAGGCTGAGGTAAAGAAAGTGATTCGTGAGTACGGAAGAAAAGGCCTGATCCTTGGCGCAGACTGTACATTGGCAACAGAACAGGATCTGGATAAGGTAAAGGCCGCAGTGCTTGCTGCGAGAAATAGTTGACAAAATCCTATTTACCTATATAATAAGTATGTAAGAAAAGAACCCACACAGATGTGAGCATTCATGACTCTGTGTGGGTTCTTTTTTATATGATAGGAAATATCTCAGGCAAAAAGTTTTACAAGCTCCTTCAGCATTTCGGTGATAGCTTCCATGGACTGAATGGATACAAATTCATGGCGTCCGTGGCCATTCTGACCTCCGGTACAGATGTTGGGACATGGGAGTCCCTGATAAGAAAGACGCGCGCCATCTGTGCCGCCGCGGATCGGAGTGACGATCGGGGTGATACCGCAGTGCTCCATGGCAGTCATGACATTGGAGATAAGCTTCTCGTGGCCTTTGACCTGCTCATACATGTTTCGGTAGGTTTCAGTGATGGTAATCTCTGCAGTGCCGGCACCATATTTTTTGTTGATGAAATCGACTGCCTCCTGCATGATCTGCTGACGATGCCGGAACAGTGCCTCGTCATGGTCGCGGATCAGGTAGTTCATGACGGCGGTTTCGGTTCGTCCCTGAAGCTTGTCCAGATGATAGAAGCCTTCCCGGTTCTCTGTGCATGCCGGAGTTTCATATGCCGGAAGCAGTGCCTGATATTCCATGGCGATCTGAATGGCATTTTTCAGGATTCCTTTGGCATAGCCGGTATGGGCAGTGACTCCGTGAATCGTAACAACTGTAGAAGCGGCATTGAAGTTTTCATAGGAAAACTCACCGATCAGGCCGCCGTCGATGGTATAGCCATAGGCAGCGCCGACCTCTTCGAGGTTTACGTGGTCTGGTCCGCGGCCGATTTCTTCATCCGGAGTGAACAGAATGGAGACAGGCGGATGCGGATAATCCGGGTTCTGCATCAGAAATTCTGCCAGAGTCATGATCTCTGCCACGCCGGCTTTGTCGTCTGCACCAAGCAGGGTAGTGCCATCGGTGACGATCAGATCCTGGCCAACGAATGTTTTCAGATTCGGAAATACGGAAACAGCGGTGACAATGTGCTTCTCTTCATTGAGGACGATGTCATTTCCGTCATAATTGCGGATGATGCGTGGTTTGATATTGTCACCGGACATGTCCATGGCAGTGTCCATATGCGCAATGAGTGCCAGACAGGCGCCGGTGCAGCCCTTTGCAGCCGGAATATGGCCGTATACATAGCCGTTTTCATCGGTGTGGGCGTCAGTAATACCGAGAGCTTTCAGCTCATCTGCCAGCCGGGCAGCCAGAACTAGCTGTCCTTTGGTGGAAGGTACGGTGGAGCTGGTAATGTCAGACTGGGTGCCGTACTGTACATAATTTAAAAATCTTTCACTTACATTCATGATTGATTTCCTCCTTGTCAAAATACATTTATCATGTTTCGGAAGGTTCGTCAAGATTGGCCCTGGCAAAATGGAAAGATTGGTAGATGTGTATAGAAAAAAATAAGAAAATAGTCGAATTCAACAAAAAACATGTTTTTAAAACCTTTACTATTGACAAATTAGATATTGGTGATATTATCAGTAATATAACAATGATATTCTTGAGACTCGGAAAACAGGTTTTGGGAATGATCAGGAAAATACGGAGGTCGATAGACGCATGCTAAAATATACCATCAAGCGGTTATTAGTAGCAATTCCAACATTTTTCGGAATTACAGTCCTGGTGTATTTAATTTCATTGCTTGCACCGGGCAGTCCACTGGAAATGCTGATGGCGGATCCAATGGCAACAAAGGAAAGTATGGAGGCCTTAAAAGAGCAGATGGGTCTCAATGACCCAGCCATCATTCAGTATTTCCGCTGGCTGGTATCCATGCTTCACGGAAATCTGGGAATCTCATACCGGAACAGCCTGCCGGTTCTCGGACAGGTTCTGGAAAAACTGGGACCGACTCTGATTCTCACCCTTTCCTCTACAGCATTATCTGTGCTGATCGCGGTACCGCTTGGTATCATGTCAGCATACAAGCCTTACTCCGCATGGGATTATATTTCTTCCGGACTGGCTTTTGTAGGTGCTTCTACCCCGACCTTCTTTACAGGTCTGGTTATGATCTACATATTTGCGGTAAGGCTGGGTGTCCTTCCTATGGGCGGTATGTATGACGCAGGTATCCATACCGCGGCATCGGCGGCGCATCATTTGATTCTACCCTGTCTGGTATTAACTATTTTTAATATCGGAAGCATTCTCCGCCAGACACGAGGAAGCATGATGGAAGTCTTCAATGAGGATTACATCCGCACTGCCCGTGCAAAGGGCCTGATTGAGCCGAGAGTCGTGATCGTTCACGGTTTGCGAAACTCCTTGATTCCGGTTGTTACCGTATTGAGTACCATGATCCCGTTCATGTTCGGCGGCGCGGTCGTGGCAGAGCAGGTATTCAGCTGGCCGGGACTTGGCAGCCTGATGGTCCAGTCCATCAACGCCAGAGATTACCCAATGATCATGGGAATCACCGTTGTGATTGCTGCAGCAGTCCTGATTGGCAACGTCCTGACGGATATTGCTTACAGCTTACTGGATCCAAAGATAAGAGAGAGCCGTTAGGAGGAGAGAAATGTCCACAAAAACAGTTGAAAAAAAAGATTCATACTATCGTGACGTGCTCCGGAAGTTTACAGCGCACAAGCTGGCCATGATCGGTGTTGCGGTCATTTTGCTGGAAGTGATCCTGGTCATTGTGCTTCCTATGATCATGAAGCTGGATCCGTATACGTCAGATATTCTCGCGTTCAGCGCAAAGCCGGGAGCGGGACACATTTTAGGAACCGATGATACCGGCCGTGACGTATTTGCACGACTGGTTTACGGAGGCCGGATCTCCCTTCTGGTGGGACTGCTTTCCGCGATCATCAGTCTTTGCATCGGTGTACCGCTGGGTCTGATCGCCGGTTACTATAAAGGTATCTGGGAAAGCATCGTTATGAGAACCGCAGATATCTTCATGTCCTTCCCGTCCATGATCCTGATTCTGGTGCTGGTATCCGTTATCGGACCTTCTGTATGGACGGTTACCCTGGTCATCGGTATTCTGGGCTGGACCGATTTCGCAAAACTGATCTATGGCAATGTGCTGTCGGTCAGAGAAAAAGAGTATGTGGAATCTGCCAAGGCAGTCGGAACCAAAGATATCCCGCTACTGATCAAATACGTGATCCCGAACGCATTTGCTCCGATCCTGATCAACTTTACATTCCGTACAGCGCAGGCGATCATTCAGGAGTCTGCACTGAGCTTTTTGGGTATGGGTGTTCAGCCGCCGGAAGCATCCTGGGGAAATATCCTGTACGCGGCACAGTCCATCACCGTACTTTCCTCAAGACCGTGGCTGTGGGTACCGCCGGGAATCTTACTGGTGCTCACCGTATCCAGTATTAACTTCATAGGAGATGGAATCCGGGATGCTCTGGATGCCAAAACCAAAATAAAAAAGAAATAAATAAAAGGAGGAATATTATGAAGAGAAACATGTTAAAAGTGGTTGCTGCATCTTTGGCCGGAGCAATGCTCCTTACCGCATGCGGCGGTGGATCCAGCAGCTCAAGCCAGACAACCGCGGCTGCAGGTAATTCTGCGGAAACCAGCGCGGCAGCAGAGGCAGGAAGCACAGGCGGCGAGAAGGTCATTACCATGGCACAGACCGGTGACTGGGATACGTTCATGCCGATGAACACCACCAATGCAGGCGCGGATAACGTAATCGAGCTGATGTTTGACCATCTGATGGTCATCAACACCGATGGTACCTTTGGGCCGCGTCTTGCAGACAGCTGGGAGACCAACGAGGCTCAGGATAAGATCACGTACCATCTGAATGAGAATGCAAAATGGCAGGATGGAGAACCGGTAACCGCAGAGGATGTTGTTTACTCCGCACAGGTTGCATCTTCTTCCGAGTACAACTATCTGCGCAGAATCCGTATGAAGTACTTTGCAGGAACCGATGAGACTGGCTGTGAGACCAGCACCGACAGCATCGAGGTAGCAGCACTGGATGATCATACCGTAGAGTTTACCTTAAAGGACCCGATGGATCCAGCTATCATTTACGCACTGGTTAACCGTGACTTCTTTATTATGCCGAAGCATCTGCTGGATAGCATTTCTGACGCAGATCTGGTAAACGACGCATTCTGGCAGAAACCGATTGGCTCCGGCCCATGTATCTTCGACAGCATGGAATCTGGCGTATCCATTGAGTTCAAGGCAAACAAAGACTACTATCTTGGCGCTCCGGATTTTGACCGTCTGGTATTCAAGAAGGTACAGTCCACTAACCTGTTATCCGGCTTAATGAGCGGCGACATCGACGTTCTGTCCGCCAACAGCCAGATCCCGTTAGCAGACTGGGAAGCAGCTAAGAATACACAGGGTATCGTTACGAAATCTGTACCGACCTTTGCATATCAGTACATGGCAATGAACACCGCCAGAGATTATCTGACCGAGGATGTCCGTCACGCAATCAGCCTTGCAATCAACCGTCAGGTTATCGTTGACCAGCTACTGCAGGGTGAGGCACGTATCGCAATCGGACCTCTGGCTGAGGATCATCCGTACTTTGATGAGAAGCTGCTGCCGATCGAGTATGATCCGGAGAAAGCAAAATCCATGCTGGAGGCTGCTGGCTGGGACAGCAACCGTGAGCTGCAGGTACTGGTATCTACCGGTAACGAAGTTCGTGAGAAATCTGCGATCCTGATTCAGCAGGATTTACAGAAGATCGGCATCAAGACCAAGATCCAGACCTTAGACTTCCCGACCCTGCTTACCAACGCAAGAAACGGTGACTATGATCTGTGCTTCATCGGTTCTGCAGGTTCCGTTGATCCGTCTGAGTCTGTACCGAACGTAACTGCAGGTTACATGAACAACTTTGCACAGTTATCTGATCCGACCCTGGGTCAGATCGGTGAGTCCGGTGCAAAGGAAATCACCTTCGAGGCACGTAAGAAGATCTACGATCAGTATCAGGAAGAGTTATTTAAACAGATGCCGATGGCATTTCTGTATCACACCAACGATCTGTTTGCATATAACGAGAAGCTTGAGAATGTACGCGAAGGCGCAATCGATTACAACATCAACAAGAATGTATGGGAATGGAAAGTAAATAAATAAGCATCTGTTAAATACCATACGAAAAGCGAGGTATTGGAATGTCAGAGAATTTAATTGAAGTAAAAAAACTCGTTACTCAGTTTTCAGGTAAGAATGGAACCGTGACAGCGGTAGACGGAGTATCCTTTCATGTAAAGAGAGGAGAAACACTTGGAATCGTGGGTGAATCCGGGTGTGGAAAATCCGTTACAAGTATGTCGATCCTGCGGCTGATTCCCAAGCAGACAGGAAAAATCGCATCTGGAGAGATTCTGTTCGAAGGCCGCGATCTGGCAAAGCTGTCAGAAAAGGAGATGCGTCAGATCCGTGGAAATGAGATAGCGATGATCTTCCAGGATTCCATGACAGGCTTAAACCCGGTTATGACGATCGGTAAGCAGCTGGTAGAAACCATTACCGCGCACAGTAAGATGGATAAAAAAGAGGCTTGGGCGAGAGCTGAGGAGATGCTGACGAAAGTCGGCATCCCTTCCCCGGCTCAGCGCCTGAAAGAGTTTCCGCACCAGTTATCCGGCGGTATGCGTCAGCGTGTCATGATTGCCATGGCACTGTCCTGCAATGCATCACTGTTCATTGCAGATGAGCCGACGACAGCCCTTGACGTGACGATCCAGGCCCAGATCCTTGAATTGATGAGGGAGCTGAAGGAAAAGGAGAATAAGTCCCTGATGCTGATCACCCATGATATGGGTGTTGTGGCAGAGATGGCAGATGATGTCATGGTCATGTATGCAGGAAAAGAGATGGAATACGGAGACGTAAGAAGTATTTTCAAAGATCCGCTCCATCCGTATACCCGCGGTCTGTTAAAATCCATTCCGCGTCTGGACCAGAGTTCCGATGATCCGCTGTTCAACATTCCGGGATCAGTTCCGGATTTGTCCGAGATGCCGAAGGGATGCCGTTTCTGCACCAGATGTCCGGAAGCAGACAAACGCTGCAGGGAGCAGGAGCCGGGGCTTTACGATGTAAATGGAAGACAGGTACGCTGCTGGAAGTACGCACCGGAGGGAGGTCAGGATGATGTCAGAGGATAAGAAGGTATTACTGGAAGTTCAAAAAGTAAAAAAAGAATTCGTAACATCAAAGAGCCTGACTGGAAAGCCGTTAAAGATTGTCCATGCAGTGGATTCTGTAGATCTGACCATCTATGAAGGCGAGACCATCGGCGTTGTAGGTGAGTCCGGGTGCGGCAAGTCCACCCTGGGCCGCTGTATCCTCCAGCTGATCAGACCGACGGCTGGAAATGTGTTGTACCGTGGTGAGGATATCACCAAACTGAACAAGGAGCAGATGCGCCAGATGCGGCGCAAGATGCAGTTGATCTTCCAGGATCCGTACGCATCCCTGAATCCGCGTATGACCGTTCTCGAGCTGATCATGGCCCCGCTTGAGGCCTTCGGGATCGGAACCATGGAAGAGAGAGTACAGAGAGTCAAAGAGATCATGGAACTGGTGGGCATGCCGGAAAATATGATGAACCGCTACCCGCACGAGTTCTCCGGCGGACAGAGACAGAGAATCGTCATCGCGCGTGCTCTGGTCTTAAATCCGGAATTCGTTGTCTGTGATGAGCCGGTATCTGCACTGGATGTATCAGTCCGTGCGCAGGTACTGAATCTGATTCAGGAATTAAAGAAGAAAAAGCATTTAACCTATATGTTTATTTCCCACGATCTGAGCGTTGTAAAGTACATTTCCGACCGAATTGCCGTGATGTACCTGGGCCGGATCGTAGAGATCGCAGAGAAAAATGAGCTTTATAACAATCCACAGCATCCGTACACGAAAGCACTGCTTTCCGCAATCCCGATTCCGGATGTGGATAATAAAATGAAACGGGAAATTCTGACAGGGGATGTTCCGAGTCCTCTGAATCCGCCGTCTGGCTGCTATTTCCACACCAGATGTAAGTACGCTACAGAACGCTGCAAGACCGAGTGTCCTGCATTACATGATGTAGGTAACGGACATATGGTAGCATGTCATTTAACTTAAAGGAGGCGCGCAGAATGTACAAACCAGACGAAGCTTTAAAGCAGAGCATCGATCAGTGGATCGAGGCGAATCAGAATGATTTTGTAAGGGACCTGGCGAAACTGGTTGCGATACCGAGTATATCGGTAGAGAACGACGGGCCATGGCCATTTGGAGAAGAATGTAAGAACGTACTGGATAAAGCAGCAGAGATTGCCGGAGAATATGGATTTACGGTAGTAAATCATGAATATCACTGCGGCAGCTGTGTGGTACCGGGTACCGGCGAGCATCCGAAGCGAATCGGAATGTTTGCTCACCTGGATGTTGTTCCGCTTGGAGACGGATGGCAGTATCCGCCGCTGGGCTGCACCTTAAAGGACGGTTTTCTGATCGGACGCGGTGTAGGGGATAACAAGGGTCCGGCCATCTGTGCGCTTTATGCACTGCGCTATTTAAAAGAACATAAAATAGAATTAAAAAATGATGTCATGATTTATTTTGGATTGTCGGAAGAAACAGGTATGAAGGATATCGAGTATTTCTGCAAGACGCAGCAGATTCCGGATTTATGCCTGGTTACCGATACCAATTTCCCGATCTGCTATGGAGAAAAAGGTCTGCTGCGTGCAGAACTGAACCTCCGGACAGACGGAAATCTGATTGATTTTCATGCCGGAAGCGTTGTGAACGTAATTCCCTCCAAGGCAGAAGTGCTGCTTTCCGATGTATCCCTGGAAGAGGTAAAACGTCAGCTTGGAGATCAGGAAGCACTTACGGCAGAGGCAGATGGTCCGCATGTGCGGATCACGGCAACCGGAATTTCCAGACATGCTGCATTCCCGGAGGGAGCTGTGAACGCGGTTCAGGTTCTGGCAGCAGCATTATCCGGCACCACCCTGCTTCAGGGAAGCTGCGCAGATGCAGTGAAAGGCCTGGCAGAGCTGACTTCTGACTTTTACGGAGCAGGAGCAGATATCTCCTTTGAGGATGAAGCGTCCGGAAAGCTTACCGCTGTCGGAAGCGTAGTACGCATGGAAGCCGGAAATATGAAGATTCTTTTTGATGTCCGCTACCCGGTTACGGCAGATGGCGAGGAGGTCAGCCGCCGCTTTGGGGCATGCAGTGAGAAGAAAGGCTTCTCGTTCAGGGTAACGGAGCTTTCCAGACCGGCTTACCAGCCAATCGACCGGCCGTACATTCCGCTGTTATGCGATATCTGTGATGATGTCCTTGGAAAGCATTACGAGCCTTATACCATGGGAGGAGGAACATATTCCCGCAAGCTTCCGGTAGCAGTCGGTTTTGGACCGGGCGTACCGGACGCAGTCAATCCGTTTGAGAGCGGTCATGGACAGGGACACCAGCCGGATGAATGTGTTCCGCTGAAGATGTTGCTAAATGGCCTGAAAACATATATAATTGCGTTATTGGAGCTTGATAAAATGATGTAGGGAAGGGTAAGAAAACGGTATGAGTGGAAAGCCATCTTTGAAGGCCGAGATTTATGAAGCTGTTTTGAGTGATATCATTCAGGGAATTTACAAACAGAACGAAATTATTACGGAGAAGCAGCTGATTGCCAAGTACGGAGTGAGCAAATCTCCGATTCGGGATGCCCTGATCGAACTTTGTAAAGAGGGAGTTCTGATCAGCCATCCGCGCTACGGCTACGAGGTGGTACGGATCAATGAGAAGGAGATCCTCGATGTCGTGGATTTCCGAATTCTGATCGAAACCGGTTGCTTCCGGGTTTATGCTCCGACGTTTACCCCGGAAGATATTGCGGAACTGAAGGAGTTCGCCATGAAGGAATGCTGGTGGAATGGGACAGATGAGCTTCCGGCATTGAAGCACTGGGAAAACAACATAAAGTTCCACCTGAAGCTCATTTCCTACAGCGGCAACGATTACTGTTACCATATGGTGGAGAGCAGTACCGGAGTTCTGACTCGTGCATATGCACAGCGCTTTTGGGATCAGCGGGATAATCGGTCCTGGAATGTGGATGTCGAAGGCCATCTTTGCATTATCCGGTGCATGGAGGAAGGCAGATTTGACCAGGCAGAGCAGGCTTTAAAAAAGGATATTGCATCCTTTCTGGACATCATCTGTCCAAATTACGCGAGAACTTTTAATCTGTAGTAAATGGTAACTGTTCAGTAGGTCTGCGCATTCACTGCGCTGACCGTACGAAAACATGGGCTTGCAGGCAAAAATCCTATTGCCGAAGGCAATTTTCAATGGATTTTTGCTCGTAACTGTGAGGGTACTGAACAGTTACAGTAAATGGAGAAAAGGGAGAGGCTGTCATGAAATGGAAACGTACCAGATTCCATTTTGCGGCAGCCTCTTTTGTCAGTCATCTTTTCTCTTTTTCTTTTGGAAAAGAAGGCGTATAATGAAAGGCAGTATTTGAAAGAATGGAGGAGACAGAGAATGGGGAACGGATTGTCTGACAGAAAGGCAGAGACACAGGAGCTGATGCAGATTCGGCAGGAGGCTTATGAGGCAGCCTCACAGCTTCTTACGGCAGCGCATCCGAAGAAAGGAAGCATTCTGGTGGTGGGATGTTCTACCAGCGAAGTTGCCGGTGAGCGGATCGGAAGCTTCTCCAGTCCGGAACTGGGTCAGGCACTTTTTGACGGTGTATACCAGGCAGCTAAGGAAGCGGAGGTATTTCTGGCTGCCCAGTGCTGTGAGCATCTGAACCGGGCACTGATCCTGGAAGAGGAAGCAGCAGAACGTTATGGCTATGAGCAGGTCAATGTGGTTCCGCAGCCGAAGGCCGGAGGTTCTTTTGCGACAGCTGCGTATCACAGCTTTACGCATCCGGCAGCAGTGGAGCATATCCGGGCAGCAGCCGGAATGGATATCGGCGACACCCTGATCGGCATGCATTTACAAGAAGTGGCGGTTCCGGTACGGATTGAGCAGCGTCAGATCGGAGCAGCCCGGGTGATCTGTGCCAGAACAAGACTGAAGTTCACCGGTGGTGCAAGAGCCGTATACGACGAAAATCTGTTATAAGAAGAATTGCATCTATTGCAGATCAATGTGGATAACAGATGGATTTTTTCTTGACGCTGTGTATAATTTCGCTTAAAATGAAACAACGACAATGTATACAGAGATACACAGGAAAGGAAGCATTTGTTTATGGGTATCATAAAAGCTTCAAAATTAATATATGATTATATCCGCCGGGATGAAGATGACCATGTGGAAGAAGTAAAGCGTGCGATCGATGATCTGACTCTGGACATTAACCAGGGAGATTTTGTGGCTATTCTGGGGCACAACGGCTCCGGAAAGTCTACCTTTGCCAAACAGGTGAACGGCATTCTGCTTCCGACAGACGGCACTGTCTGGATTTCCGGCATGAATACAGCGGACGATGCTCATATCTGGGATATCCGAAAGACTGCAGGCATGGTATTCCAGAACCCGGATAACCAGATCATTGGCAACATTGTGGAAGAGGATGTGGGATTTGGACCGGAGAATCTGGGAGTGCCGACCGACGAGATCTGGCGCAGGGTAGACCAGAGCCTGGAGGCAGTCGGCATGACTGCGTACCGTTTAAAATCACCAAACAAACTGTCCGGCGGTCAGAAGCAGCGTGTGGCTATTGCCGGTGTCATGGCTATGCGTCCGCAGTGCATCATCCTGGATGAGCCGACTGCCATGCTGGATCCGAATGGTCGCAGGGAAGTCATCGCGACCCTTCATGAGCTGAACCGTCAGGAGAAGATCACGGTTCTTCTGATTACACATTATATGGAAGAAGTCATTGATGCGGACCGTGTTATTGTTATGGATGACGGAAAGCTAGTGATGGACGGAACACCGCGGGAAATCTTTTCCAGGGTAAAGGAACTGAAGGAATATCGTCTGGATGTTCCGCAGGTGACGGAGCTTGCCTATGAGCTGAAGCAGGCAGGCGTAAACCTTCCGGATGGAATCCTGACGATGGATGAGCTGATGGAGAAGCTTCTTCCCATTTTCCACGAAAAATTTCCAGAGGTAAAATAAAAGGAGGCATATATGTCGATCAGGGCAGAACATTTGAATCATATATATGGTGAAGGAACAGCCTTTGAGCAGTATGCCTTAAAGGATGTCAGTTTTGAGATCGAAGATGGACAGTTTATCGGGCTGATCGGTCATACCGGATCCGGAAAGTCTACGCTGATCCAGCATTTGAACGGGCTTTTGCGTGCCAGCAGCGGCGCAATCTATTATAATGGAGAAAATATCTACCAGGATGGTTATGACATGAAGGCCCTGCGTAGTAAGGTAGGGCTGGTATTCCAGTATCCGGAGCATCAGCTGTTTGAGGTGGATGTCTTTTCGGACGTATGCTTTGGTCCGAAGAATCAGGGCCTCTCAAAAGAAGAAGTAGAGGCCCGGGCCAGGGAAGCATTGATCCAGGTTGGACTTGATGAAAAACTCTGGCAGCAGTCACCGTTTGAATTATCCGGCGGTCAGAAGCGGAGAGTTGCCATTGCCGGGGTGCTGGCCATGCATCCGGAGGTACTGATCCTGGATGAGCCGACTGCAGGTCTGGACCCGAAGGGCCGTGATGAGATCCTGGATGAAATTTCCGCATTGCACCGGGACCATCATATGACCATTGTGCTGGTATCTCACAGCATGGAGGATATTGCCCGCTATGCGGACCGGATCATGGTGATGAACCATGGTGAAAAGATATTTGACGCGCCGCCGAAGGAAGTGTTCCGCCATTACAGGGAGCTGGAGGCCATGGGACTGGCCGCCCCTCAGATCACCTACATTGTACATGGCTTAAAGGAGCATGGCGTGCCGATCGCAGACGATATTACCACAGTGACAGAGGCAAGGGATGCGATCCTGCATCTGCTCGGGAAGGATGAAAGACCATGATTCGCGATATTACATTAGGACAATACTATCCGGTGGATTCTGTGCTGCATCGCATGGATCCGAGGGCGAAGCTGTTTGGAACGCTGGTGTTCATTGTTTCTCTGTTTTTTGCAAACAGCATTGCCTGCTATGTGGCGGCCACTCTGTTTCTGGTCATGGCCATCCGCATGTCAAAGGTACCGTTTTCTTTCATGGTGCGAGGCCTAAAGGCAATTTTATTTTTACTTCTGATCAGTGTGAGCTTTAACCTGTTTCTGACGCCGGGAACACCGGTCGTTCAGTTTGGTATCTTTAAGATTACCCAGGAAGGCATCCGTACCGCAGGCTTTATGGCCCTGCGACTGATCTATCTGGTGATCGGTTCCTCAGTTATGACGCTGACAACCACGCCGAATGAGCTGACGGATGGCCTGGAAAAGAGCCTGGGTTTCTTAAATAAGGCAGGTGTGCCGGTACATGAGGTATCCATGATGATGTCCATTGCACTGCGGTTCATCCCGATTCTGGTAGAAGAGACCGACAAGATCATGAAGGCGCAGATGGCAAGAGGCGCTGATTTTGAGAGCGGAAACCTGCTCCAGAAGGCAAAGAGCATGGTGCCGCTTCTGGTGCCGCTGTTTATCTCTGCGTTCCGCCGTGCAACGGACCTTGCCATGGCTATGGAGGCACGCTGTTATCATGGCGGCGAGGGCCGTACCAAGATGAAACCGCTCAAATACGCCAAGCGTGATCATGTGGGATATCTGGTGTATGTGATCTACCTGATGATCGTGATCCTGCTTCGTGCGTAGGATGATAAAATAAAATGTAACTGTAAATTGCTTCCTGTCATGATGGCCGGGAAGCAATTTTTGACTTGCGCATCCGGCAGGAAAATTTGCCAGGGCAGATTTTCGCATATCATGAAATCTTAGGCCGGGATGCTTTGGGAGGATAACATTGATGAAACGAGTGAGAATGGTGGTAGCCTATGACGGGACTGCCTACCGCGGCTGGCAGCTTCAGCCAAACGGCATCACCATAGAAGAAGTGCTGAACCGGGAACTGACTGCTCTTTTAAAAGAATCCATTTCTGTTATCGGCGCAAGCCGTACGGATTCCGGCGTACATGCCCGTGGAAATGTGGCGGTTTTTGATACGGAAAACCGCATGCCGGCCGATAAGATCTGTTTTGCCTTAAACCAGCGTTTGCCGGAGGATATTCGGGTGCAGCGTTCGGAAGAGGTCCCGGCGGACTGGCATCCAAGAAAGGCTAACTGTATCAAAACCTACGAATATAAGGTACTGAATCGGAAGATTTCCATGCCGTTGGAGCGTCTGTATGCCCATTTCTGCTATTTTAACCTGGATCTTGACAAAATGAGAGAGGCAGCAGCATATCTGGTGGGAGAGCATGATTTTAAGAGCTTCTGCACTGTACGGACCCAGGCGGAGGAGACCGTACGGACCATCTACAGTCTTGATATTACAAAACAGGATGACATGATCACCATTCGCATCAGCGGAAGCGGTTTTCTCTATAATATGGTGCGCATCATTGCGGGAACCCTTCTGGAAGTTGGCATGGGCGCGTACCCGCCGGAGCACATGGAAGAAATTCTGGATGCAAGAGACCGCCAGGCAGCAGGACGCACGGCACCGGCCAGAGGCCTTACCCTGGTCAGCATGGAGTATCAGCAGGAATTGCCTGACTGGCATCACCGGGAGAACAAATACTGGGAATATGACATTCTGCAGTCTCATATTAAACAGGACAAGGCAGCGTATTTTGTGATCTCGCGCTGCGCGGATGAGGAACTGGATGGAATCCTGCGGCGAAATATCCACCATGCATTCCAGAACGGAGCAGACCGGGTATATGTGACAGATCTGGAAAGAGGCAATGATCGCCTGGTTCCGGGGCAGATACACGGGCGTTATGTCCTGAGGGAGATGACGGAAACAGCAGAGATGTGCCTGACCGACGAAGAACGGAAAAAACTGCTTCGGACAAGCTGCCGGTGGGTAACTGCGCTTCCGGCTGTGGATAACTCTCCGGAAAAATAAAAAAACGGTGGAAAACCCCTCAAAAAGGCGTAAAATCAAGGAAAAAGCGCTTGACACAAGGAAACGCTTATTATATAATATACAACTGTGACGTTAGGTGGAAATGCTTAGGCCAAAGCCCCGGAATAGGCATTTTACTATACATTTCAAAACAATTGCGGTAAGTGACCGTTAGGAACAGATAGTTTAACAGGAGGTTAACCAATGAAGAGTTTTATGGCTAGTCCAGCGACGATTGAGAGAAAATGGTATGTAGTAGATGCTGCCGGATGTACTTTAGGACGTTTGGCTTCAGAAGTAGCAAAAGTATTAAGAGGTAAAAATAAACCGATCTACACCCCGCACATCGACTGCGGCGATTATGTGATCGTTGTTAATGCAGATCAGATCAAAGTAACCGGTAAGAAGTTAGATCAGAAGATCTACTATCATCACTCTGATTACGTAGGTGGTATGAAAGAGACCACTCTGCGTGAGATGATGGCTAAGAAGCCGGAGCGTGTGATCGAGCTTGCTGTTAAGGGTATGCTTCCGAAGGGACCTTTAGGAAGAAGCATGATGACCAAGCTTCATGTATATGCAGGACCGGATCATGAGCAGGCAGCTCAGAAGCCGGAAGCTCTGGAAATCAAATTCTAAGGAAAGGTACTGAAAGGAGGAAGTTATCATGGCAAATAAATATTACGGAACAGGTAGAAGAAAAAAATCTATCGCAAGAGTATATCTGGTACCAGGTACCGGTAAAATCACCATCAACAAGAGAGACATCGACGAGTATCTTGGTCTTGAGACCTTAAAGGTAGTTGTTCGTCAGCCGTTAGTAGCAACCGAGACCGTTGACAAGTTCGACGTTCTGGTTAACGTTCGCGGCGGCGGCTTCACCGGCCAGGCTGGTGCAATCCGTCACGGTATCTCCAGAGCACTGCTTCAGGCAGACGCTGATTTCAGACCGGTTCTGAAAAAAGCAGGCTTCCTGACCAGAGATCCGCGTATGAAAGAGAGAAAGAAGTACGGTCTCAAAGCAGCACGTCGTGCTCCGCAGTTCAGCAAGCGATAATCTACAGTTTAATAATGCTAAAAAAGCCTGGAAATACGCCATTTTCCGGGCTTTTTCTATACCCCAAATTCTGTCTGGACTGTTCGGTTTTGATGGAATTTGAACGGAAATTTATGGGTTTATAGTGGTCAAATTACTGGTG
>OODU01001791.1_pt1 | contig 20065 bp, 18 predicted proteins | sample 1671171 | NCBI WGS metagenome assembly OODU01 (sample SAMN06348129, study PRJEB24527) | human gut metagenome | biome: human gut; feature: ankylosing spondylitis patient; material: feces | host: Homo sapiens | place: China | collected 2015-10
AATAAATAAAATAATAATCAATACTATCTACATTGGACGGCTAACAAGTTGCTTAAAACTGTACAGACATGAACATAAACTCTATAACATTATCGATATAACTATATATAGTTAGATATCAATAGTTTATAGTTTCCTGTTATTTCTTGTAATGGAAACTATCGTTTCCCAGTGAGGGAACGGGCGTTCCTTTTAATGGAAACGATCGTTCCTTTTAAAGGGAACTGGCGTTTCCTCCGAGGAAACCAACGCTTGCCCCATATGATGATGTGATGTGTACTGTTTTTAGTGGTTCTTCTTCACTTTAGTTGAAGACTTTTCTCCGTCGGTTTTATTTTAAATCTCTTTCCTACTTGTTTTTGTAGTAAGAAACCGTAAAACTTTATTTTTTATTATATTGAATATTAGGGTGTTCATTCATTGTTTTGTATCTTTATATTGTCAAACAGAAAGAACAAACTGATGTCTAAACACCCTAACATTCGCAAATATAATAATAAAAAGTGGGAACAAGCGTTTACTTGTAGATTAGGTGACCAACTAGGATTAAATCAATTTTTCAGTTCCTCACATCTTCATATAAAATCCTCTCAAATCATAAATACAGAAATTTATCTGCATTTAAGGTCCTTAGATTCCTTTGGCATCTGTCCTACATGATACTGATGCTTGATTTATATGGACTAACAATTTAGCGTATAACCACATAAGAAAAGAATTAAATATAGCATTTGGCAGGTAGAATTATCATTCATAAAGGAGGAAAATAAGTTAATCACTATAATTCTCCCTCTAAAAGTGATTATTAGCCTTTGTTGACATTGAAGCGGTCTATATTTGCATTCGTTGACAACTCGACAAATAAGTTGGTGAAACAATTGATAACTCTAAATATATACTAATAGGATGAAAAATGAAACATTAACAAAGAAAACAACTAGTTCAAAGTCTGGAGCTATAAATGGCATACTGCCCGGACATAATCTTAAGACTAATCATTATTTATTAATTCACTAATATTTATTGCTATGAAAAATTGCATTTTCTATTCTTTAATGCTTGCACTTCTTTTTTTGATAGGAAGCTGTAAAGATAGCGATGACAACAAAAGCACTGGGGCGACTTATGATCCGAATCAGCCAGTCACAGTGGAGGGCTTTATGCCGGTAGAGGGAAAGCTGCGAGAAAAGGTTATCGTTAAAGGTTCTAACTTCGGTACAGACAAGTCGAAGGTAAAGGTTTATTTTGTGGATGAGGCTGCTGAGCGCTTATCTACAGTGATAGGTATCGATAACAATACCCTTTATTGTCTTGCACCCAGACAATTGCCGGGTGGAAACCGTATCAAGGTAATTGTTGATGGGAAAGAAGTGACTACAGATGGTACTTTTAAGTACGAACAGGCACAGAATGTGTCTACCATAACAGGTGCAGCTTCGAAAGCGGGAACTGATGATGGCGATTTGGCATCGGCAAAACTTAATTATTTATGGGGAATAGCTGCTGTGGGTAATAATACGGTGCTTGTCTTTCATAGACAGGATAAAAATCCTCGTGTCCGTCTGATTTCGGTGGATGATAACAAAGTAACTACGGTTCATCCGGGATTTAAAGGTGGTAAACCTGCAGTCACAAAAGACAAGCAAAGAGTGTATGATATTGGTTGGGACGGAACACATACAGTATATGTCTATATGAAGGCAAGTGGGTGGGCACCAACACGTATCGGACAGCTTGGTTCTACTTTCAGTGGCAAAATAGCGGCTGCTGCATTGGATGCTACGGAAGAATGGTTGTATTTTCTTGACTCCAATAAGAATTTTGGTCGATTCAACGTGAAAACGCAAGAGGTTGAGTTAATAAAGACGCTGGATCTTCCCGGAAGTCTAGGTGCAACTCCCGGTCCTTATCTTGTTTATTATTTTGTCGATGGCAATTTCTACATGTCTGATCAGAATCTGTCTGCTGTTTATAAAATAACTCCGGAGGGAGAATGTGAATGGTTCTGTGGGTCTTCTACTCAAAAGACTGTACAAGACGGTCTTCGAGAAGAGGCTTCATTCGCTCAACCTAATGGAATGACAATTGATGAGGATGGAAACTTTTATATTGTCGATGGATTTGGCGGACACTGTCTTCGTAAGTTGGATATTCTTGATGGTTATGTTTCTACCGTGGCTGGTCAGGTAAATGTAATTAGCCAGATAGACGGTACACCATTGGAAGCCACCTTTAATTATCCTTACGATATTTGTTACGATGGTGAAGGCGGTTATTGGATAGCCGAAGGTTGGGGATGTGCCGTGAGGAAGTATGCAGTAGAATAATTACTAAGAAAAACATAAATATGAAACGAAGTATTTTAGTACTATTTTGGGTATTCGTGTCAGCAGCTATGTTCGCACAAGGCGGAATAGATGTTGCAGGTATCGTCTTGGACGAACAAGGACAGGAACTTATCGGAGTGTCTGTTCAAGTGAAAGGAAAGCAGGGCGTAGGAGTTGTTACCGATTTTGACGGACGGTTTAAGATGACAGGTGTTCCTGCCGGAAGCACACTCGTATTTTCTTATATAGGTTATGAAACTCGGGAAATTAAATATACTGCTACGAAACTGAAAGAAAAGATTGCTTTGAAGGAGGCGGTCAATGAATTTGATGAAGTTGTGGTAGTAGGACGTGATACTCAGAGAAAGGTTTCTGTGGTAGGCGCTATCACCAATGTAGACCCAGCTGGGATTCAAGCTCCTGCGGTATCGGTGAGTAACATGTTGGGCGGACGTGTACCCGGCATTATCGCGGTGACCCGAAGCGGCGAGCCTGGTAACAACTTCTCGGAATTTTGGATTCGTGGTATTAGTACATTTGGAGCAAGTTCAAGTGCATTGGTGTTGGTAGATGGAATTGAAGGAAATATAAACGATCTTGATCCTGCCGATATCGAAAGTTTTAGTATTCTGAAAGATGCCTCGGCAACAGCCGTTTATGGAACTCGCGGTGCCAATGGTGTAGTTGTAGTTACTACGAAGCGAGGAAAAGCCGGAAAGTTGCATGTCAATTTCAAAACTAATGCTACTTATTCTTATTCACCCCGTATGCCGGAATATGCCGATGCTTATCAATATGCAACATTGGCGAATGAAGCGCGCTCCGTTCGTGGAGACGACCCGGTATATTCTGCTACTGAACTAGAATTATTCAAAACAGGACTTGATCCGGATTTGTATCCGAATGTGAATTGGCGTGATGTGATTTTGAAAGATCATGTGATTAACAATCAGCACCATTTAAGTATTTCCGGTGGTGGACAAAGTGCTCGTTATTATATGAGTTTGGGCATCCTCAACTCTGAAGCTCTTTTTAAGCAGGATAAGTCCGCTAGTAAACACAATGTGAATGTAAATTATCATAAGTATAATTTCCGTACGAATATTGATGCCGACCTGACGAAAACAACTATGTTGAGTTTGAATTTGGAAGCGGTCATCAAAACACAAAACGCACCGGGAACGGGTTCAAGCAATAAATATCTGTGGGAATCGCAAGCGAATCTGCCTCCTACTGTGGTTCCTGTGAGGTATTCTAACGGTCAGTTGCCTGCTTATGGCACTGATCTGGAGGATAAATCACCGTATGTACGCCTGAATTACATGGGATATACTACCAATGAGACGTATTCTACCAAAATAAATGTAGGCTTGTCGCAGGATTTGGGTATGATCACAGAGGGATTGTCAGTACGTGGCCTGTTCTCATTCTCCATGAATGGTGCACACATAGTCGACAGGCATATGAACCCCGAACAATATTATGCCGATCCCAAAGATGGACGTTATTTGGATGGTAGCTTGAAAACGGTACGTACTGTAAATAAGGAGGATATGAAAGCAACACAGGGATCAGCATCCAATCGGGAATTATATTTCGAAGCTGCCGCCAATTATAAACGTTTGTTTAATCAAGATCACCGTGTGACGGGGTTGGCGCATTTTTACCGCCAGGAACTGACCAATGTGGATTGGGGAAACGGTGTGCTGGTCAGCATTCCCAAACGTTATCAGGCACTTTCCTTCCGCGCTACCTATTCTTATAAAGATACCTATCTTGTAGAAGGTAATCTTGGCTATACCGGTTCGGAAAATTTCAATAAAGAACGTCGCTACGGTTGGTTCCCCTCTATCTCCGGAGGTTGGGTGCCCACGCAATATGATTGGTATAGAAACCTGCTCCCATTCAATAACTTCCTGAAGTTCCGTGCTTCTTGGGGACGTGTAGGAAATGATCGTCTGAAAGAAGGGAACGTTGATATCCGTTTCCCATATTTAACTACTTTAGGTAACGTTTCCAGTACATGGGGAAATGCGATTGCAGAAAACCGCACAGGCTCACTGAAACTGAAATGGGAAGTTAGTACAAAAACGAACTTTGGTATCGATGCCCGCTTCTTTGACGATAAGATAGATATGACTGTGGACTTCTTCCATACCAAAACAACCGATATCTTCCAAAAACGTGCTAATATACCGGATGAGAGTGGCTTGAGCAATGTGCTTCCTTATGCCAATATCGGAAGCATGAAATCATGGGGTATGGACGGTACGCTGGCTTATACACATACATTCAATAAAGACATGTCACTTACTGTGCGCGGTAACTTTACTCATGCTGAAAACGAAGTAATCTATTGGGAGCAGAGTGGTGTGAATTACCCGTATCAATCTTATTCCGGAGTACCTTATGGTGTACAGCGAGGATTGATTGCTTTGGGACTATTTAAAGATGAGGATGATATTAAGAGTAGTCCGAAGCAAACCTTTATGGACAATTACCGTCCGGGCGATATCAAGTATAAGGATATAAATGGTGATGGTAAAATTGATACTGACGACGAAGTACCTCTGAACTACTCGAATGTGCCGTTTATACAATACGGTTTCGCACTAGATTGGAACTATAAGGCATTCCGTGTTAGTGTTCTGTTCGAAGGGGTTTCTAAAGTTCAATATTTTCAGGGTGGACGCGGATTTTATCCTTTTGTGAATGAATCAAGAGGTAACTTGCTCACGATGGTCGCTGATCCGAGTAATCGTTGGATTCCGAGAGAGTATGCAGAGGCTAACGGCATTGATCCGGCGTTGGCAGAGAATCCGAATGCTAAATTCCCTCGATTAACGTATGGGGATAATGCGAATAATAATAAGAAATCTACCTTTTGGTTAGCTGACGGTAAATATTTACGCCTCAAAAATGTAGATATCTCTTATCGTTTTACGAATAATTGGTTGAAGAGTCGTGTCGGTGTGGAATCTGCTACTCTCAGTCTGATAGGCGAGAATCTACATGTGTGGGATAAAGTGAAGCTTTTTGATCCATCGCAAGCTTCTAGTAATGGAGCGGAATATCCTTTGCAAAGGATGTACACCTTACAGTTGAACTTAACTTTCTAAAGGACGATCATTATGAAAAAGAAAACAAATATTATAAAGACTTTATTTCTGTCGATGGTTTGTAGTATAACCATCGGACTGCAATCTTGCGGTGATTATCTGGATGTCGAAGAATATATTGACCAGATGACTTTTCTTGATTCCGTATTCTCTCGCAAAGAACTCTTAGATCAGTATATTAACGGTGCGGCGCAATATATACCCAATGAAGGCAAACTTTGGTCAAATTCTTCTACACCGTTCCAGATTGCTTCTGATGAGAATTTCATGTCCTGGAATGATAGCCAGCACTACGGCATGAAGTTTTTGCTGGACGAGATTACTCCTTATGACGGATATTACAATAACTATCCAAAGTATTATCAGGGTATTCGTATGGCACTAACTGCTTTGTCGAGAATAAATGAGGTACCCGATGTGACAGATGTTGAACGTCGTGAATTGATGGGACGATGCTATTTTTTGGTAGGATATTATTATTATCTGCTGATGTTGCAGTACGGACCTGTGCCCATTGTTCCGGAAACGCCCTTTAATGTGGATGTGCCGGTAGCCGAAATGTCACTGGAACGGGGAACATATGATGAATGCGTATTGGAAATCCGTAAATGGATGTCTTTGGCTATTCAGTTCTTGCCACTGGAAGTAGAAAGTTCAACGGTTGTGACGCTTCCTACCCAATGGGCTGCTTACGCTACTTTGTCGAGAATTACATTGTATGCAGCCAGTCCATGGTATAACGGCAATAAGTTTTATGCTGACTGGCAACGGACGAGTGACGGCGCAAACTTTATTTCGCAGGAAAATGATAATTCGAAATGGGGAGTGTCCGCCGCTTATTCAAAATACATTATTGATTCAAATAAATTTGAGTTGTATTGGACTCCCAAAGAAATAGATAGCAAGGATCTGCCCGCCAATGAAGAATTTATCAAAGCGATTGATCCGGATTATTATGAAGACTATCCAAAGGGAGCAGCCGGTATCGACCATTACCGTTCGTTGACTTATACATTCAGTGGTGAAATTCCTGTGATGATTAATCCAGAATTTATCTATTCCTGTCAAATGCCGACAACTGATGCCCCATTGGTGGCTGCTGCACCCTTCAAATTAGGTGGATGGGGTGGCTTGAATCTTGTACAGGACTTGATTGATGCTTACCAAATGGTAGACGGACAAGATATCAATGAATCCAGTCAGGACTATCCTTATCCGGATGCCAGCGTTAATTTTGAAAGAATTGGCGGCGCCAACCAAACTTTCTCTGGCTTTACGCTTCTAGCGAGCACTGCTAGAATGTATAACAATCGCGAACCTCGTTTTTATGCAACGATAGGCTTTTGTCATTCATTCTGGCCGGGCACTTCTTCTTCGGAGAATCAATATAAGAATATTGAGGTTACTTATTATTCCGACGGGTATGCTTCCGCTAATCCGGATCATCCTGAAGATTATAATCGTACAGGCTATACTTGTGTCAAATATAGACACTTGGAAGATGAGATGAAAAAGGGTACGGTCAAAGCTAAATATTTCCCGGTTTTCCGGTATGCGGAAACATTACTAAACTATGTGGAGGCTATTAATGAGTTGAAAGAGCCCTATATGCTGGAAATGCCTGACGGTACTGAAGTGAAAGTGGAACATAATACAGCCGATATAGTGAAGTATTTTAATCTGATTCGTCATCGTGCCGGTCTGCCCGGAATTACTGAGGCTGTTGCTGCCGACAGGAATAAGGTCCGTGAACTGATTAAGCATGAACGCAGAATAGAGTTTGCTTGCGAAGGACGTCGTTATCACGACTTGCGCCGTTGGGGAGATGCTATGGAGGCATACAATCGTCCTATCTCCGGTTGCAACGTCAAAGCAAGAAGCAATGAACGTCAGAAATTCTACACAACAACTATTTTGAACGATAAATTGACACGGCGTTCATTCTCGTACAAACACTATTTCTATCCTATACCTAAGAGTGTGTTGGATAAAAACAAGAACCTTGTGCAAAATCCGGAATGGAGATAAACCTATATAATCAAAAGAAATATGAAACTAATTAGAACTATTTATACGTTGGGGCTACTTGTAGGATTATTTGCATCCTGTAGTAAAGAGAGCCCTTTGGATGGTGAACAATACTACAAACAAGTTTATATTGTAGGTGCCTATGAAGTGGTACAGCAATTTGATGTGGCGTATGGCGATGGTCCGCAAAATGCGTATGTTGCTGTTGCTACGGGAGGCAGCCAGAATATCGACCGGAATGTGGAAGTCGTGTTGACTCACAATGACGCTACCATCGAATGGTACAATAATAAGTATATGTTGGATGCCCCATTAAAATATCAGAAGTTGGGTGATCAATTTTGCAGTTTTCCGTCAATGAGCACGACCATTAAAGCGGGCGATGTATATAGCCGGTTGCCATTTACTGTCGAAACTTCCGGATTGGATTGTGATAAACTTTATGCGTTGACTTTCAAAATTGAGTCAGTATCCGATTACGTGAAACAGCCTAAGGATACAGTTCTCATAATGAATCTCAATTTAACGAATGACTTTTCAGGGATTTATCAGATGGTAGCCATCAGATATACGTTGACTGACAATGATGAAGAACTGACTCCTTCTTCCGTTAATATGCAGCGTACGTTGAAGGCAGTGAATAAAGATCAGGCTCGTTTCTTTAATGTTACGCAGAATTCAGATCTTTCACCAACTGGAAACATTACATCTGAAGATTATTTCAACTCAATTGATAACAACGGTGTGACGTTTACACGTCAACCGGACGGTACTTTCACAGTGGCTGGCTGGAAGAATCTTCCGGTTTCTAACGGGACCGTTAGTTTTGAGGATGGCACATTTACATTTTGTTACGATTATGAGTCTGGTGGAAAGAGGTATCGCTTGAGGGGTACAATGACGAAGTAATCGATAGGTATTTTTTATATAGGTAGTAAATGCAGGGGATGAGATGATTGAACTTGTCTCCTGCGTTTGATTATATGACTTCAGATGTGTTCTATTCGGTATAAAATCGTGCAAAGATGCTCATTATTGAGTCATTTCAATGAATATGATCTAAAGTTCGACCTAATTGCACGATTTCTAGTCCTTTATTTTTTATTGAAGTCTTATTTTTGCTGATGTAAATATGAATCATTTTATTTATTAGGGATAAATAGTTCAATAGGTTTGGATATACCAAAGAAAAACAAATTAGTATGAAGATAAAGAAGATTGTAAATTTAATGATGGGCTTGTCATTTTCACTATGCACATTTGCTCAGGACGACTGGCAACTTGTTTGGAGTGATGAATTTAATGCAGATGGTCCTTTGAACTCTTCTGTATGGAACTTTGAGCAAGGATATGCGCGTAATGAAGAAGCTCAATGGTACCAATCCGACAATGCAGTTTGCAAGAATGGGCTGTTGATAATAGAAGCCCGGAAAGAGCAGAACCGTAAAAATCCTCTTTATGTATCCGGAAGTAATGATTGGCGGAAGAAGAGAGAATTTATTGACTATACCTCTTCTTCAGTAACTACTGCCGGAAAGAAAGAGTTTCTGTATGGGCGTTTTGAGATAAAGGCTCGTATTCCTGTGGCAAAAGGAGCATGGCCTGCTATCTGGACATTGGGAAGTAATATGGAATGGCCTTCATGTGGTGAGATAGATATCATGGAATATTATCAGATTAAAGGAACACCACATATCTTAGCCAATGCTGCTTGGGGAACAGACCGTCAATGGCATGCAAAATGGGACAGTCAGGCTACTCCTTATTCGCATTTCACTGACAAAGATCCCGATTGGGCATCTAAGTTCCATATCTGGCGCATGGACTGGGATGAAGAGGCTATCAAACTATATTTGGACGATGAACTGCTAAATGAAATTCCTTTGAGCAGCACAAGGAATGGAAGTATCGGTAAAGGTACCAATCCTTTTACAAAACCACAATACCTGTTACTGAATCTCGCCATTGGCGGAATTAACGGTGGCCCGATTGATGAGGCCGCCCTGCCGATGAAGTATGAAATAGATTATGTAAGAGTCTATCAGAAAGAAAAGGGAATCGCTTCCGGAAAGGTCTGGAGAGATACGGATGGCAATGTCATCAATGCGCACGGTGGCGGAATACTTTTCCATGAAGGGAAATATTATTGGTTTGGCGAACACCGTCCTGCATCCGGTTTTGTCACAGAGAAGGGAATCAACTGCTATTCATCAACAGACCTGTATAACTGGAAATCTGAAGGTATTGCCTTAGCTGTCTCTGAGGAAGAAGGGCATGATATTGAGAAAGGATGCATCATGGAACGTCCCAAGGTGATCTATAATGCGAAAACCGGGAAATTTGTCATGTGGCTTCATTTAGAACTGAAAGGACAAGGTTATGGACCTGCGCGTGCAGCCGTTGCAGTGAGTGATTCTCCTGCCGGTCCCTATCGTTTCATTCGCTCCGGCCGGGTCAATCCGGGAGCTTACCCCTTGAACATGACCCGAAAAGAACAGAAAATGAAGTGGAATCCGGAAGAGTATAAGGAATGGTGGACACCGAAGTGGTATGAAGCTATTGCAAAAGGTATGTTCGTAAAGCGTGATCTGAAAGACGGACAAATGTCCCGTGATATGACTTTATTTGTGGACGATGACGGAAAGGCTTATCATATCTATTCCTCAGAAGATAACCTGACATTGCAGATTGCAGAACTGGCCGATGATTATCTCAGTCATACAGGAAAATATATCCGTATTTTCCCTGGTGGACACAATGAGGCTCCTGCTATATTCAAGAAAGAGGGAACTTATTGGATGATAACTTCCGGCTGCACGGGATGGGATCCTAATAAAGCCCGTTTGCTAACCGCTGATTCTATGTTGGGCGAATGGAAGCAACTGCCGAATCCTTGTGTCGGTGAAGATGCGGATAAGACATTTGGAGGACAAAGTACTTATATATTGCCTTTGCCGGAGAAAGGGCAATTTGTCTTTATGGCGGATATGTGGCGTCCGAAGAGCCTGGCGGATTCACGCTACATCTGGCTGCCTGTTCAGTTCGATGATAAAGGAGTCCCCTTTATAAAATGGATGGATAGGTGGAATTTTGATTAATATCGTATATATAGAAGCCGGCGGATATACTTCTCGTATTCATTGCTGAAAGCAATAAATATCCCCTATGAGAAAGGGGAAAATTCCGGAAGATTATACATTTTGTGAAGAATGGTCTTTTTATATCCCTTTTTTGACGGATATTTGAACTCTTTTCTTTATGGTATAGGTTATCTTTGTGAGCGAATGATTTCACTGCGAGGTGATATGTCGGCAGAGAAAAATGAGAAACATCAAAATTAATGAAATATATATGGTAAGAATGTTATTACTGGTAGTGGTTTGTATCGGGTTACTGCCAATACAAATGCGAGCTCAGAAGAATAGTTATATTATTCCCGGGGAAGTGTGGAAGGATACGGACGGTAACCCTATCAATGCCCATGGCGGGGGACTTCTTTACCACGACGGTACTTACTACTGGTATGGAGAATATAAAAAGGGCAAAACGATTTTGCCTGATTGGGCTACATGGGAGTGTTATCGTACAGATGTGACGGGAGTAGGCTGCTATTCTTCCAAAGATTTACTGAACTGGAAGTTTGAGGGCATTGTGCTTCCGGCAGTCAAAGAGGACCCGAACCATGACCTGCATCCGTCGAAGGTTTTGGAACGTCCGAAAGTGATTTATAATAAAAAGACAGGTAAGTTCGTGATGTGGGCACATGTAGAGAGTGCCGATTACAGCAAAGCGTGTGCGGGTGTAGCTGTCTCTGATTTTCCAAACGGACCATTCACTTACTTGGGAAGTTTCCGACCGAATAATGCGATGAGCCGTGACCAGACAGTTTTTGTCGATGATGACGGACGTGCCTATCAATTCTATTCTTCAGAAAATAACGAAACCATGTATATCAGTCTCCTGACAGACGATTACCTGAAACCAAGCGGACGCTTTACACGCAATTTCATCAAAGAATCCCGTGAAGCTCCGGCAGTGTTTAAGCATAAGGGCAAATATTATATGTTAAGTTCCGGTTGCACCGGCTGGGACCCGAATGTGGCGGAAATCGCAGTGGCGGATTCCATCATGGGTACATGGAAAACGATAGGTAATCCTTGTACGGGTCCGGATGCAGACAAGACTTTCTATGCGCAGAGTACATACGTACAACCGGTTATCGGAAAGAAGAATGCATATATTGCCATGTTTGACCGCTGGAAAAAGAAAGACCTCGAAGATTCACGCTATGTATGGCTTCCTGTATTGATAAAAGACGGAGCTATTACCATCCCATGGCATGAAAAGTGGGATTTGACCGTCTTTGACAAACAGAAGAAATCTGACAAATACAAGAAATCTGACAAACAGAAAAAATAGATCATGAAACGGACACTGCTGCTTACTTTTTTACTACTATCTGTTTCTGCCTTGTGCTTTTCGCAAAAACTGGTGGAAGTTGCCAAAGGATATAGTTGTACATCTGTCAATACAACGATATTCCGCAATAATTCATTGGTAACGCATGGGGATGAGCAATATATCAGCTATTATGATGCCGACGGCTATCTTGTGTTGGGCAAACGGAAACTAAATTCGAAGCAATGGACATTGCATCGTACTCAATATCGTGGAAATGTAAAAGATGCCCACAATATCATCAGTATAATGGTGGACGGAGAAGGGTATCTGCACGTTTCTTTTGACCACCATGGACATAAGTTGAATTACTGCCGCAGTATCGCCCCCGGTTCTTTGGAACTGGGCGATAAAATGCCGATGACCGGAGTGGACGAAGGAAATGTTACTTATCCGGAATTTTACCCTCTGACAGACGGGGATTTGTTGTTTGTCTACCGTTCCGGTTCTTCCGGACGCGGAAATCTGGTGATGAACCGTTATTCATTGAAAGACTATAAATGGGCCCGTGTACAGGATGTCCTGATTGATGGTGAAGACAAACGAAATGCTTACTGGCAGCTATATGTAGACGAAAAAGGTACGATTCATCTCTCGTGGGTATGGCGCGAAACCTGGCAGGTGGAGACCAACCATGACCTTTGCTACGCACGTTCTTTTGATAACGGAGTGACTTGGTATAAGTCGGATGGTGAACAATATAAACTTCCGATTACAGCTTCGAATGCAGAGTATGCTTGTCGTATTCCACAAAACTCGGAATTGATAAACCAGACAAGTATGAGTGCAGACGCTGGTGGCAATCCTTATATTGCCACTTATTGGAGGAGTTCGGACAGTGAAGTCCCTCAATATCGCATTGTCTGGAATGACGGGAAGACATGGCATAATCGTCAGGTGACAGACCGCAAGACTCCGTTTACACTGAAGGGAGGAGGCACTAAGATGATTCCTGTTGCCCGTCCGCGTATTGTGGTAGAGGATGGAGAAATCTTCTATATTTTCCGTGACGAAGAGCGGGGCAGCCGTGTCTCAATGGCGCATACTGCTGATGTTGCCAACGGTAAGTGGATAGTCACCGACCTGACGGATTTTTCCGTAGATGCCTGGGAACCGTCCCATGACACGGAATTGTGGAAGAAGCAGCGGAAACTCAATCTCTTTGTACAGCACACTTGTCAAGGCGACGGTGAACGCACGGCGGAAATTGAACCTCAAATGATATATGTACTGGAAGCGAATACGAATACAAAAAAATAAAGATATGAAGAAATTGTATGCAACTCTTTTTTCCGCACTGGTGGTAGGCTGTGCGGTGTGTGCCGGTTGCACAACCAAGAAAGTTTCATCTTCGGCAGAAGTGGTTGACATTATTCATAAAGTCAATGGCTACTGGCAGACAAACCATCCGGAACACGGGCGTTCTTTCTGGGACAATGCCGCTTATCATACCGGAAACATGGAGGCTTACTTTCTGACCAACAAGCCGGAATACCTGGAATACTCAAAAGGATGGGCGGAACATAATGAGTGGAAAGGCGCTAAATCGGATCATAAAGCCAACTGGAAGTACAGTTATGGCGAAAGCAATGATTATGTACTGTTCGGCGATTATCAGATCTGTTTTCAGACGTATGCCGATTTATATAATCTAGAACCGGATACACATAAGATAGCCCGTGCCCGCGAGGTGATGGAGTATCAGATGAGTACACCCAACCATGATTATTGGTGGTGGGCGGATGGCTTATATATGGTAATGCCTGTGATGACCAAACTATATAATATCACTAAAAATCCACTTTACCTGGAGAAATTGCATGAATACCTTGCTTATGCAGACAGTATCATGTATGATGAAGAAGCCGGACTTTACTATCGCGATGGAAAATACGTATACCCCAAGCACAAAAGTGTGAATGGTAAAAAGGATTTCTGGGCACGTGGTGATGGCTGGGTACTGGCGGGGCTGGCGAAAGTCTTGAAAGACCTTCCGGAAACAGATAAGTATCGTCAGGAATATATAGACCGTTTCCGTACATTGGCAAAATCTGTTGCGGCCTGTCAGCAACCTGAAGGGTATTGGACGCGTAGTATGCTCGATGCGCAGCATGCACCGGGACCCGAAACAAGTGGTACGGCATTCTTTACGTACGGTCTGCAATGGGGGATCAATAACGGTTTCCTTGACTCCGCCCATTATCAACCTGTAGTTGAGAAGGCATGGAAATATTTGTCAACAGTTGCTTTACAGCCCGACGGAAAGATCGGTTATGTGCAACCCATCGGCGAGAAAGCCATACCGGGGCAAGTCGTAGATGCTAATTCTACTTCAAACTTCGGAGTCGGTGCTTTCCTGCTGGCAGCTTGTGAAAGGGTACGTTATCTGGAATCACTTATTCAGCATTAAACTCATATAAGGTTGTAGTGCCTGAAATATTCTTCCTGTCAGCTCACTGATATTCATTGGTATATGTGCGCCGGGCAAACGCTCGGTGCTATACATACATTTGCCATTACACAGATAGTAATAGCCATTATTTACTGACAATTGTTTATCTGATACTTCCAGTTGCATTTCGTCCTCAGGAAAAGCGGAGGCATACAGTTGCAGCACTTCTTTGGCATTGATGATTCGCGCCATCCCCAACGGATATTGCGTCTGTTCTTTCTCCGGAGGAAGCAACTGAGTCATGTGCCTGCATCCAGTAAATTGCTTGATATGGTGCAACAAACTGTGCTCGGCATCTTTGGTTTCTGCAAAAAGCTCGCTGATAATTAATTGCTTATCTCTTCTGTATACAATAGCCAATCCATTGATTTGATTCTCTGATCTGGCAGTAACCAAAATTCCGTCACTGAGGATAAGGTCCGCCATGACTACTTGAAAATCCTCAAAGGAGTGCTGGATGCAGCAAGTGCGTCCGGAAAGTTTGCTGTTTAGATATTCGTAAACTTCTTTCTGACATCCGATTTCAGAGGTGACTGTTATTTCTTTAGACGGAATAAATTCCGGTACGGTAATCTCTTTAACCGAATATTGGAATACGGAAGCATATCCCATCCGGGTGTAATAGTCGAATAACCAAGGTTCGGCAGGAATCAATGTACTGAAATACGTTCCGTTACGAAGCATCTTTGCAAAGGCTTGGGAGAGTAATTCGCGCATCACTCCGTTTCCGCGAAAATCCGGATGAGTGCAGGCTCCTGAAATGTAAGAGGTCTGTACGGTATCTCCGCAGAAAGTCATCGGATAAGGAATCATCTGAAGAGCGGAAACAATCTCATCCCCACTTTCGATAGCAATGTTTATTTCGTTTTTATAGCGCAGCCTGAAGTACATTTCAACGAACTCTTCATTGTCGTCGAAACATAACTGCCATAATGCCTTAACCTTTTCTTTTGTCGTCATACCTTATATATTATTACCATCTGACCATATCCATAGGATGGTCTTTCAGACAAGCCATATACTTTTCGAGAATAGTTACCGGTTGATAAGACAGCTTTGCTTTGCGTAAGCCTTCAATACCTAAATCTTCTTCCCGGTTGATATAGATATACTGTTCGGGAATGCGATTGGCAAACTCGTAATTAATCATGGCGTAAGCACCGTCAATGCTGGTATCTGCTTTTTCTACATGTACCCCGAATGTTTCATGGTTGATAGGCATCCCGAAAGTAAATGCCACAATTTTCCCGTTGACGTGGAGAATGCCTCCGGTCAGACCGAGTGCTTCGAAATTATGTAATGCATAAATGAGGGCACGACGTTCATTTCCCGTTCCTTCCTGCTGGTCGCAGTTGTTCACTTTGCACCATTCGGCTTCCAGGTTCAGACATTCTTGAATACGGTCGGGCGTAATCGGTGTATATTCGTAATCGGGATACGTATTACGGAACCGGTTGATATGATTTCTCTTTGCCTGAAATTTCTTTCCTTTTAAGGTAGCCAGATCACTCCTTAAATATATATAGTCGGCATAGGCACGGTCTTCCGTGAAAATGAACCGTTCGGGTAAAATCGCTTCGAGGTCGGCGCGCATATTGCTGCAAACTCCCAACATACAGAAATTATGCTTCTCCTTATCCGCATCTTCGATTAATTTCCGTAATACAGCTTTCAGATCGCCGTTTCCTACAGGCATCATATATGCCAGTTGTTCGCCGGCCCAAAATTTGAATACCAGAAAATCGTCGATGACTGCAAATTGAGTATCGTACAAGAATCTCCAGCTACAGAGGTTGGAAAATGAAAGATCGCAGTTTCGGCGGTCACTTTTCATGGTGAATGCAGTTATTGTGTCTCTATCAGCTAGTGTAATGTCTTTAAATGGAATCATAAAATGCTTTTTGCGTTTAACTCTTTATATAACGGAAAATGAAAGAATTTTGTTTTTACAAAACACCTAATAATCGCAGGATAGTCGGTGTCAGTAATGCGGTGAATATTCCATTCAGTGTCAATCCCAGGCTGGCATACGCCCCGTATTTGCTGCTGATGTCCATGGCAGTGGAAGTGCCGACAGCGTGGGCGGCTGTTCCCATCGAAAGCCCTTGGGCTATCGGACTGCCTACGTGCATGATTTTCATTGTCTTAAATCCGCAGATGGCTCCCAGTAAACCTACCGCTACTACAACGGCTGCCGTCAGTGACGGGATACCTCCGATAGCCTTGGTCACTTCCATGGCAATCGGAGTCGTTACGGATTTAGGTGCCAATGAAAGAATGACTTCTTGTGAAGCTCCCATAAACTTGGCGATTAATACCACAGAGATCACTCCGACGATGCACCCTGCCAGTTGAGACAAGAGGATAGGCAGCAACTGTTTCTTAATCATTTCCAGCTGAAGATATAAAGGGACTCCCAAAGCTACCACAGCCGGGCGTAACCAGAATTCGATGAGATGCCCTCCCTGATTGTAAGTCTCGTAAGAGATATTGGCCATTTTAAGGAAGATAATCAGAACGGCAATGGTGAGTAAGATCGGGTTCAGCAGTACCAGCCCCGTTTTCTTCTGAAGCAATTTGGCAAAGAAGAAAACGCCGAAAGTGACAGCCAGCAGAAAGAAATTATTTTCTAAAAAGCTCATTTGTCTTTATCCATTAAGTTAGTTTTGTTTTTTAAATGTAGCTTGTCGGACAAGTGAAAGTCTGATAAGCGTAGGCTACTCGCCAGTTTAATCTGACGTGCCAGTCTGAATTTACGGACAATTTGGTGTACCCATCCCGTTACGACCAGCACGAGAGCCGTGCTAACGATTGTTGCGATGACGATAGGCCAGAATTCTGCCGCAATAACGTCGAAATACAACATCAATGCTACTCCGGGAGGTACGAAAAAGAAGCCCAGATTAGCTACCAGAAAGTCGGACAATCCCTGCACCCACTGCAGTTTGATCCAGCCTAATTTCAAAAAAAGGGTGAGCAGCAGCATACCGATAATGCTGGAGGGGAGCTTGATCCCTGTTAAATAAACGATTAATTCACCCAAAGCCAAACAGCCAAATAAAATGGCACACTGACGTATCATACACTAATTACCTATTGATTTGTTTGAAAACACTGCAAAGGTAGAAAAAATAGAAGTACAGTGTTAAATATTATAATATTTTAGACTTGGAGAATAAAATTAGCCGGAATTGTAATGTGGATATTGCAAAATTGAGTACTTTTGCAGCGCAAATTACAAATCGTAACAAGGTTTATAATATTATTCAAATATATCTATGCTTAATTTAATCAACCAAATCGTGGCTCGTGCGAAAGCAGACCGCCAACGTATTGTTCTTCCGGAAGGAACTGAAGAACGCACATTAAAAGCTGCCAATCAGATTTTGACAGATGAAGTTGCTGACCTTATTTTACTGGGTAAACCCGCTGAAATTAACGAACTTGCAGTGAAATGGGGACTGGGTAACATCAGCAAAGCTACTATTATTGATCCTGAAACTTCTCCGAAACACGAAGAGTATGCACAATTGCTGTGCGAGCTTCGCAAGAAGAAAGGCATGACTATTGAAGAAGCCCGTCAATTGACGAATGATCCTTTGTTTTATGGTTGTTTAATGATTAAGAGCGGTGATGCTGACGGTCAGTTGGCAGGTGCCCGCAACACAACAGGCAATGTACTGCGTCCGGCTTTACAGATTATCAAGACTGCTCCGGGCATCACTTGTGTATCCGGTGCTATGTTACTCTTGACTCATGCTCCCGAGTATGGTAAGAATGGTATTCTGGTGATGGGTGACGTTGCCGTAACTCCGGTTCCGGACCCTAACCAACTGGCACAGATTGCTGTTTGTACGGCACAGACTGCCAAAGCCGTTGCCGGTATCGAAAATCCGAAAGTGGCTATGCTGAGCTTCTCTACCAAAGGTTCCGCTAAACATGAAGTAGTAGATAAGGTAGTGGAAGCTACCAAGATCGCTAAGGAAATGGCTCCTACACTTGATCTGGACGGAGAAATGCAGGCTGATGCTGCTCTTGTTCCTGAAGTAGGCGCAAGCAAAGCTCCGGGTTCACCCGTAGCGGGAGAGGCTAACGTGCTGATCGTTCCGAGTCTGGAAGTAGGAAATATTTCTTATAAACTGGTACAACGTCTGGGTCATGCCGACGCTATCGGCCCGATCCTTCAGGGTATCGCCCGTCCGGTGAATGACTTGTCTCGTGGTTGCTCTATCGAAGATGTATATCGCATGATTGCTATTACGGCAAATCAGGCTATTGCAGCAAAAAACAATAAATAAGTATCAAGCTTTAAGTATTAAAGACAATATGAAAATTCTAGTATTGAACTGTGGAAGTTCATCCATCAAATATAAATTGTTCGATATGACCACCAAAGAAGTGATTGCACAAGGTGGTATCGAAAAAATCGGTCTGAAAGGCTCTTTCCTTAAATTGACTTTGCCGAATGGCGAAAAGAAAGTACTCGAAAAAGACATTCCGGAACATACGATTGGTGTGGAGTTCATTCTGAATACATTGATTAGCCCGGAATACGGAGCTATCAAATCACTGGACGAAATCGAAGCTATTTTCGTGACAGATGACGGAAACATCCATCGGGTGGGGTGATATCACTCCCACCCCAAATGTGTTCTTTTTACAATCATTCTTGGCATGAACTTTAAAATCCCATTTCTGTCCACATTGGTCAGAAATGGGATTTTCTTGATCTGTCAGATCATTCATTCAAAAAACTGGAATTTGCCTTTCTGTGATAGTTTGTCACTGATCACCTATCAGCAGCCATATAATGATCGTCGGTATGATTGCGGTAAGCAAGGGCGAAAACATCAATGCCTTCTTTGTATTCTTCAATTTTTGAGATACATATATGTGGAAGGAAAACCATATTCCACTTAATAAAAATCCTATAATAAAAACAATTGGATAAAGCATTTATAAACTCCGTTTATAAAAAGTCCAAAAACTCCGAATTTTCTCCATAATGGCTCTATGTAATGCTTATTCATTTCCAGTGCTTTAACTGTGAAAGATATATGTTAAATTGAGCTCGCCTGTCATCCACTCCCAGATTATCAGGATTCGGCATATGTTCCACAAGATAATCCAATAAAGACTCTCTTGACTGATATACAAACTTCCCCTCTGCATAACACCACTTACAATAATCTTCGTTGTAGCTTCCATCTTTCTCCCGGCTGATGAATGCATCTTCATTTAAGGGCATTCCACAGCATTGACAAATGAGCTGACGAGGAGAGCCCAGAAGCGTATTGACGGAAACTTCAAACTCCTGTGATAACAGTTTTAATGTATCTGTATTAGGTTGTGTCTCTCCTGTTTCCCAACGACTGACAGCCTGTCTGGTAACCATCACACGTTTCGCCATTTGCTCCTGTGTGAGACTATTTTTCTCGCGCAGCTTTTTAAGCACATCTTTCATTTCCATATTAGTTCCCTCCTTTGTGTAATATCTTATCTCTATTATGAAGCCTCTCTATGGTTTTAACAAGCAACCTGCAGTTGCTAAGAAGTTCTTGTAATCACACATCAGGAGTCGCTTTTACCGGATTCAGCAGCTTCCATCTGTTTTTTCACATCTACAAGGCTAATCCACACTCAAACGCTAACAGCATGTATTTCTCAGCATTCGTAAGTCC
>OODU01001792.1_pt1 | contig 20064 bp, 17 predicted proteins | sample 1671171 | NCBI WGS metagenome assembly OODU01 (sample SAMN06348129, study PRJEB24527) | human gut metagenome | biome: human gut; feature: ankylosing spondylitis patient; material: feces | host: Homo sapiens | place: China | collected 2015-10
GCGTTTGTCAAGAACTTTTTTCAAATTCTTTTTCAGAACCTCAATCGGTTCTAAACCAAACTTTTCGGTTTTGCGCTCGTCTCTGAGAGACAGCTTTAATAGAATACCAAATCCCAGATCAAATGTCAAGCACTTTTTTCAAACTATTGAGATTTTTCTAAAAACGTGATAAGATAGTTGCACGATACTATATAAAGAAGTGATTCCATAAAAATCGCGGTTCTCTATCAGGATCACAAACCACCTGCAGTGGACGGTTCACGCAAGCCAATGAAGTCCAGCGGCGCAGATATCGCGTACTGCCCGTGGACGCACGGCGTGGACGCTGCAACATTGGTTTCCAATCCCGATCTGTATACGGATTTATACCGGATATTTCAGATACCGTACCGGGCATTCGCGCGACGCTTGCAGCAGGCGCGGCAGTCAGGGCGTTGTACGCCGTGATACATCTGCCGACTTTATCAAAACCCGCGATTTGCTTCTCAGTGCTGAAATTTATGGCAATACGCTGACGGCACCTATTATATGTTCGATTTTAACCCCAAACCCAATCTGACCGGTGCTGCACGGCCGCACCGCATGAATCAAAACTGCCTGACCATGATTTCCGCTGCCGCACAGGGTTGGTCGTATTTCGACCTGCTGCACAAAATGTCGGAAAGCCGCCGACAATTATATCTACTATTATATGTAAGGAGCAGAACATGACCGCACAGGACATTCTCAAACAATATTTTGGCTACGATTCGTTCCGTCCCGGACAGGACGAGCTGGTTCGCGCCATCCTTTCCGGCCGGGATACGCTCGGCATTATGCCGACCGGTGCGGGAAAATCCATCTGTTACCAAGTGCCTGCTATGCTGTTCCCCGGTCTGACGCTGGTCATTTCACCGCTCATTTCGCTGATGAAGGATCAGGTCGGTGCGCTTGTGGAAGCAGGCGTTCCTGCCGCGTGTATCAACAGTGCGATGAGTGCGGAGGAATTCCGCGACGCGCTGTACTTCGCCGGACGAGGGCAATACAAGCTGCTGTATGTTGCGCCGGAACGTCTGACCGCTCCCTCGTTTCTCGAATTTGCCAAGCGCGTACCGATTTCGATGGTCACAGTCGATGAAGCGCACTGTATCTCTCAATGGGGACAGGATTTTCGTCCAAGCTACCTCAAAATCCTCGACTTTCTCGCCGCACTGCCCGAACGGCCGCTCGTTTCCGCATTCACCGCAACGGCCACCGCCGAGGTGCGCGACGACATCGTGCAGGCGCTCGGTCTGCACGAACCGTTCATCAAGACCACCGGTTTTGACCGTCCAAATCTGTATTTTGCTGTCGAACAGCCGACCTCCAAGGGCATGAAGCTGCTGCAGCTGCTGAACGAGCGCAAGGATAAAAGCGGCATCGTCTACTGCTCCACCCGCAAAAACGTGGAGGAGATCTGCGATCTGCTGCTCAGCCGCGGCCTGCCCGCCACCCGCTATCACGCGGGCCTCGATCCTGACGAGCGCCGCGAGAATCAGGACGATTTTCTGTACGACCGCAAGACCATTATGGTCGCAACCAACGCATTCGGCATGGGTATCGACAAATCCAACGTATCGTTCGTTATCCACTATAATATGCCGAAAAATATGGAGAGCTACTATCAGGAAGCCGGCCGTGCCGGTCGAGATGGCCAGCCTGCCGACTGTATTCTGCTGTACAGCGGACAGGATGTGCGCATGGCCGAGTTTCTGATTGAGCGCAGCCACGAAGCCGAGGACGAAACCATTGACGAGGCAACCCGTCAGCAGCTCATCGCGCGCGACCGCGAACGACTCAAGCAGATGACGTTCTACTGCACCACCACCGAGTGCCTGCGGCATTACATCCTGCGCTATTTCGGTGAAAATTCGCCCATGTCGTGCGGACACTGCAGCAGCTGCGACACGAATTTCGAGGAAGTGGATGCAACCATGGACGCACGAAAAATCCTCTCGTGCGTATACCGGCTGGATGAACGCGGCCGTGCGTTCGGCAAAACCGTCGTTTCGGCCATTCTGACCGGCAGCAAGAACGAAAAAATCACGCAGTTCCATCTGGATACACTTTCCACCTATAATATTATGCCGGACAGCACCGCCGTGTATGTCCGTCGGCTGATTGACATGCTGCTCGAGCGCGGATACCTGATCGTCGATTCCGAGCGTATGGGCGTGCTCGTGCTGACCCGCACCGGCAACGCACTCATGCGCGGACGCGGCGAATTCCGCGTCAAGCTGCCCAAGGAGAAAAAGCCGGCAGCAGCCAAACAGTACGCGGCTCTTGCGGAAGATGTGGACGAAAAGCTGTTCGATGCGCTCCGTGATGTGCGAACCCGCCTTGCAGCACGCGCAGGCGTGCCGCCGTACGTTATCTTTTCCAACGCAACGCTCGCTGATATGGCTGCAAAACAGCCGTCAAGCGAGTTCGATCTGCTGTCCGTCCGCGGCGTAGGCGACGCAAAGGCGAGACGATACGGCAAGGAGTTTCTGGCAGCGATTCAGAAATACCGGGATGAAAACCTCGGAAAGTAAAGCAAATTGAGAATTGAAAATGGAGAATGGAGAATTACGCGACGGTATCATCAGTACCAAATAATGAACGATACATGTTAAATGTTATCAATGATTAAATCCGCAGGTGCCGTCCACAGCCACCAGACGAACGAGTTGCGCAGAGCAGCCGGTATGTGTAGCAGTAAGGAATCTGACACTGCGAACAGGTTGAGAAAGATACGGAAGTAAAAATCCTCTGCCGTTCCCCTATTTCGAAGCGGTCGCCGCTCTCTGATCTGCGCCAGACTAAGAAATAAAGGAAACGGGATTCACAAGGGTGGAAACCTTGGTGTCCATCCTTGTGCCCACCGCCGTGGGTACGGCGGTAACGCGAAGTGCGGCAAATTACATGCTGCCGCCCTTGCTGCCTTCCCACACGCCGGTAGCGAGTGCAGACAGGTATGCGTTGATAAAACCGTCAATATCGCCATCCATTACAGCGTTGATATTGGCATTTTCAAAGCCGGTACGCGTATCCTTGGCAAGCGTATACGGCATGAAAACGTAGGAGCGGATCTGGCTGCCCCATTCAATCTTCTGCTGAACGCCCTTGATGTCCGAGATTTTCTCAAGATGCTCGCGCTCCTTGATCTCAACCAGCTTGGAACGCAGCATGCGCAGACAGTTCTCCTTATTCTGCAGCTGGCTTCGTTCGGTCTGGCAGGCTACAACAATGCCGGTTGCCTTGTGAATCAGTCGAACCGCAGACGAGGTCTTATTGATGTGCTGACCGCCTGCACCGGACGAACGGTAAACCTGCATTTCGTAATCATCCGGCTTGATCTCAAAGTCCGTGGAGGTATCCGGAATATCCGGAACGACCTCTACCGCCGAGAACGAGGTCTGACGGCGGCCGGATGCATCAAACGGAGAGATACGGACCAGACGGTGTACGCCGTTTTCACCCTTGAGGAAGCCGTAGGCGTTTTCGCCCTCAATGAGAATATCGGCGGACTTGATACCCGCGGTATCGCCATCCTGGTAGTCCATGATCTTGTAGGTAAAGCCGTGACGCTCTGCCCAGCGGGTGTACATGCGGTACAGCATCGCGCACCAGTCCTGCGCCTCGGTGCCGCCGGCACCGGCGTGGAAGGATACGAGCGCGTTGTGGCTGTCGTACTCGCCGGTCAGCAGCGTGCGCAGCTTCTGCTCGGCAATGCCGTCCTCCAGCTCCTTGTAGCCGCTTTCCAGCTCCTCAAGCATGGATTCGTCGTTTTCTTCGATCGCCATTTCGCAGATGGTGAGCAGGTCATCGCACAGCTCGGTCATCTTGTTGTACGCTTCAACCTTGCCCTTGAGCGAGCCCATGCGGGAGACGATCTTCTGGCTCTCCTCCGGATTATCCCAGAAACCCGGCTGAGAGGACTTGATCTCCAGCTCCTCTACCTCACGCTTCGCCTGCTCCAGACCGAGCGAGGTGTACAGCTCCTCAAGCTCGGGCTTGAGGTTGTTCAGCTTGACCTTGTATTCCTCAAATTCCAGCATGAAAATGCTCCTTCACTTTCAGATTGTTCAAAATTTCAGTATCTTATAGTATATAGGTTCACGAGGGACTTGTAAAGATTTTTTCGTGAATTATAGCAGTTTAGATAAATAATGCGGCAAAAGTAGCGTATAAAGCGCGCAAAGAGCAAGGAAATTTTATGAAGCCATGCTGGGCGCATGGCGAATGAAATTGACGATGCTATTTGCGTGCTGTATGCGCGCACTTGTTGCAGTATTTGTCTGAACTGCTATAAGGGGTTGTCCCGTAAAGATTGTGTACATTTCCACAAGTTCGGCTTGACTAATCGCTTATTTTCCCATATGATAGTTACTGTAAAAGGGAGTAGCTCACGCGAGAGCGCGTGGTCGGTGCCGACAAGCCCGATTGACGAAAAGTCAATCCGTACCGAGCCGTAAGCAGCAAGACTTTTACCGCAGTATGCGGTAAAAGTCTTTTTTTGTGCTCTGCAGCCGGAAATCGAGCGAAAACTCCCTCGTAAGCATGTACACTGTTGGGGACAAGGGCATTGCCGTGAAGGAGCGGTGCTGCCCGAGATTTTCCGGAAACGAAGGAGGAAACTGTATGCTGTCATTTGTATTTCTGGTGATCGGCTTTGCACTTATGATCTGGGGCGCGGATAAGTTTGTTGCGGGTGCATCCGCACTGGCGCGCAAGCTGGGCGTATCACCGCTGCTGATCGGTCTGACCATCGTTGCGTTCGGCACGTCCATGCCGGAGCTGGCGGTCAGTGTTACCGCGGCCCTGCGCGGTGCAAACGAGATTGCGGTCGGCAATGTTGTCGGTTCGAACATTTTTAATCTGCTGATGGTGGCTGGTCTGTCCGCCGCTGTCTGCCCGCTTGTGATGGATAAAACGCTGCTCCGCCGTGACTGGCCGCTGTCCATTCTCGCGGCTGTGCTGCTGCTGGGCGCCATCGCACCCGACCTGACCATCGCCCGCTGGGAAGGCGTTGTACTGCTGATTATATTCGCATTCATCCTGACATACCAGATTCGCACCGCACTGCAGAACCGCGAGCAGCTTGCTGCCGCAGCTGCAGAAGCCGAGGCCGAGGAAGCGGAAGCACCCATGTCCGCTGCGATGATCTGGGTGAATATCCTGCTCGGTCTGGCGTGCATCGTGATCGGCGGTCAGCTGGCCGTAAACGGCGCGACCGGCATTGCGCGTATGTTCGGCCTGAGTGAAACGCTCATCGGTCTGACCATTGTGGCCATGGGCACCAGCCTGCCTGAGCTTGTTACTTCCATCGTGGCTGCACGCAAGGGACAGAACGACATTGCAATGGGCAATGTTATCGGCTCAAACCTGTTTAATATTTTCCTGATTCTCGGCGTTTCGTCGGTTATCACGCCGATTCCGGTACAGGCAACCTCTATCGTTGACTGCCTGTTCCTGATTGCCATCAGCGCGGTATTTTATCTGCCGGCGCGCAAGGGCAAACTCGGACGCGTACCGGGCATCGCCATGGTGGCAATGTATGCTGCCTATACAGTGTATCTTATTATGCGATAAACTATCGCGGGTTTGCCGCACCCGCAGCTGGGGCGAAAAGGAAGGGACACCTGCGGTCAGTCTGTCAATAAAGTCCGTTTTCGCGATGCTGACGCTGCCGCGCGGCAGCGCACATGAAATAGTATTATTTGCGAAGCAAATGCATGAAAACCGGGGGCGTGTACCTCGGTTTTCGTGTTTTCTGAAGTTATGCGTGCGAAACCTTTCGCATATGCCGCAGATAGACGATCAGCAGCGCTCCGCCGGTGAACACCCACGAGGCAACGTAAACGTCCATCAGCATCTCGAACGTGGGCACGAGACGGAAAATCGTTGCCATCCAGATGAGTCGGAAAACGACCGTGCCGAGCACGGTGAAGATGGCAGGCTCGAGCGACTTGCCCATGCCGCGGAGCGCCGCGCTTTCGACCTCGTAGGTGGCGGTGAGACCCTCGAGCGAGCAGACGTGCCGCATGCGGCTGATGGCAAACGCCGCGACGGCGCTGCTCGTGGTGTAAATGCTGACAAAAAAGTCGTCCCAGATCATGAATACCGCACTGAGAATCTCGGTAAACACCACGCCGAACAGCATGCAGTAACGGAAAATCTTTTTGCAGCGTCTGAGGTCACCTGCGCCGTAGTTCTGGCTGGTGAAGGTGACAGCCGCCTGCGCGAAGGCGTTGGCAATATCGTAGGTGAAATACTCAAAATTCAGTGCGAGAGATGAACCTGCGATGGCATTTTCGCCGAATGAGTTGATGCCGCTCTGGATAAATACGTTGGATACCGAGAAAATAGCACCCTGAATACCGGCGGGAATGCCGATCTGCAGAATGCGGAGGAGCGGCGTTTTTTCAATGCGCATACGTCGGAACCGGAACGCGAAATCGTCATTCCGGCGTGCAAGGTGGGTGAGCACCATGCCTGCGCTCAGCACATTGGAGATAACGGTCGCAATCGCCACACCGGCCACACCAAGATGCAGCGCAATGACGAGAAACAGGTTGAGGATGACATTCACCGTGCCGGAGATAAGCAGGTAGTACATGGGGCGGCGGCTGTCGCCGTAGCTGCGCAGAACGGCCGAGCCGAAGTTGTACACCAGCATGAACGGGATGCTCAAAAAGTAGATAAATATGTACAGCAGCGCCTGATCGAGCACGCTTTCCGGCGTGCCGGACAGCACGAGAATGGGCTTTGCCGTCAGCCAGCCGACAATCATCAGTCCCACGCCGAGCGCCGCGCCGAATGTGATAACAGTGTGCAGCGTACGGTTGATCTCCTCGCGGTTGTTCTGCCCGATGAGCAGCGCGAGCACGGCATTCGGCCCGACCGACAGTCCGACGATCAGGTTGACAAAAATACCGACGAGCGCCACACAGCTGCCGACCGCCGCCAGCGCCGTATCACCCGCAAACCGGCCGACAACGGCCACATCTGCTGAGTTGAAAAGCTGCTGCAGAATGCTGCTGAACGCCAGCGGCAGCGCGAAAAGAATGAGTTTTCCGGCCAGACCGCCGTGCAGCATGTCCATTTCCTTGTGTTTTGTTTGTGCCATGAAACAGAATTCTCCTTGCATGAGGGTTACAGCATTATCTTATCATGCGGCGGACAGCGGCGCAATACGCGGGGAACGGATTTCATCATTGTAATTTTTCCTCGAAAATTGTATAATATTTTTGTATAGAAAAGCAATTTGCGTGCCGAATCTATCGTTTTGCGCCGCAGAGGAGGATAGAGGACATGAAATTTTTTGAAGCCGTGCCGGACGAGCTGTTTTCGCCGCTGGCGTCACCGAACCGTGCGCTGTACGCGGATGCGCTCGATGTGCTGTACACGGCGTACCGCGAAAAGCTGAAGCTGCCCGAGGACATGCTGTATTCCATGCTGCGGAGCCGTCTCGAGCAGCAGCTGGCCGAGGCTACCTTCGAGGGCGAGGACATCGACGAGGATGAGCTGCGCGATATTTCCGGCCGTGCCCGTTTCCTCATCCGCAAGCTGGGCAGCAAGGGCTGGTTTGAAAAGGAGCGCGGCACAGATTTTCGGGAATACATTACGGTTCCGGGCTGCAGCAGCCGTCTGCTCGAGCTGTTCCACGCGCTGCGCGAGGACACGCCTGCACGCGGCTATTCGTATGTGTTCGGCACCTATTCCACGCTCAAGGTCGCGCATGAGTCGGACAACGTGTATGACAAAATGGCTGCTGTCTACGGCGCATATGACAACACGCGCGCGCTCATCAACCTGCTGCAGATGGTGTATCATAACGTCAAGCATTATTTCCAGATGCAGATCGATATGCACAATGTCGGGGAAGTGCTCGCATCGCACTTTGATGATTTCGGGCAGAAGGTGATGGAGGCGTACATCCGTCCGCTCAAGATCAAGGATTCCGTGCCGAAATACCGCATTTCCATCCAGAATGTATTAAACGACTGGGCGGAGAACGATGAACTGCTCATCGCCATGGCGAATGCCGCCTTGGCTGACCGCCGAGGCGACACGCCGGAGAACTGCCGCGCCGATCTTCTTCGCAAAATTTACTGGATACAGGAGTGTTACGACAATCTCGAGCGCGATTATCTGGATGAGATCGATGCACAGGTGCGCCGCTACACGCGTGCGGCTACGCAGAAGATTGAAAACCTGACCAACCGAGATCAGAATATCCGCGGCAACCTGCACACGGTGCTGACCGCGCTGTCGCGCAACCGGCGTGCCGCCGATCTGGTGGACACGATTCAGCCGGTATTCCGGCTGTATGAGCAGACCTGCCTGTCCGAGAGCAGCCTGTGGTACCGCAAGCGTCCGGGCAAGCGGACAAAGGCCGCGCCTGTGCTCGTGCAGGAGAGCGAAGCAGATACGGCAGCCGCCGCAAAGGCGGCTGCACTTTTGCGCTCGGAGTATGGCCGCGGCGCCATCGCGGCGTATGTGCAGGGCTGGCTCGGTGAAAGTGATGTGTGCCGCTCGGAGGATATTCCGCTCGAGAATGATAAGGACTATGTGATGAGCCTGCTGGCGGTGCTGACCGGCGGCGACCGCTCGGCGGATTTCACGGTGCAGGAGCTGGACGGCGAACGCCGGGAAAACGGCTATGCTATTCCGGAGCTGCAGATCAGCCGGAAGGAGAACAACGAATGAATTTGGAATTTCTGAATACCGCTACCGCAAAGGAGCTGGAGCAGTTCAAAGCGGTGTGCAATCAGCTGCTCAGCCGCACCTATGTGGTGCGCACGCTGTACCGTCCGGGCAGGGGACGGGTGAGCAACCCGGACTACACCTTTTTGTCCATTCATTATGAGTCCGTGCGCGAGTATCTCAGCCTGCTTGACTGGGATTTGCGGCGCGACGACATAAACGGCTACTTTTATGTGCTGAACACAGATGAAGCCAACCGGTGCATCCTGTCCAAGCGCGAGACCGCGATTCTGCTCGCCCTGCGCATGCTGTACGACGAAAGCCAGGAGCGACTGGGACTCGAGCAGGACGCGCTCTGCAGCGTGCGCGAGGTGCTCGAAAAGATCGTGACCGACTACGCCATCCTGCCGGCTAAGCCGAATATGGAGGAGGTCAAGCGGGCGCTGACCGTGTTTGAAAACCACTCGATTCTGCAGCGCATCGAGGGAAAATTTAATCAGGCTGACTGCAGATTTGCCATCCTGCCGACCATTCAGACTGCCGTTTCGAGCGAACGATTGAATGAGGTCGCAGCCGTGCTGCGAAAGGAGGAGACCGCCGATGAAGAAACTGAAGAAGATTCTGCTGATTAACTGGCTGTATTTCAGCAAGGAGGTCATCGAGGTCGGTGACGTGAACTTCCTGACCGGCAAAAACGGCGCCGGCAAGTCCACGGTAATTGATGCGCTGCAGATCGTTCTGCTTGGTGAGACCAATGCGCGCAACTTCAATCTGGCGGCCAATGAGCGCTCACAGCGCACGCTGGACGGCTATCTGCGTGCCGATATGGACGAGAATAACCCGTATTCCCGCAGAGGCAAGGACTTTTCGACCTATATTGTCTGTGAATTTGAGGACGATGTGGAGCACAATAGTTTCGTGTGCGGCGTGATGTTCGATTGCCGCAGTGACGGCAGCAAGCACGATCATTTCTTTATCTATGTCGGAAAACTGCCGGAAAACTGCTTTGTCGAGGACGGCGAGGCGATGGATATTCACGATCTGCGCAAATTCCTCAAGCAGAATTTCTCCCGCGCCGAGGTGTACGATACCCAGTGGGAGTACCGCCGCAATATGCTCTCGCGGTGGAACGTGCACAACGAGCAGGTGCTCCGCATGATGAAAAAGGCGGTGTCGTTCCGCCCAATCGTGGATATTCAGCAGTTTATCACCGAAAATATCTGCGATATTCCGGATAAGCCGGATATCGAAGCCATGCAGCAGAACATCCGCAACTACAAGCGGCACGAGCAGCTGGCGCAGCAGCAGGAGGAAAAACTGACCGCGCTGCAGGAGATCAGCACGCTGTACCGCGAAATGACGCGCTCGGTGGACCGCTGGCGCGTGCAGTCCTTCCTTGTGCAGTGGGCGCAGAAGGAGGACATGCAGGCGCAGATCGACAGCCGCGAGCAGGAAAAGCGAAACTGCCTGTCCGAGCTGACCGCGGCGGACACCGCGATTGAGGATTTGGCCGGGCAGGTGCAGGCGAAGGAGGAACGCCGCCGTCAGCTGGACCGCGATTATGCGCAGAGCGACACCTATCAGGAGCGCGAGCGGCTGGGCAACCAGAAGCAGTCGCTGCTGACCGAGCAGAGCAAGCTGGTGCAGGAGATGGAGCGCGATGCACTTGAGATCAAGCGGGAGGCGCTGCGGCTGACGCACCTGTGCGAGACCGCGCTTGCATGGGACGCCGAGGAGGTGCTTGTTCCGGTGCAGCAGGCGGCAGAGCAGGTGCAGCGTACCTACGCACGGCTGTCGAGCGGCGAATGCGCAATCTTCTCGCAGGAGCAGACCGTATTCGAGGACGCTCGGCAGGCGGCAGCGGCCCTGTCGGACGCGCTGGCGAAGGCGGCGCATCAGCTTGGCGATAAGGTTGCAGAGCTGCAGCAGCAGCTGACCGAAAAGCAGACTGCACTTGCCGATCTGCGCAGGAACATCAAGGACTATCCGCGCGGACTGCTGCCGTTCCGTACCAAGCTGGCGGAGGAACTGGAGCAGCAGGCGGGAGGGCCGGTTGCGGTAGATATTCTCGCGGATGTGCTGGAAATTGAAGATGAGCGCTGGCGCGGTGCTGTGGAAGGCTATCTCAACAACCAGAAGTTTTATTTTCTGGTTGAACCGGCATATTACGAGCAGGCTTTGCGTATTTACAACAGACTCAAGTGGGAAAAAAGCCTGAACGCCTACGGTCTGGTCGATATCGGCACGCTGCGCGAGCGTGAGCATATCGACCCGCAGAGCGGCAGTCTTGCGGAAAAGGTGGAGACCGGGAACGCGCTTGCGCGAACCTACATGGATTATCTGCTCGGACGCGTGATGTGCTGTGACACGGTTGAGCAGCTGCGCGGGCATCGAATCGCTATCACAGATGAGGGCATGCTGTATCAGGGCTATGTGGCGCGTGCGCTCCGCAGAGACCGTATGGAGGATGCGTTCATCGGCCGTCATGCGGTCACGCTGCGTATCTCTCGTCTGGAAGAGGAAGCTGCCGGTCTGCAGGAGAATATTTCGCACAGGAAACCCATTTGGCAGGCAGTTTCTCAGCAGAAAACGCCCATGCTGACGCCATATTATGTGCGAAATATCGTACCGCAGCGGCAGGCGGATTTTCTGTACCGCGCGGAACTGGAGGAGGAGATCAACGCGATCGACGAGCAGGTTTCCCATCTCGACCTGCTGTGGCTGGATCAGCAGAAGCAGCTGATCGCCGAGATCAGCGACGAGATTGCGGCGCTGAGTCGGCAGCGCGAGGTGCAGATCGCACACAAGGCCAAGCTGGAGGAGCGTATTCGTCAGCTGGACGAGGAAATCCTGCCCGAGCAGTACCGCAGCCGCACCGAAATGGAGCGCACGCTGGCGGAAACCTTCTCGGAGACCTACCGCGACGATATCGGTCTGCCGCGCTACCGGCAGGAGCTGGAGCGTCTGCACCGGCCGGATATCGTGTACCGCAATTTCAGCAGCCACCATGCACAGGTTGTCAACGAGATGGAGAACGCCCGCGCGGCACTCCTGCGGGCGCGCCGAGAATATGTCGAGCGGTTGGGGCCGTGCTCGTTCCGCGTGGAGGCAGATGACAATGCGGAGTTCGATGCGGAACGCCGTGTGCTCGAGGAAAGCGAGCTGCCGCAGTACCGCACCAAAATCCGTGCCGCACGCGAGAGTGCGATGGAGCAGTTCCAGAACGACTTCCTGTCCAAGCTGAAAAGCAGCATCGAGCAGGTGCAGGATCAGGTAAAGAACCTCAATCGGGCACTGCGGCAGGCGCAGTTCGGCACGGACAGCTACCAGTTCCGCGTGGACCGCAATCCGGATTATGCCGAATATTACGACATGATTATGGCGCCGGAGCTGATGGAAGGCGATATTACGCTGTTTTCCGCACAATTTCAGGAGAAATACGGTCCGCTGATCGACAAGCTGTTCAGCCAGATCACCATGGCAGACGATACCCTGCTCAACGCCCGCAAGCAGAGTGAGCTGCAGGAGAACATCGAGCGGTACACCGACTTCCGCACCTATCTGAAGTTCGATCTGGAGACCACCGATCAGAACGGCTCCAAGCAGCTGCTGTCGCAGACGCTCAACACCAAGTCGGGCGGCGAGACGCAGACGCCGTTCTATATCGCGGTTCTGGCCTCGTTCGCGCAGCTGTATCGCGTGAGCGATACGTCCAGCTTCGGCAACACGGTGCGTCTGGTCGTGTTCGACGAGGCATTCAACAAGATGGACAGCGAACGTATCATCGAAAGCGTGCGTCTGCTGCGCAAAATGGGTCTGCAGGCGATCATCTGCACCCCGCCGGATAAGGTTTCGGATATCATGCCGATCGCAGACCGCACGCTGCTGGTCGATAAGCATAAGTATCGGATGCACATTCTGCCGTTCAGCAAGGAGAATGCACAGTAAAGAAAAATCCCGCTTTCTCGCGTGAGAAGGCGGGATTTTTGTGTGATTTTGGACAGGCTGCCCCGTTGGACAGGCGAAGTCCTTCTATACGGCTGGCTATTCTGACTCTATTGTACTTTGCGGGCAGAATATCTTACAATTCACCGCACATGAGTGCGCCGAGCGCGTCCTCGAAGGTACGGCTGCCGAGAGAAATCGCACCGAGTGCTTCGGCACGGCGTCCAACCTCGTATTTGTGCAGGTGCACGCCGCCTTCCGGGCACTGCGTGGTGATATACACGCGCGTACCGCTTTGGATCAGGTCGCGCACGGCGGATTCCAGACGGGCGGGTACGCCGCCTGCACCGAAGGCTTCGAGTACGACCTTGGGGTAGCCGAGCAGTACAGAGAAGAATGACGGGTCGAGATCGGGGGTCAGGCGCACCGGAAGGATGTGGGTGTCGATTTGTTCTATGAGTTTCGGTTCACCGGAGGAGACAGACGCAGGTGTGTTCCAGTGTACTTCACTCTCACGGATTTCGCCTGCCGGTGCGGCATTTGCCGAGAGAAATGCGTCAATCTTAGTCGAATGCTGCTTGAAAACGTGGCTGCCGTGCAGAATTTGACCGTTCATCACGGCGTACACGCCTGCGCGTCCATCTGCCGCAGTGCGGAACGCATCCAGCAGATTGCGCGGCGCATCCGAGTCCGGCACGCCCATCGGCAGCATGGAGCCGGTCAGCACGAGCGGCTTGTCGAAATGCGGCAGCAGGTGGGTGAGCAGCGCGGCGGTGTACGCAAGCGTATCCGTGCCGTGCGTGAGCACAAAGCCGTAGAATTTCTCACGGTTTTGCCAGACCGCCTGTGCCATGCGCTGACGGTCGGCGGCGGTCACGTCGGTCGAGTCGAGCTGCATGAGATCGAGCGTTTCAACTGTGCACAGCGCAGACAGTTCGGGCAGTGCGCCGAGCAGTGCGGCGCTGTCCAGAGCGGGGGAAAGACCGTGTGCGGTCTCACAGCATGCAATTGTGCCGCCGGTGGCGATCATTAAAATATGAGGCATGATTTTCCTCCTGAAAGTTGTTTTTACGGATAGAAAGCCGGATTAACGGCACTGTGCTTGATAATTTTCTCCCCATTTCCACAGGGCGTCCATCACGGGTTTCAGGCTGTACCCGAGTTCGGTCAGCGTGTATTCCACACGCGGCGGCACCTCGGCATAGACCTTGCGTGTCAGCAGACCGCTGGCCTCCATCTGGCGCAGCTGTGCGGTCAGAACCTTTTGCGTGACGTGCCCGATGGACTTTTTCAGTTCGCCGAAACGCAGGGTGCCGTTCATCAGGTCACGCAGGATGAGCACCTTCCATTTATCGCTGATGAGCGTCAGCGTGGTCTCGACAGGGCAGGCGGGCAGCTCCTGTTTTGCGGTCGATTCGGTCAGTTCCATGAGAAAAACCTCCTTGTTAACGCGATTTGCGCCAATAGTATCTTTTGGGTAACTACACCACAATATTGTGCTTACTTTACAGATTGTCACTACGGCTTTATTATAGAATCACCGAAAGGGAAAAGCAATCCCAATATAGAAAAAGAAAATAAAATTTTCATGGAGGTATTTATCATGAGCAAGGTCGTAGAATTTCTGCAGGCAAATCCGGTACAGTATCTGGCAACCGCAGGCCGTGACGGTAAGGCAAAGTGCCGTCCGTTCATGTTCTCGGGCGAGATGGACGGCAAGCTGTGGTTCTGCACGAACAACACGAAGGACGTTTACAAGGACATGCAGAGCAACCCGGAAATCGAAATCTCGATTTCCAGCCCGGAGTACGCATGGATTCGCCTGCACGGCAAGGCTGTTTTCGAGAACAACATGGCTGCCAAGGAGATGTGCATCCAGAACCCGATCGTCAAGAGCCAGTACGGCGAGGCGACCAACCCGATCTTTGAGGTGTTCTATCTCGAGGATGCACACGGCAGTATCGCTGATTTCTCTGGAAATCCGCCGTATCAGTTTTAATTCCTGTCGCGAAACCACGGTTTCGCCGACAAGATGTGTTCTGACGGCGCGTTGCCGCCGCAGAACACGGACGTCCGAAAGTTCCCATGCGGAAACTTTCTCCCTCTCAGAGGATAAAAACCGAGGTACGCGCCCCCGGTTTTTATGAATTTGCTCCGCAAATTCTATTTTATGCGCGCTGCCGCGCGGCAGACAGGGATTTGCCCGGCGCAGTTTAACGGACTGTACGTACAGTCAGAGATACTTATGAAGAGGCGGAGGGGGAACCTTTCGCCTTTTTTGCAGCAGAATACAGAAAGGAGTTCCATGGCAGAGCATTTTTATTACAGCATCGCGAGCGGTTCGACCGGAAACTGCGGTCTGTACGTTTCGGGCGGCACGGCGATACTGATTGACGTCGGCGTGTCGCTGCGCCGGCTGACCGCCGCGCTCAAAACGTTCGGCATGACGCCGGGCGAGCTGGACGCGCTCGTTATCACGCACGAGCACATCGACCACGTAAAGGGCCTTGCGATGTTCGTGAAAAAGACCGAAGTGCCGGTTTTTGCGTCCTGCGGCACGGTTTCCACACTGTGCGCCAAGGAGGCGGCCTTCGAAAGACGGCTGACCGCGTTCGAGAGCGGCGAGGCGTTTTCCGTGGGGGACATCCGCGTGCGCTCGTTTGCGACGCCGCATGACGCGGCGGACAGCGTCGGCTACATCCTCGAAAGCGACGGCTACCGCTTCGGTTTCGCGACCGACCTCGGCTTCGTGCCCCAGTCGGCGGCGGCGCTGCTGCGCGGCTGCGAAACCGTGGTGCTCGAGAGCAACCACGACCCGTATATGCTTCAGGCCGGGCCGTACCCCTATGCGCTCAAGCAGCGCGTCGCCGGGCCGAACGGCCATCTGTCCAACCCGGACTGCGCGGTTTTCGCGGCCGCGCTCGCCGACAGCGGCACGAAACGGCTCATTCTCGCCCATCTGAGCGAGAAAAACAATATGCCGGCGCTCGCGCTTCAGCAGACGAAGAACGCCCTGCACGGCAGAGAACACTGCACGGTCTGCGTCGCGCCGCGCGACTGCATGGAGGCGCCGGTCGTACTCACGGAGGAGGAAACGGTATGCTTGGTGTCCGGCTGATCTGCGTCGGCAAGCTCGGAGAAAAGTTCTGGGCGCAGGCCGTCAAGGAATACGAGAAGCGGCTCAGCGGCTACTGCAAGCTCGAAATCATCGAGCTGCCCGAGCAGCGGCTTCCGCAGACGCCCTCCGAGGGAGAAATTACGCAGGCGCTCGACCGCGAGGCGGCGCTCATCGAGAGCAAGATCTGGCCGGGGGCGGCGGTCATCGCAATGTGCGTCGAGGGAAAGCCGATGTCGTCCGAGCAGCTCGCGGACTATTTTTCGCGGCTCACCGTTTCGGGAACGAGCAGAATCTGCCTGCTCATCGGCGGCTCGTGCGGCCTGTCCGAGAAAATCAAGCAGAAGGCCGCGCTGCGGCTGTCCATGTCGCCCATGACCTTCCCGCATCACCTCGCCCGCGTGATGGTGCTCGAGCAGGTCTATCGCGCACTCAATATCGCCGCAGGCGGCAAGTATCACAAGTAATCGGTGGAATTTAGATGATTTTCGGCAAAATGTTGAATTTGCGCTAAAACTTCGGAAAAAGAGTTTACTTTATTCTCTGGATTTTGTAAAATAGTAAGAAGAGAGATTTCGGACGCCGCGGCAGGGAGAGCCTGCGGCAGTCTTTGTAATGAAAAGAGTTTTCAGGAGGGCGTTCCCATGATTATCACGATTACGCTTAACGCTGCGCTCGACCGCACGCTGCGCATCGAGCACCCGCTTGTGGTCGGCAAGCTGAACCGTTCGACGTCGACTCACCTTGAGCCGGGCGGCAAGGGCATCAATGTATCCCGTGCTGTCAAGGCGCTCGGCGGCAACAGCATCGCGCTCGGCTTCACCGCCGGCACGAACGGCCGCTTCATGAAGGATATGCTGACGGCAGCCGACATTCACCATGACTTTGTCGATGTGGCAGGCCAGATGCGTGTCAACACGCAGATCATCGACGCGCAGGGATGCCATACCGAGGTCAACGAGCCGGGCAGCAAGCTGGACGACGCGGATTTCCTGCGCCTGATCGACCGTATAGAGAACTACCTCGATGAGGGAAATATTTTCGTTCTGGCGGGTTCGACACCGCCGGACTTCCCGCTCAAGAACTACCGCAAGCTGTGCCGCACCATCAAGCGCCACGGCTGCAAGCTGATCATCGATGCGCAGGGCGACCTGCTGCTCGAAGCGCTCCAGTGCGAGCCGGATTTCGTCAAGCCGAACGTTTTCGAGCTTGCCGAGGCTGTGGGCGACAAGCCGTCCGCCGACCCGGAGGTCGTAGTGCATTCCGCACGCAAGATGCTCGACATGGGCGCACGCGCGGTGTGCGTTTCGATGAGCCAGGAGGGCGCGGTTCTGGTGTCCAAGGACGAGCCGGAGGCGCTTTACGTCAACACCAACCCGAAGGTTTACGATGAGGGCGCGGTAGGCACCGGCGACGCGATGGTTGGCGCGATTGCGAACTCGATGCAGTCGGGCCTGAAGTTCGACGAGATGGCGCGTTACGCGGTTGCGACCGCGCGTGCGTGCGCACGCCTCGCTGGCACTGAGATGGCGTCGCTCAAGAAGGTCTACGAGGTCTACGAGACCACGCAGGTTTACGTGCTGTAAAAAAACGCTCCCTCCGCGGGAGCAGGCGAAAAACTCCCTCCGAGGGAGAACGCGAACGTTCCGCCGTTCCTGCGGCGCAGACGCAGGAGGCGGGAGATGTCCCCAATCCCGGGGACGGGGGAGTGCACGCGGCGGCGTGCGACGGGAGAGATGCTGCCGGGCGGCAGCCGGGCAGTGCGAGAGGGGGTACAGGACACCACTAAAGACGTGGTTTCCTATACCCCCTCTTGCGACTCCCCCTGACCTTCCGGTCTGCTGCGACTCCCTGCGGTCGCGCGGCTAAAAAGCGGGGGACGCAATTAAGACCGCTCTATCATCGAAGGCGCTTTGACGCCGTTTGGGGTTGGCTTCGCCCTCGGTTTCCGCGCATACAAGTGCGCGGCAGATGGTGCAGATTAGAAAGATATTCGTTTTTCTGGGCGTATCCGTAGGGCCGGGTGCCCCCACCCGGCCGCGTAAATCATAACGCAAATCTGTCTGGGAAACGGTTTTTCGGGTGCCGACTGTTCAAAACGGCGGCATGAGGTCATGCCGCCCTACGGGAGCAGCCCATTTACCGCGGATAACGACCGTAACAGCGCTGGCCGCGCACTGTCATGCGCGGCAAACCACGCAATCGCAGAGCTATGGCATAAAGAAAGAGGAGAGCACAGAGATAAAATCCGTGCTCTCCTCGCATTTTAGCCGCGAATGCTCCGCTGAGCGGCCAGCCGGAAGATCAGGGGGAGTCGCAAGAGGGGGTATAAGAAACCCGCTCAGGGTGTCTTGTACCCCCTTTTGCAAAGAGCCGGCTGCCGGTCGGCAGCATTCCCTCGCTTTCTGCGTCAAGGCCGCAGGAACAGCGGAACCGTTTCCACTCAACCTCGGAGAGGTGGGGGAACGGCTCAGCCGCGGCGCTTCTTGTCGAGGTAGCCCTGCAGGATGAGCGTCGCCGCGACGGCATCGACGTTTTCGCGGTGCTTTTTCTCCTTCTTGCCGGCGCGATGCAGAATTTCGTGCGCGGCGACCGTGGTGCGGCGCTCATCCCACAGGTGCACCGTGAGCCCTGTGCGTTCCTCCAGCATTTTCGCGAGCGCCTGACACTTTTCCGCGCGCGGACCGACCGAACCGTCCATGTTCAGCGGATGCCCGAGGACGATCTCGCCGATTTTGTTCTGCTCGATAAAGAGAACGAGCTTGTCTACCAGTTTTTCGTAATTCCATTCGTGGATGACGCTCGGCGAACCGGCCAGAAATTCCGACGGATCGGAAATCGACAGTCCCGTGCGTGCGTCTCCGTAATCAATGCCCAAAATACGCATATGCCTGCTCCTGTTTCTTGGGCAGTTTTGCGCCGCCCGTGATGATATGAAAGATTATATCATGGAAATATAAAAAAATCAGCACTTTTTCCGAAAAAAATCTTGACCGCGCGGGGGCGTCATGATATACTAATTATACCTATGCAGGTTCTTTTTTTGCGCTCTTTTTTCATGTGTCTGAAAACTGAGCCGAGAACGCTGTCAGAGGGAGGCAATGTGTCCCTCGCCTGTGCCAAAGGGGTACAGGATGGGACGAAATATTAAAGGAGGTGCCGTTATCAATGCGCGTTAAGATCACGCTGGCCTGCACCGAGTGCAAGCAGAGAAACTATGACACAATGAAGAACAAGAAGAACGATCCGGACCGTCTGGAAATGAAGAAGTACTGCCGTTTCTGCCGTAAGCACACGCTGCACCGCGAGACGAAGTAAGAGAAAGGAAGTAGCTGAATGGCTGAAGAAACCAAGGCGAAAAAACCCGGTCTCTTTGCACGCATCGGCAAGTGGTTCCGCGAGCTGAAAAGCGAATGCCGCAAGATCGTCTGGCCCACCCGTGAGCAGACGGTCAACAACACGCTCGTCGTTCTGGCAAGCGTCGTTATCATCGGCATCTTCATCTGGGTACTTGATATTGTATTCGGTCTTGGCATCCAGACGCTGCTTGCGCATACCGCTGCCGCCTAAATAAGGAGGCAATATGGCAGACGCTGCAAAATGGTATGTAGTACACACATACTCCGGCTACGAAAACAAAGTAGCCTCTTCGATTGAAAAGGCGGTCGAAAACCGCCGTCTGCACGATCTCATCACCGCCGTCAAGATCCCGACCGAAAAGGTCACCGAGGTAAAGGACGGCAAGAGCCGCGAGGTAGAGCGCAAGCTGTTCCCCGGCTATGTTCTGGTCAAGATGGTTCTGACCGATGAAACATGGTATCTGGTCCGCAACACGCGCGGCTGCACCGGCTTCGTAGGACAGGACAGACTCGGCGGCTCGGATCCGATTCCGCTGACCGAGGAAGAAATCATTGCGATGGGCGTTGAGAAGCGCGAGATCGAAGTAAACTATGCCGCCGGCGACAGTGTTCGCGTTATCGACGGCCCGCTGGCAGGCTTTATCGGCGTTGTATCGTCGGTCGAGCCGGATAAGAACAAGGTTGACGTTACCGTTTCCATGTTCGGCCGCGAGACCCCGGTCGAGCTTGAGCTCGATCAGGTCGAAACACTCGACGAGTGATTTACCGGCTGCCCCGCGCAGCCTGAAACAGCACCGCGCAAGGTGCTTTACGCAGAGAGAATGGCTCTCTGCCAGAGTGGGAGAGTGTATCCATACACACTCGCCAGCCACCACATTTTTTGAAGGAGGAACCTTTCAACATGGCACAGAAAGTAGTAGGTTATATCAAGCTCCA
>OODU01001796.1_pt1 | contig 20011 bp, 18 predicted proteins | sample 1671171 | NCBI WGS metagenome assembly OODU01 (sample SAMN06348129, study PRJEB24527) | human gut metagenome | biome: human gut; feature: ankylosing spondylitis patient; material: feces | host: Homo sapiens | place: China | collected 2015-10
ATAGTATTGTTTAGTTTATTAAATTTTATATTATGAAATAGGTTTTTAATTAGTATAGGTTAATATAAATAGTTTAAGACTTAAATTAGCCTTAAACTATTGTTTATAAGTATGTATTGTTTTATAAATTTAAAACTTATCAGACCGGAAGTACTCTGATATTTGGACTAAGATTTTCTTGCAAGATATTTTCTATCGCGTATAGAGTTCCTGTAGCTCCGCTTGCGCAACCGCTGCAAGCCCCGAGATATCTGATATAAATATCTATTTTACCGTCCGCATCTTCTTTTTTAATATCCAAAATTTCCATATTTCCGCCATCCATAACAAGCATCGGACGTATATTTTCATCGATCACAGCTTCTACGGCTTTTAACTGTTTTACAACTGTTAGCTCTTCAAAACTAAGATCGCTATCAAGTCCGCTTCCGCTTATTTTAGCATCAGCTACGGCTCTTAGTCTCTCAGCTTCCATTTCCGCTCTTGTTTCGGCTAAAATATCGACTAGGTAATACTCTCTTTTTTCGTGACCGCCGGGCTTGATACATGACTTACAAAACGCACCTGCTTTTGTGTATTTAGTTATATCTTCTACTGTTTTTAGATCATTTAGCTTGATAACTTCTTTTATAGTTCCAAGACTTACTCTGGCGCATTCACAGACGATTATTTCATCTTCAAAATGTTCTGGATCTACGCCTTTATAGCTAGCCGCAGCGGCTTTTATAACATCGTACGCCATTACTGAGCAGTGCATTTTTTGTGGCGGGACAGCTGGAATTTCCGGATCATCGCGCATAGCTTTTTCAACATCTATATTTGTTATTTTAACGGCTTCATCTACTGTTTTTCCTTTGCAAAGTTCAGCCATATAATCACTAGAAGCTATAGCTGTTCCGCAACCAAAACTTTTAAATTTAGCGTCTTTTATAATGTCCGTGTTTTTTTCCACAGCCCAATATAATCTAACGGCGTCTCCGCAACTTTCAGCTCCGTGATCTGCTATGATGAGCTCACAGCCCATCGCATTTGCTTGTTCTTCCGTGATTTCACCCATATTTTTTGGATGATTCATTGCATCTTGCACCTTTTGTGAATACTCTTCCCATATATTTCCGCTTATTAAGTTACTTTTAGCCATCTTTTCTTTCCTAAATTTGATTTATAATCCAGATTTGTGCCACTCTGGTGCGTAAGCATAGCTACTAGAAATACTTCTTAATCTATGCACAGCGTTTTTTATCTTGTCTATAGCGTAATCAATCTGCTCTTCAGTGTTAAATCTAGATAATGAGAGTCTAAGAGCCGTATGAGCTAGTTCGCTATCTGCTCCTATAGCTTCCATTATAGGATTGCTCTCAAGATCCTCGCTAGCACATGCCGAACCAGTACTTGCTGCGATACCTGCTTGATTTAAATCCCATAGCATAGCTTCTCCTTCCACTCCTTTTATAGAGGCTAGGATTGTATTTGGTACTCTGCTATCTTTTTTGCCTACAACCGTAACTTCAGGAATTTCTAAAAGAGCGTCTTCTAATTTATCTCTTAATCTTCTTACGTGGCTCTCTTCGTATTTTAAAAATTTATTTGCATTTTCGAGAGCTTTTCCCATGGCTACTATGCCGGCCACATTTAGAGTTCCGCTTCTTCTACCGCCCATATGCTCACCGCCGTGGAGCAAACTTGTTAACTGCATACTATTTTTTATAAATAGTCCTCCAACTCCTTTGGGCCCATGAAATTTATGTGCTGAAAAGCTTAGAAAATCCACGTTTGCATCTTGTACGTCAACTGCTATTTTTCCTATTGCTTGAACTGCGTCCGTATGAAAAAGAGCTCCATATTCATGAGCTATTTTAGCAAGCTCTTTGATAGGAAATATCATACCTGTTTCGTTATTTGCCCACATTACTGTGACTAAAGCTACATCTTTTCCCATAACTTTTTTTAAATCATCAGGGGTAATTACGCCTTCGCTATTTACATCTAATCTTGTAATTTCTACGCCAAGATTTTCTAAAAACGAGCAAGTTGCACCTATGGCAGGATGTTCTACCGTAGTCGTTACTATACGTTTTTTGTCCCCTTTTAATATTTTATCTATATAAATACCTTTTAAAACCCAGTTATTGCTCTCGGTTGCGCAGCTAGTAACTATGATATCATCGCTATCTTTTGCGTTTATGCCTGCATAGAGTTGATCCATAGCAGTTCTTAAGGCCGGATGAGTTTGACTTCCATATGAGTGAAGTGAGTTTGGATTACCAAATTTTTCGCCTAAAAACGGTAGCATAAGCTCCAAAGCTTCAGGATCTACCATAGTTGTTGCGTTATTATCTAAATAAACTTTCAAATTTAGCCTTTCTTAATAATTCATCCTAAATTTAATTAGGATAAATTTTATCTTTTATTTCTGAATGATATAACAATTTTTATAAATTTTGCTTTAAAATTTAGTAAATGAAAACAAAAATTATAAAAATTATTTATACTTGATATCTACTATCAAAATATCTAAATTTACAATGCCTGAGTTGCCTTATAGAGCGTTATTTTATCCCTTCAAGCATTTTAATCGTATCTTCAAATTTAAAACCTTCTGTAGGATTTTGTTTCATAAATTCTTCCATAAATCCTTTTTTCGATATCGCGCTGTCTAATTCTTTGTCTATACCTTTTTGATATGCTCCTATTCTTATCAATACTTCGTTTTCTTTGAGCATGGAAAATAGTCTTTTAAATTTAGAAGCATTAGCTCTATGTTCTTTTGAAGTTACATCTCCCATAACACGACTTGCAGAGTTTAAGATATTTATAGGCGGATAAATTCCAAAATCAGTCAATTCTCTGCTTAATACGATATGTCCATCAAGTATGCTTCTGCTTTGATCTGCTATAGGATCGCCCATATCGTCTCCTTCAACCAAAACAGTAAAAAACGCGGTTATGCTGCCTTTTCCTTCCTCTTTTCCCGCTCTTTCCATAAGTTGTGGAAGTATAGTTAATACGCTTGGCGGATAGCCTTTGCTTGTAGGAGGTTCTCCTAAAGCAAGTCCGATTTCTCTTTGAGCCATAGCAAATCTAGTAACGCTGTCCATTATAAATAGTACGTCTCTTCCGCTACTTTTAAAATATTCTGCTACGCTCATAGCACAAAATGCTCCATATTTTCTCATAAGAGGACTATCGTCGCTTGTCGCTACTATTATAACGGTATTTGATAGATCGCCATTTAAGTTTTTTTCTATAAACTCAGGTACTTCACGTCCGCGTTCGCCGATAAGAGCTACAACTTTTATTGGCGCTACGGAGTTTTTTACAATCATTCCCATTAGAGTTGATTTCCCAACTCCGCTTCCTGCAAAAATCCCTAATTTTTGACCTTTGCCGCAGGTTAAAAGTCCATCTATAGTTTTTACTCCGACGCTAAAAGGCTCATTTATAAGTCCTCTTTTCATAGCAGGAATAGGCATCTGCATTATCGGAACGTAAGTCGTAGCTTCTATGGCACCTTTAGAGTCTTTTGGATTCATAAATGGATCTACTACTCTACCCAAAAGTGACTCGCCTACTGGTATGCTCATACCTTGATCACTAGCATACACTCGGTCTCCTATTTTAAATCCTTCTACAAATCCAAAAGGACTTACTCTAGCTCCTGTTTGATTTAATCCAGTTACCATACCAAGCTCATTTTTATTGCCATCTATGCTTATTATTCGTACGATATCACCTATACTCGGACGAAGCCCTGTTATCTCCATATTATTTGTAGTGATTTTTGTAATGATACCGAATATGCTAGATAAGCTTTTACTCTTGCTAAGTTTACTTTTAATATTTTCTAAGCTCAAAATTTCACCGATTTTGGAGAATTAATAAGATCAAAAAACTCTTTTCTAGTTTCCGCATTTTTTATAAATATCCCTCTTAAAGCCGATGTCGTCGTTGTAGAGTTTATCTTTTCTACTCCTCGCATCTCTATGCACATATGTCTTGCTTCGACTACTACTCCAACGCCTTTTGGACTTATTGCATCTTGAAGAGCTTGAGCGATTTGCTCTGTCATTTGCTCTTGAATTTGCAGACGTCTTGCATATATATTTACCATTCTTGGAATTTTGCTAAGTCCTACAACTTTTCCGTCTGGTATATAAGCGACGTGAGCTCTACCGATAATAGGAAGCAAATGATGCTCGCAAATACTGTAAAACTCGATATCTTTTAGCAAAACCATTTCATTGTTGCTGCTATCAAACATTGCGTCATTCAGAACATCTTTTGGATCTTGCCAATATCCGCTTGTAATGAATTCATAAGCTTTTGCAACTCTTTTTGGAGTATTTAAAAGTCCTTCTCTATCTGGATTTTCGCCTAAAATTTCCAGCATTGTTTTAACGCATTTTTCAAATTCGATTTTTCTATTTTGATCAAACATTAATCACCTTAAAAATTTTTTTGTTTTTTTAATATTTTGACTTTTATAGTAATAAATTTACTAATTTATACTTAAATAAAGCAAAAATTTGATATATTGCGAGATAATTTTTTATCATAATAAAAGGAAAATAATGGAAGTTAAAGCAAAACTTTTAAACACAGCAAATGCTGCTGCGCAAACTGAAGTTAAAGCAAGTGAGCTTAACGCCAAGGTTGAAAATTTAGCCAAGAAAGCTGCTAAAAATATAAAAATTGATGGTTTTAGAAAAGGAAAAGTTCCGGTTGCGCAAGTGTTAAAAAGATACGGAAAAGACTTAGAAAATGATGCTAAAAGTGAAATATTTAGAGATATAGTAAACGAGAGCTTAAAATTGATCGCTAAAAAATCTAGCGATATAATCGGTGAGCCTATGATACTTAAATTTGATGAAAAAGACGGAAATATAGATATTGAGCTTGAAATTTCGTTCAAACCAGAAGTTAAAGTTGATGGTTATGAGGAGATTATTCCTGAGTATACAACTCCTAAAGTTACCAAAAAAGAGATCGAAGAGAAGATAAATGAGTTTTTGAAAATGATAGCTCCTCTTGAGAAAGTTGAAAAAGAGAGTTTAGAAAAAGGTGATTTTGCTAAATTTGATTTTGAAGGATTTGTAGATGGCGAAGCTTTTGAGGGCGGGAAAGCCGAAGGCTATCTTCTTGAGATAGGAAGCGGACAGTTTATACCGGGATTTGAAGATGGTATGTTAGGTTTAAAAGTAGGCGAACAAAAAGATGTAAATGTTACTTTTCCTGCGGAGTACGGTGCTGCTCATCTTGCCGGAAAATCTGCTGTTTTTAAAGTAAAATTACACGAGATTCAAGGTAAAAAAGCTGGAAAATTAGATGAAGAAACTCTTAAAAAACTAATGCCTAATGAAGAAAATCCAACTGCCGAGCAACTAGAAGATAGAATCAAAGAGCAGATCAGAGCAGATAAATTCCAAAAACTTTTAAATGAGGATTTGAAGCCTAAATTTGCAGATAAAGCAGTAGAAAAATTTAAATTTGATCTACCTAATAATATAGTAGAGCAAGAGATTGATATGCAATTTAGAAGTGCTTGGGGAAATTTTAGTGAAGATGAGATGAAAAAATTCCGCGAAGATAAAGAAGCTCTTAAAAAACAGAGAGAAACTTATAAAAATGAAGCTATAAAAAGCGTTCAGCTTACATTTATCATAGATGAATTAGCAAAGCAAAAAGGTATTACCGTGAGCGATAATGAGCTTTTACAGGCGGTATATTTTGAAGCCTATAGATATGGAATTGACCCAAAAGAGCATTTAGAAAGCTACAAAAAACAAGGCATGCTTCCAGCAGTTAAAATGGCTATGATAGAAGAGAAGTTATTTAATAATTTATTTAAAAGTGGTAATAAAGAAGATAAGGGCGAATAATGAGTTATTATATCCCTTACGTAGTTGAAAGAACTAGCAAAGGCGAGAGAAGTTACGATATATATTCTCGCCTTTTAAAAGATCGTATTATAATGCTAAGCGGTGAGATAGAAGATGCAATGGCAAGTGCCATAGTGGCTCAAATGCTATTTTTAGAAGCTGAAGATCCGGACAAAGATATATATCTATATATAAATAGCCCAGGCGGAGTCGTAACGAGCGGATTTAGTATATATGATACTATGAATTATATAAAACCAGATGTTTGCACTATTTGTATAGGACAAGCTGCTAGTATGGGCGCTTTTTTACTTAGTTGCGGAACAAAAGGAAAGCGTTACGCTCTTCCAAACTCGCGTATAATGATCCATCAGCCTTTAGGCGGTGCTAGAGGTCAAGCAACCGATATAGAAATTCAAGCGAAAGAAATTTTACGCTTAAAAGAGGTATTAAATAGCACTTTAGCTAAAAATACAGGTCAAAAACTTGCTAAAATAGCTAAAGATACGGATAGAGACTTTTTTATGAGTGCCCATGAAGCAGCTGAGTATGGACTTATAGATAATGTCTTGGAGAAAAGCTTTAAATAAGTGAGGTTTTAGTGGTTAAGTTAAGAGATGATAAAGATGTTTCGCCAAATATAGTTCAACAAAATCAGATCACTAAGTCTGTTGCTGAGAGAAGTCGCGAAGAAGCGGTAAAAGTAAAAAATTCAGATAAAAACGATGAAGTAGCCGTTGATTTAAATAAATTCTCACAGACTGTTTTAAAACAGTTAAGCGATGACAATATCCAAGCAACTCCTGAAAATTTTGATATATATTTTAGAAAACTTTTAGAGTCTAAGTCCTCGTCATTTCAAAAAAAAGTTTTAGAGCTTATAGATTATGATAAAGATGACGTATTAGAGAAGCAGGCTTTGATCGAAAAAGAGATCAAATTAGGTTTTGGTCAGATTAAAAATATGCTTCAAGTCATCACTCTTATATATAAAAATTTAGTTATTATGAAAGGTATAGTCAAAAAAAGACTAGAAGAGACAAAGGCAAATGCAAATCCGCTTGAGGTGCAAGCTGCTATAAAGTCATTTAGCGACGAATTAGATAAGCTAAATACTCTTATGGAGAGACATTTAGATGTTATTAAAAATAGCTATGAAGATGTAAATCGTATATTCAAAAACGTAGAAGAGCAGTCTATTTATGATTCTAAATTTGGAGTGTATAATAAAAAATATTTCTTAAAAGTATTAGAAGACGAGTTTGATCATGTAAAAAGATATAACTACAATGTAAGTGTTATGCTGATACATGTAAAAGACAGTGTTTTAAACAACATACCTAGTTTGAAAGACAAAAACGGAATACTAAGAAATATAGCTAAAATTTTGCTAAAAACTTCAAGAAGAAGCGATGTCGTAGCGCATTATGGTGATGGATATTTTGGTATGATAATGAAACATACGGATATAGAAGGCGCTAAAAAAGCGTGCGATAGAGTAGGCCAAATGCTCTACCAAACTACATTTTTTATAGCCGAAGATGAGATAGATATGGATATAGAGATATCTGTAGCGGCGTTAAATTTAAAACATAGCGTAGAAGAGACACTTTCAAAAGCCCTTGATGGATTAGCAAAAAGCGGAAAAAGAGCTAAGCTTTATGAGGTTATAGAAGGAAATTAGATGATTTTAGATGTAATTACCTATCCTGATAAAAGACTTTTTGAAAAAAGCGCAGACGTTGTCAAATTTGATAATGAGCTAGCAAAGTTTTTAGATGATATGTATGATACAATGATAGCAAAAAACGGCATAGGGTTAGCTGCTATACAAGTCGGTAAACCAATTAGAGTTTTTATAATAAATTTAATAAACGAAGATGAAGTGCAAGATAAAAATGATCTTTTAGAGATAATCAATCCAAAATTTATATCCAAAGACGGTGAAATCGTATATCAAGAAGGCTGCCTTAGCGTACCTGGGTACTATGAAGATGTGAAACGTGCTAAAGATATTAAAATACAGTTTCAAGATAGATTTGGAAATTTAAAAGAGCTAGAAGCAGATGGACTTTTGTCTGTGGCTATTCAGCATGAAAACGATCATTTAGACGGACATCTTTTTATAGAAAAAATTGGATTTAACAAACGCAAAAAATTTGATAAAGAGTACAAGAAAAAATCAAAGCTAAAACCGATATGAAATCTCTAAAAAGTGCTTGTTTAGGCAGTAAATTACATATCATAGATATAGAATCTACTTTTCTTAGAGCGCTTCCTGGATTTGATATAGTCGGTCTTGCAAGTACTACCATAAAAGAGTCTGTGACTAGAGTGAGATCTGCACTTGGGGTCATAAAAGACTTTAATCTACCTGCTATGAAAATCGTCATAAACTTAAGCCCTAGCGATGTTAAAAAAGACGGCTCGCACTTTGATCTACCTATAGCGCTTCTTATTTTGTTGCAAAAAGAGAAATTTGATAGTGATTTTTTCGTATTTGGAGAACTTAGTTTAGATGGTAGTTTAAAGAGCAGTGCCGAGCTATTTTCTGTGCTCTTATTTCTTAGCGTAAAGACTAAAAGTGCAAATGTTTTACTTCCCAAAGATATCGCGCTAAAAGCTGCAATGATACCGAATTTAACCGTTTTTACGGTTTCAAATTTAAACGAAGCTAGAGATTTTTTCTTAAATGAAGAGTTTAAACAAAGCTGCAAAATAGTATCGTCTCATCCTCTTTTTGAAAATGTTATAGAAATAAACGATAAAAAATTTGTTCCGAATTTTAATTACGAACTAGATTTTAAGGATATAAAAGGTCAAGAAAGAGCCAAAAGGGCTTGCATTATCAGTGCCGCAGGTATGCATAATATACTTTTTGAAGGAAGCCCAGGGTGTGGAAAATCTATGAGCGCAAAGCGCCTTGCTTATATTCTTCCGCCGCAGAGTTTGAGTGAGATACTTTTAGCTAGTGCGTATCAGTCTTTAAACTCAAATAATTGTGATTTTAGCTCTTTAAGAGCATTTCGCAGTCCACACCATACAAGCACGAGAAGCTCTATTTTTGGCGGTGGAAGCGGTATGGCAAAGATAGGTGAAGTTGCTTTAGCAAATGGCGGAGTTTTATTTTTTGATGAGTTTCCGCATTTCGGTAAACAGGTACTTGAAAGCTTAAGAGAACCGTTAGAAGATAATAAAATCAACATCTCTCGCGTAAATTCAAAAACTAGTTATGAAACTAAGTTTTTATTTGTTGCGGCTATGAATCCTTGCCCTTGCGGAAATGCTTTTAGTAAATTTAACAACTGCAGATGTAGCGACAAAGATATAGCAAGATATCAAAGTATGATCTCAAAAGCTCTTCTTGATAGGATAGATATCTATGTTGCAATGGGTGAAATAAACAGCGAAGATAAACCAAGTCTTAGCAGCGAAGATATGCATCGTATGGTTTTAGAAGCTTTTAAAAAACAGATTGTACGCGGTCAGAGTGAGCTAAACGGAAAGTTAAAAGATGCGGAGATTGCTAAGTTTTGTCAATGCGATAAAGATGCTAAGATTACTTTAAATAAAGCGATTGTTAATTATCATTTGAGTCAACGAGGTATCAATAAAACGCTAAAAGTTGCTAGAACTATAGCCGATCTTGAGGGTAAAGAAAATATTAGTAAAGTTCATATGCTTGAGAGTCTCAGTTATAGGATGAAAATGTGAAAAAATTATTTATAAGCAGTGATAAATTTGATAAAAATTGCATTTTAAATTATGGTTTAAATGAGCTTATTTTACAAGAAAATGCAGCTCTTAGTGTAGCAAATTTAGTAAGGGTAAATTTGAAAATAGGCTCAAAAATCCTTGTTGTTTGCGGAGGCGGAAACAATGCAAGCGACGCTATAGCAGCTGCTAGAATGCTTGAGGGGGATTATGAGTGCGAACTGTTTTTCACCACTTCAAATTTAAATGAAAATTGCAAAACTCAACTAAAAATAGCTAAGCAAATCGGCGTAAAAATGTGTGAAAATTTGAGTTTGGATAGAGTGGATTGCGTAATTGACGGGATATTCGGTAGTGGACTAAATAAAAATTTGGACGAAAAAATCGTGCAAATGTTAAATTTGATAAATAATACTTCCTCTCTTAAGATAGCGATCGACTTTCCAAGCGGACTTGAAAAAAACGGACGCATTTTAGGGGCCTGCTTTAATGCCGATTTTACCGTAACTATGGGTGCGAGAAAACTAGGACTTTATAGCGACGCTGCAAAAGATTTTGTAGGTGAAATAGTATGCTCGAATTTAGGTATTTGCGAAAGTAAATTTTCAAGTTCTAGTAGCGATTTTTTACTTGAGTTTGACGATCTTAGGCTTCCTAGTCGAGAGATTTTAAATACAAATAAGGGCGATTTCGGCCATGCTTTCGTGGCTTGCGGCGAGTTAAGCGGAGCTGCTAAAATTTGTGCTAAAGCTGCGCTAAAAATGGGCTCCGGTAGAGTTAGTGTTGTAAATTTAAATGGACAAAATATAAATTTAGATGAAGAGATCATGCAAAAAAATAGTTTCAAAGGAGCGGACGCGGTCGCTGTTGGAATGGGGCTTGGAGAAGCTAAATTTGATATAAACGAGATATCGACTAGACCTTGCGTGGTCGATGCAGATATGTTTTATAAAAAAGAAATTTTGAGTTTTACGGTTAAAGATGACGCCATTTTAACTCCTCATCCAAAAGAGTTTGCTAGTCTTTTAAATATAGCCGGATTTGGAAATTTCAGTATAGAAGATGTGCAAAGAAGCCGCTTTGAGCTGTCTAGAGAATTTTCTAAAACCTTTTCTTGCGTTTTGGTTTTAAAAGGAGCAAACGCCATTATAGCCAAAAACGGCGTACTTTACATATCAAATTTAGGCACCCCGAGTTTAGCAGTAGCAGGAAGCGGCGACGCACTTTGCGGAATACTTCTTGGATTTTTGGCTCAAGGTTTTAGCCCGCTTGACTCAGCGATAAGTGGAGTTTTAGCTCATCAAAAAACGGCGCAAAATTACAAAGCAAACGATTATAGTTTCACGCCAAATGACATTATAGAAGGACTTAAATGGTTGTAAAAAATATAGCTATATTGTTTAGCGGTAGCGGTTCAAATTTAGAAGCGATACTAGAAAAAGTGCACGGAAAAGTTTTTGGAGATGTAAAAATAGTCGCAAAACTACTCATTTGCAACAAAACTGACGCTTATGGGATAGAGAGAGCTAAAAAATTCGGGCTTAAAACTCTTATTATCGATAGTTCTAAGTTTATCTCAAGAGAGGAATTTGATGCGGCTTTGGTTAAAGAGATAGAAAAAAACGAGATAGATTTGACTGTTTTAGCCGGTTTTATGAGGATTTTAACTCATGTTTTTACTTCAAAAATAAAAGCAATTAATCTTCATCCGAGCATTTTACCGCTTTTTAAAGGCGCTCATGCCATAAAAGAGAGCTTTGATAGCGATATGGCTGTCGGCGGAGTGAGCGTTCATTCTGTCAGCGAAGAGCTAGACGGTGGTAAAATCATAGCTCAAGAGACATTTCAAAGAAACTCGAAAACTTTTGAAGAGTGGGAAGAGACCATTCACAAGATAGAACACGAAATTTTACCAAAAACGATCATAAATATTTTAACAAACAAGGAAAATAATGCTTGAGTGGATTTACTCTCCGGAGGCTTGGATAAGCTTACTTACACTAACTAGTTTGGAAATAGTTTTAGGTATAGATAATATAATTTTTATAGCCATTTTGTGTGGCAAACTTCCTACTCATCAAAGAGATAGAGCTAGAGTTTTAGGGCTTGGACTTGCTATGGTGACTAGAATTTTATTGCTTTTGAGCTTATTTTGGATCATGAAGCTTACAACTCCTTTGTTTAGCTTATTTGATTATGAAATTTCAGGAAGAGATCTCGTGTTGATAGCCGGAGGTCTGTTTTTGATAGCAAAATCCACTTTAGAGCTTCACTCTCATGCAACCGGAGAAAACGAGGAAGATAGCTTAAAAGCAAAAGGTGCTTCTAATTTCTTTGCTACCATAGTCCAAATAGGCATTTTGGATATCGTATTTTCATTAGATAGCGTTATAACCGCTGTTGGGATGGCCGATCATATAGAAATCATGATTATAGCTGTGATATTGGCTGTTTTGGTTATGCTGCTTGCTAGCGGATCTATAAGTCGTTTCGTAGATAATAATCCAACTATAAAAGTTCTTGCTTTGGCTTTTCTTATAATGATAGGAATAGCGCTTGTAGGAGAGGGATTTAAATTTCATATTCCAAAAGGATATATATACTTTGCGATGGCATTTTCTCTCGCGGTTGAGATGATAAATTTGTACGCAAAAAGGAAGCATTCTAAGTAATTATATGAATTTGGCTTTATTTTAAGCTAAATTCAGTTTTTAAGATTGTTTTAATTGACAATGTATAAAAAAGTAGATATAATTCTAACTCTTAATTTGAAGTAGTGAGACTCATGCTTCGGGGTGTAGCGCAGTCTGGTTAGCGCACTTGGTTTGGGACCAAGGGGCCGAAGGTTCGAATCCTTTCACCCCGACCATTTGGTGAGTGTAGCTCAGTCGGTTAGAGCATCAGATTGTGGTCCTGAGGGTCGTGGGTTCGATTCCCATCACTCACCCCATTTTAGATCGATGGATTTCAAGTTGCGCTCGTAGCTCAATTGGATAGAGCGACAGACTTCGGATCTGTAGGTTATGGGTTCGACCCCTATCGGGCGCGCCATTTTAAGTTAGATGCTGAGTTTTTGCAGCTTTTTTGTTATTTATTTTTAGCTATGCGCTCATAGCTCAGCTGGATAGAGCAACGGCCTTCTAAGCCGTAGGCCAGAGGTTCGAATCCTCTTGGGCGTACCATTTATTTTATGCGGACGTGGTGAAATTGGCAGACACTCCAGACTTAGGATCTGGTGCCTTACGGTGTGGAGGTTCAAGTCCTCTCGTCCGCACCATTCAATTTTTTATCAAATTCTTTTCAAATCATCTAATATATTTAATTCAAATTCTACTAAATTTATTAATTAATATTTTTAAGCTATAAGTCTTTGAGGATTTTATCAAAGACTTATCAAGGTTCTTAAGTTTTTGATGTGCTTAAGGTTGGGTTTTTAAGATATATATTTTGCTTTTTATGCTATTTTAAACTAAATCATTATTTTGCGAGTATGTCTTTAGATATTTTTTTGTCTTTTTTGCAAAAATAAAGTCATTTGTTTCCGTCTTTGACTTATCTTTAAAGTAGTTTGGATTTGGGTTTTCCAAAAGTTGATAGGCTAGTTGCTTATTTGTTTTTTGTATTAGTGCTTGCCATATCAAATAACTCGGTAAGCTGATCCGAGTTCTCCCAGTTTAGCTGAAAATTAGTCATAAGCTCTTCAAATCTTTTTAAGTACTCTTTTTTATCAAATTTGAGATTTTGAAGCCCTAATTTTATATCTATTTTACCGTATCCTAAAGCCTTTGCCATACCGATATTGTGCATACAAACATCGCTTCGGTTATGAAACGTTATAGCGCTAATCAAGGCTCCGATCTCTACTGGTCTGAGATTATGAAATTTGAGCTTGCCTTTAAATACCGTATTTTGATTTAAGGGAGTAAAAGTCGTACGAACATCTTGATTGTCGTTCGGTAAGCTTGGTTTCATAAGTTCATTATGAAGCGGATATCTTTTCCAGCCCGATATCTTAGCATCTTCATTTATCAGCGTGATATATGGATTTGCTTTTTTGGTTTGTTGTATATAATTTGGATTTGGAGTACCTAATATTACCTCTGCCTTTGTAGCAAAGTTATACGGCGGAATAGCTTTAAAATGAGAAAAATAGACTCTCCCTTTTAGAGCTTTTTTTGAGTTTATAACCGTGCCGAATATAGTTTCACTAAGATCTAGCTTGTCTTCTTTATAATCTGTTTGTTTGGCAGCGTCAGCTATAGTTTTGTTATAAGCTAGTTTAAATAGCTGAGTTATACCGATAGCTTCGATTTTGCCGCCTTTTTCTACGAAAAATACCGGTATTTTTTCCTTAAATTCTTTGATGATATATTTTCCGTCTATGGATTTGTTGTTATTATAAACTTTTAAAAATTTTTTATTAGCATCATCCGTAACTTCTATATATTTACCGCTATCTTTAAATATGAATTCATGGTGAATGTCTCCGGTAAAAACTAATTGACCGCTCTGAGCGTTTTTGTTATCATTTGATAATAATGCTACTGTACGGGATTTTTCCTTTTTGGTCGTAAATTTAACCTTATTTAATAAATAGTATTTCGTATATTTATCTTTCGCAGTTTTTAGGGATTTGAGCTCCGGATAATTTTTTTCTAAATCTTTATGCGATATAGTTATGATATTGCCACAATCTAGGAGCTTAGTATTTCCGTCTATTTTTACTAAAAATCCACATTTGTTTGCTTTTCCTATAAGTGAATTATTCGTCATATCTCTTACGATTAATACGCCATTAAATTTACTATCGATTTTTATCTTCCCAAAACTCATGATCTCTAGAACGTTTCTTATCATGCCTTTTACGCTACTACTTGGTATATAATACTCTTTTTCACCGTTTTCATTTATGTGATGACAAAACTCCAACGCTTCCTTATTATCTTTAGATGCATGATTTTTGATAAAAATCGGGCTTTTAGCGGTGATAGTTATATCTATCTCTCCGCTTTGGGCGTCGCTAAATGGTATATCGTGGCTAACATTATCAGCCCAGTCTGGATAAAATATTTGCTCATTTAGCGGAACAAAATTATATAGTGTGGTTATCATTTTTTCTCCTTATGTCCAAAGCCGGCAAATACTACTTTTTGCAACTTAAGTGTTGCTAAATTCAAGCAAAATTCATCTGAGCGTTCTTGCCAAATTTGGACCGTTTTTACTAGTAAATCATCTATATCGCTTATATAAATTTGCTCATCGTCGCTTTGTATATCTTTATCTGATAAATTCGTTTCATCTACTAGCCAAGTACTGTTTATCTGTCTTATAGCTATGGATTTGTTGAGCGTCTCATCAAAAAAGTGAGCCTCATAAATAAATCCTTTTATACTACTAAAATCCACATTTATATCGCTTTTTTGCTTCCAAATTCTATCTTGTTTATGCTCTTTTAGATCTTCATTGCTAATTTGCAAGTAGCCAACGCAATTTTTTAGTGAGTTTATATAGTTTTGTATATCTTTTTGGGTTTTAAATTCGTTCATTTACTCTCCTTTAGCTCAGTACCGTTTTTCAAAACTTTTCCGCTAAATATACCATGACCTTTTGTAGTAGCCCCACCAAGTGGCAAACGTCCTAAAGTCACGTCTAAAAGAGCATTTTCAAAGGCTTTAATGAGATTTTCACCTATGTTTTGCTCATTTTTGATACTGATTTTGATGAGGTAAGAGTCCTTGTCTTTTGCGATAGTTTTTTCTTGAAATAACATCCCGTCCATCGCTCCGCCCGTGAATCTATCTATGGCCACATGGTCAAAAATCTTTGTTTGAGTGTCGTTTGCTTTAAAACAATCGCTCATTAAAATATTGCCTTTTTTGCCCTTTTTATCCGTATTTTTTGCCTCGCCGAAAAGCGGAACGACAAGATCTTTTAAGTCTTTTATATCTTTTCTTTTTTTTTGCTTCTCTTAAAGCCTCTTCCAAACTCTTATCCACCGTGATGCCTTCTAATTTGCATATATGGTACAATGTTCTATGAAGTAAAGCACCTTTTATGCTGCTTGCAGCTATAAGAACTTTTGGATTTGAAATGGAGCTGGTATCGTATGATATGGTTTGTTCAAAAACCGGAGTCATATCGGCGTCCGAGTCTCCAAAGCCGCTGCCGAACATAAAAAAATTATCCGGAGTTATATTTAGTTCGTACTTAGTAAGCTTTTGACCAGTGTGACTTTGCTTTTGATATACGTTTTTTAGCTCAAGATCTTGTGTTTTGTTTGAATATACGTTTTTTAGCTCAAAATTTAGTGAACTACTATACTCGCTCACGTCCAAATATCCGTATCTAATACGCTTTATTTCAAACTCTCCAAAGCCCTTTGACGAGCCTCCGCCAAGCCTAAAATCATCGTCTATAAGCAAGGATAAAATATCATTAAAACTCTCTTTATCATCTTCTACTAACTCGATACTAAATTTAAACTTAGAGCCTTTAAATACTACTTCTTCATTAAATTTAGACCTATCTATCGCCAAGCCTTTTTCGTTAATGGCGGTATGCTCCCTAAGTGGTAAATTTTCAAACAGACTCAAAAAGTCATCTTTTTCTAAAAGTAGCGTCTCACAGACTTTTGCTGTTTTATCTAGCAAAAGAGCGTTGGAGATTATGATTTTAGAGCCGTTTTCTTTGCCAAATATGTCATCTGTTCTATCTTGAAATTTGACCCTTAAAACTCCTGCTATAGATGAGCCAAGTATCATCGGTAAGTTATTCCAGTCTTTTTGAACTGGCGAATCTTGCAAAAAATCTACTGATTGTGAACCTACTTTTAGAGGCGTGAGCGCTTCTAGCGTTACGTGTGCTACATGCCTTTTAGTTGCCATTTTTGCTCCTTATTTTCATAGCAAATAGTTTTATAAATTTACACTTATCTTTTTGTATAGACTCAATAATGTTTATAAGCTGTTTTGCTTGTTCATCACTCCATTTTTTTATGCCATTTTTTATACTATTTTCTATATTTGCAAGGAGATTTTCATCGTCGCTTGTATCACAAATTTGTCTGATATTTCCCCATTGAGATGATGAAATACTGCTAAAATAACAATATTTTTCATTTATAAGCTTAGATACTTCATTTGCTATTTTTAAATTTGTATCTGATGATTCGCGTTTAGCTTTTAGAAATTTAGTTAAAGAAGTTTTGGGTTCGGTCTTTGCTTTTATGCTATCTCTTTTATCGGTATTTTTTAGCTTAGGTTCATTTTCTTTTAGAAAATTTGGATTTATGATTATATCTCCGAAGCCTTCACTTTTATATGCTCCGACACCGTTTTTTATAATAGAAGTTTGCTCAGGCGTAAGTTTTTTGACCGCTATGACGCTTCCTTTATTTATACAAAGTCTCTCAGACTCAAAACGCGCTTTTTTCCCGTTGTAAGGCGTAAAAGACGAGTTGCGTATATTTGTTTTTTCATAACAAATGTCTATATCTTTGCAGATAAAACTCAAATCATATGTTGGATTTCCATGGTCGTCTATGAGTACTAAGCGGCTATTTGCATATAAAAAATCATAATTTTCATAGTCATTAAATGTTTTTATATTATTACTTTTATAGTCTTGCAAGTATGATATTTTTATTAGTCCGTACTGGGCAGACTTTGATTTGCCGAGCTTGTAACTGTTTTGTAATGTAGATATAATCAAGTTTTCATCTTTGCACTCATTTTTTAGTTTTACCGAAAATCTCCATATTGAGCCTTTTGGAAGAGATTTATAACCAAACATTGCGCTATCTTTGCTTTTTCTTTGTTGCGTATCGTATGATGATTTTTGCGAGTATGAGTGACTTATTAATACCTGCTCTAAATCTTCAGTGATATATCCGACTCTTAATTGTTTAAGCTGACCTAGCTTATTTGATTCTTCTTTGCTTATCATATGTTTGTTATATATGATTTTATTGTCTAATTTTTTATGATAAAACGAATACGGCGTTTTATATGTTATTTTACCGTTATAGACCATATGGGCATCGTTAAAGCGTATGTTTCCACTATAAAACAGATCAAAACTATCACTAAATTTATCATAATTTTGAGCGACCATACCTAAAAAGTTACTTCCTGGTATAAAATCAAGATAGTTTATATTTCCTTCCGTATTTGAGGTTGCAGGCAATACGATATCACTTAAAAATTTTACTTCAAAAAATAGCTCTTTCATTTTTGCCCCTCTACACAAAACTCACATCTACCAAGTCCGCGGTTACGGTTTAATCCGATTTGTTTTATCATTCTTAGTGATTTTCTTATTTTATCTTCAAATTCATCTGGTATATCTCTTATCTCGCCTTGCAACTCTAATGGAATGACAACTTCTATCACTCTTAATGAGTCGTCTTTTGCATTACCATTATCATCTATACTAGTTTGTGCGATTATATCATATAGATATGGTTGTAATGAATTTGCTATGATATAATCCGTGTCTTGTTGCTCTAAAGTCGCATTTGAAAAATAGCATTCCCCCATATGCTCTTTATCTCCAAAGCAGATTTTTGTAAAGTTAGGATCTATCAAATTTGCCATCTCTCTTAACAAGCCTTTTATGGTTTTACCGGGAGCAAAAGGAAGTCCGTTGCTATCTTTAATAACTATACTATTAAATTTAGCGCCACCGCTTAAACCGCTGCTTAGATGCCAGTAGTCATAAAATTTTAGTCGGTAGTTTAGGTTCATAGTCGCTCCTTTATCTTTTGTGTGACTGCATGGATCTGCAATATATCATAGATGGGGGTTTTGTTTTTTCCATCTTTTTTTGTAATAAGATGTTTATTTGATAAATTTGCAAATAATTTTGATATAAACTCTCTATCTGCCCAAGATCTATCTAGCATTTCGTTGATCCTATCTAGCATAAACTCAGCGTAAGATTTATTATCTAGCACTCTTATCCATTCTCTAAGACTGGAGATCGGACTACGTTCATCAGCGTAATTTCTGCATACTTCTATCAAATTTTCTATACTAGGCTGGTTTTGTTTATTTAGATAATAAGGTCCAAAGTCAAATGATATATTTTGACTTTTTACGCTGAGTTCGTCTTGTACAAATTTATCCCAAGTCTGGAAATTTGAACTTTGCACGTTATGAAACATAAGGCACGATGAGGGTTCGTTTGGATTTAGATTTTTGGTATGATTTTTTGCTACGCCACATAAACTTTCTGCTAAATTTATGGCGTAATGAAATGGGAATTTTTCATTGCAAAATGCGATACCGGCGCAAGCCGTTAAGGGGTATTTTTTAAATTTGGTTGTGAGTTCTTCAAATTTAGTTAGATATATTTTTGTAAAATCAAGCGCAAAATCCGCATCACAAATGATAGTCATATCATCTCCGCCAAGGATTATCTCTCTAAATTTATCTTTTTTGATAGTCTTTGTTGCCATATCAAAAGCTTCTTTTATGGCTTTATTTAAATTTTTAGAAAAATCGGAGATATTTTCAAGATTAGGAATGAGATCTCCAAGATTGTTTCCGTCGGCATGTATAACTGCGATTTTATTTTTTTTATTTTTTATGGCTGAAATTTCATTTTTATCGCTTTTTTTATATTTTTGAAGAGAGCCTTTGTCTATCTTTTCCGTGTTGCTAATCTTTTTTTCATTTGGCACGGAGGGTCTAGCGGTATTTCTCACAAAGTCCATTATACTAAATCTTATATCTAGCGGTATAGCGGCTTTGTTCCTGCCGGCTTTTAGCTTGTCGTCTAAGAGTTTTAACTCATTTGTTGTCGGATTATTGTTATTTATTTCTACGACTGCTTGAGAAATGCTTATACCGTACGCTTTTTGCATAACTTTTTTTGGAAATTCTTTTACGATTTTTTCTAGTGCGTTTTTATCGCTTAAGATAATTTTGATATTTCCTGCTGCATTCAGATAAATTTCGTGATTATTTACTCTATAGCTTTGTTCAAAATCATCGTGAATACTCTTTAGTATTTCACTTGCTCCTACTATCTGAGCTAGTTTATTTGTCTTGAAGATAAACTCTTGAATACCTTGTATACTAGCACCATATAGATATTTTGACATTTATATCCTTTATTTGTTTATGTGTATAGTTTTGATTGTTTTGATAAATAATATAAGATTTTAAAATTATCGCTACAAAAGTTCTGTCATACTACTGTCATTTGGTTCCCAGTCGAATTTATCATTACCTTCTTTATTTGTTATAGGTTCGTCATCGCTTTTATCAATCGTAGGTTTGCTACTATCTACAAAAATTGTTATTTTATTTTCTTTTACGTCTTGTACGTTTTTTATATTTTCAAAGATCGGAAGAGCGTCGTGTAGGGAAAGAGTGTAGATCTCGGTGGTCGCCGTATCATTAAAAAAAAAAAAA
>OODU01001798.1_pt1 | contig 20007 bp, 17 predicted proteins | sample 1671171 | NCBI WGS metagenome assembly OODU01 (sample SAMN06348129, study PRJEB24527) | human gut metagenome | biome: human gut; feature: ankylosing spondylitis patient; material: feces | host: Homo sapiens | place: China | collected 2015-10
GAGCCGACAATGGCCATTGCGCCGATGCAGATAAGCAGCGAAAAGCTGACGAAACCCTCGACAAAGTGGCTGTCGCCGCTGCTTTTCAGCCGGTTCTGACAGAAAACGCCGAAGTCCTCCAGGTGCTTTTCAATGTTGAGCGCTTCACCGATGAGTGCGCCGAGCGCAAGGCACAGAATGAGCAGCATGGTGTGCTGGGTGGAGAATTTGCCGTCCTCAATGGTCAGCAGCGTGCTGACCGCGCCGCCGATGCCGATGAACATCGTGCACAGGCCAATGCCCTGCATGATGGTTTCCTCAAAGCGTTTGGACAGGCCGTTTTTGAGCAGCATTCCGATGGAGGCGCCCGCGAGAACGGTGCCGCAGTTTACGATGGTTCCGAGTCCGATCATTGGTTGCTTCCTTCTTGTTCCGAGAGATAAAATGGGGTTTTGCGGTAATGTCCGCCGCCGGGGAGCGGCACGGGCCGCGCAAGGTCGTACAGGTCGTCCGCAAAGGCGTCGAGCCGCAGCGCAGGCTGCATCTCGTCCGGCAGGCGCTTTTCCGTCGATGGTTTGACGATGAGCGGAAAGCCGTCCGTCCGACGCAGAAGCGCTCTGCCGCGCGGCCCGAGGGCCAGTACGCGGGCGTACTGCGGCAGGGGGGAGGCGGACGGCGCAAGGCCGAGTGCGGCGCGGAGCAGCGCCCGGCGCACCCGTGCGGCAGGAAAACGGCGTGTTCTGGCCTTTTCTACCGCGTCCGAGAACGAAACCGCAGAGAAAACCGCGCTTTGCAGCCGCTCGTCAAAGCCGTCCGCCGTGCCGCTCGCAAGCACGCCGCGAAAGAGCGCCGACCGCAGCAGCGCGAGAAGCGTGCTCTCGGGGAGGGATACCGGCGCACCGCCGCGTTCGCGTTCGCGCCGATAGATTTCGGCGGACGCCTCGGGCAGATAGGGCAGGCAGAAGCGCTCGTTTTCCTCGCGCAGCGCCCGGCGGAGCAGACTTGCGGAGGCAAAGCCGCCGGAGGGAGTGGCCTCATCGTGGGCTGCGCCGCGCCGCTCGACCGCAACCGGCCGCATCGGGAACCGTGCAAGCGCCCGGCAGTATTCGATGCCGAGGGTGTTGTTCGGGCTGGAAAGCAGTTCGGCCGCCGCAGGGCTTCGCCCGGCAAGCTCTTGCTGGCGCTGTGCCGCGAAGGAAAGACCCGACCGGCTGCCGCCGGTGAGCGAAAGCGCGTTCAAAGCGTCCGCCGCCTGAAGGAAAAGCGAAATATCTGCGTTTTCCGCGCCGAACGACAGCGAGTCGCAGCCGATTTTGTGCAGCAGCGCGACCGCGCCCTGCGCGAAGCCCTCGGCGGAGCTGAGCGCCGCCGCGAGCGGCAGCTCGAGCACGAGGTCCGCGCCGCCGCGCACCGCCATTTCCGCGCGGGCGTACTTGTCCAGCAGCGCAAAATCGCCGCGCTGCACGAAATTGCCGCTCATCGCGCAGACGATGACGGCGTCTCCGCCGAGACTTTCGTGCGTGCGGCGGATGTGAAACATATGGCCGCTGTGAAACGGGTTGTATTCTGCAACGATGCCGCAGACAGAGGAAGAAAAGTTCATCGTATCACCATAAAATGCGCACGTAAGTGAGCCATTCAATAGAATTTGCTTTGCAAATTCCAAAAAAACGGGGGCGTGTACCTCGGTTTTTTGACTTTGAGAGAGAAAATAGTTTCCGCATGGGAACTATTTTCCGTCCGTGTCCGGCGAAGTCCGGACACTTATTCGCTGTAAAACGGGTTTTACAGCGAGCGCGAAGCGCAAAAAGGTCTTGTACATTTGCCTGAAATCGTGTAAAATAAGAATATAGCATTATTATATAGGCTTCCGCGGCTTTGTGCAAGCCGCCAAATACGGCATGAGGGAGTTTTTGCAAATGAAAGTTTTGGTTATCAACGCTGGCAGTTCTTCTCTGAAGTACCAGCTGCTCGACACCGCCTCCGGCGAGGTTATGGCCAAGGGCCTGTGCGAGCGTATCGGTATTGACGGCGTGCTGACCCACACCGGCAACAAGTCGGACGAGAAGTTCAAGTTCGACATCGCAATGCCGACCCATAAGGAAGCGATCCAGTCCGTTATCAACGTACTGCTCGATCCGGAAAAGGGCGTTATTTCTTCGATGAGCGAGATCGACGCTGTCGGCCACCGCGTAGTACACGGCGGCGAGTTCTTCTCGGACAGCGTTATCATCACCGAGAAGGTCCTCAAGGCAATTGAGGACTGCGTACCGCTGGCGCCGCTCCACAACCCGCCCAACCTGATCGGTATTCAGGCCTGCCGCGAGGTTATGGGTCCGGACGTTCCGATGGTCGCTGTATTCGATACCGCATTCCATCAGACGATGCCCCAGTCGCATTACATGTACGCTATCCCGTATGAGTACTACGAGAAGTACAAGATCCGCCGCTACGGCTTCCACGGCACCAGCCACAAGTACGTTTCTCAGCAGGCAGCTGAAATGCTCGGCCGTCCGCTCGAGGAGCTGCGCCTTATCACCTGCCACCTCGGCAATGGTTCTTCCATCTGCGCGATCAACGGCGGCAAGAGCTTCGATACCTCCATGGGCTTCACCCCGCTGGACGGTCTGCCGATGGGTACCCGTGCAGGCAACATCGACCCGGCCATCATCGAGTTCCTGGCTGAGCACGAGAACATGGACGCACACGAGGTCATCAATATCCTGAACAAGAAGTCCGGTATGCTCGGTATCTCCGGCGTATCCTCCGACTTCCGCGACCTGGACACTGCTGTTGCTGACGGCAACGCGCGCGCCGCTCTCGCGAAGGATATGTTCAACCTGTCCGTTAAGAAGATCATCGGCTCTTACGTTGCTGAAATGGGCGGCGTAGACGCTATCATCTTCACCGCAGGCGTAGGCGAGAACGACCGTTCGGTTCGTTGGGACGTCTGCGAGCACCTCGAGTACCTCGGCATCAAGATCGACCCGGAGAAGAACAAGTACCGCGGCAAGCAGATGGATATCTCCATCGACTGGGCTCGCGTTCGCGTACTCGTCATCCCGACCAACGAGGAACTGATGATTGCGAAGGACACCGAGCGCCTGGTAAACGCTGCAAAGTAATTTCAGAAAAAACGGGGCGGGCTGCGGCTCAGCCCTGTTTTTTCGTCTGTGGGAGAAAAATATGGAAGACTTTGATCTGAAGCGGGAGCGCCGCTACTGCGGGCGGCTCGGCTTTGCGATGCTGTTCGTCCTGCTCTGGACGCTTGTCTGGCAGTACGGCCTTCTGGCGCTCGATACGTTCGTGATACCGGGCGTTCTGCCGGACGCGCTGTATTACGGACTGATACTCGTGGGCGGCTACGAGGTGGCGCTGCCCGTGGCGTTCCGTATCTGTAAAGATATGCCGCCGATGCCGTTCTGCAAGGAAGCGCCGCGCCTTCGCGTCTTTGTTCGCTGGGCGGTCATCGGCTTCGCGCTCATGTGGTTCGGCTCGCTCATCGGAAACGGCGTGACCGGCCTTATCGGTTCGCTGACCGGCAGACCGCCCGCGCCGCTCGTGGACGAGATGATGAACGCGCTGCCGCTGTCGATTGAGCTTGTCTGCGTCTGCGGCCTCGGGCCGCTGTGCGAGGAGCTGCTGTTCCGCGGCCTGCTGGCGGGACGGCTCGCGCGGTACGGTCAGGCGCCCGGCGCGTTCGTTTCCGCGCTGCTGTTCGGCCTGTATCACGCAAATCTCGAGCAGTTCTTCTACGCCTTCCTGCTCGGCCTGCTGCTCGCCTACGTCTACTACCGCACGGGAATGCTGCGCTTTCCGGTCGCGCTGCATATGGTGCTGAACTTCTTCGGCGCGGTCGTGCCGAGCGTTCTGCCGGAAAGCCCTCTGAGCGACATGGCGCTCGGCGTGTTCTGGCTCGTCATGGTCGTTCTGGGAACGGTTTTCCTTGTGCGCGGCAGAAAAAAGCAGACCTGGCTGCACGGCCCGTGCGCACCGGATATGCGCGCCGTGTTCGGCAACCCCGGCATGGTGCTCGTCATTCTGGCGTGCTTCATCGAAACCGCGCTTACATTCTAAAGAAAACGAGGGAGATTTATGCGTGTTGACCTGCACATGCACACCGGTTACTCGGCGGACGCTGACTATCCGCAGACAATAGACGACAAAATCGCGGCCTGCGAGAAAGCCGGACTCGACATCATCGGCCTGACCGACCATCTGGACTTCTACCGGCGCATTCCCCCGGCGGAGAACCGCGACGCGGAGGCATGCGTTCGCGAGGCGTGGGAAAAGCGCCGCCCGGCCGGAAACGGCGGCATCGAGGTGCTCGCCGGCATCGAAATCGGCCAGATACACGCTGACCCGGCGGCGGACGACTTCGTGCGCACCCATCCGCTCGATATGGTCATCGGCTCGATGCACGCCATGCCGAACGACCTCGACATCTATTTTCACGAGTACGACAAGCTCGACTGCGACGCCTTTCTGCACGAATACTTCGATGAGGTGCTCAAGATGGAGGAGCACGGTGGCTTCGATGTGCTCGCGCATATCGACTATCCGCTGCGCGTGATGAAGCACGGTGACTACATCCCCTCGTTCGACCACTACATGGACCGCGTCGAGCAGGTGCTCCGCTCGTGCATCGACCACGGCTACGCGCTGGAGCTGAACGCGGCCGGTCTGGGCGGCTGGCAGAAGCGCGTGGGTCCGCCGCAGAACGTGCTGTATGAATACCGGCGCATGGGCGGCGAGCGCATCTCCATCGGCTCGGACGCGCACACGCTGACGGCGGTCGGGCGCGGCTTTGACGACAGCGCGAAAAACGCGAAGGACGCCGGCTTCACCCACGTGACGGTGTTTCGCGAGAGGAAGCCGTTCTTCGTACCGATTGGCTGAGAAAAGGAAAAAGGGGCGAAAACTTCATGATTTTCGAAAAAAAACAACAGGAAACGCGCGAGCGCACCATGATTGAGGCGCGGGCGAAGATCAACCTGACGCTCGATGTGACGGGAAAGCGCGAGGACGGCTACCATCTGGTCAAGATGGTGATGCAGTCGGTCGACCTGCATGACGATGTGCGCGTGACCATCGTGCGCGGCGAGAAAAAGTCGCGCGGCATCGTGCTTTCGTGCAGCATACCGTTCCTGCCGACCGACAGCAGCAACCTCGCCTACCGCGCGGCTGAGCTGTTCTACAAGGAAACCGGCGTGCCGCTCGAAACCTGCGAGATCTTTATCGAAAAGCGCATCCCCATCGCGGCGGGACTCGCGGGCGGCTCGACCGACGCGGCGGCGGTGCTGCGTGCGCTCAATGAGCTGCATGACACCGGCCTGTCGCGCGACCGCCTGTGCGAAATGGGCCTCAAGCTCGGCGCGGACGTACCGTACTGCTTGATCGGCGGCACGATGCTCGCCGAGGGCATCGGCGAAAAACTGACCGAGCTTTCGCCCATGCAGCCCTGCTACGTCGTGCTGTGCAAGCCGCCGTTCGCGGTTTCGACCAAGGAGGTCTATCAGGAGATCGACAGCGTGCCGCTGACGCAGCGTCCGGACACGGACGGCATGATAAAGGCGCTCGAAAGCTGCGACTACAAGGGCGTCTGCGACCGTCTGATGAATGTGATGGAAACCGTCACCGCGACCAAGAGCCGCCAGATCGACGAAATCCGCAGCGTGCTGCGCGAAAACGGCGCGGACGCCACGCTCATGAGCGGCTCCGGCCCGACCGTTTACGGCCTGTTCTCCGACCGCATCGCGGCGGACGCCGCCGCAACCATCCTTGCGCGGCGCTTTTCGGAGACCTTCCTCACGGAAACCGTGCAGTAAGCGCGAAATACGTATAAAAAGACCGCCTTCCGGGCAGACTGCAAGCACAGTTACCGGAAAGGCGGTTATTTTTATGAACGACAGGGCAAGACAGGCGGTCTGCGTGCTCATGACGGCTGTGACCGTGCTTGTGACGGCGGCGTTCGCGCCGGAGCGGCCGAGGCGCGCCGCGTGGTGGTGCACGGCGTTTTCCATCGCCTGCCGCGAAAGTGCGCAGGAGAACGCGGGCGAAACCGTGGAATTCCGGCTGCGCATTCTGGATTTTCTGCGGTAAAAAAGTGCCTGCCGCCCGATACGGGAAGAGTGTATCGGACGGCAGGCTGCAAAAGGGGATAGTATGTAAGGAGAAATGATACTGTCAGAAAAGAGGAATAGCGTTATGCGGCGATACGCTGGATGATGGTAGCCAGCTCCGCACGGGTGGTGTTGCCGGCGGGTGCGAATACCTTGCCCGGGTTGCCCTTGACGAGGCCGGACTTGGTGCAGTATGCTACGCCGTCAACTGCCCAGCTCGAAATCTTGGCACTGTCAGCGAACTCGTTGATAGCGGCCTTGTCGGCGGAAACGTCCTCGCCGGACAGCTTGCGCTGACGGGTGAGCAGGGTTGCGATTTCTTCGCGAGATACGCTGCGGTCAGGCTCGAACTTGTTGTCGCCAACGCCCTTCATGATGCCGGTCTTGGCCGCCCACGCGATAGCGGTGCGTGCCTGATGGGTCACGGGAACGTCGGTGAAGGATGCCAGTTCAACCTTGGGCTGACCTGCCAGATTGTACAGGGCGGAAGCGACCTCTGCACGGGTCAGAGCCTCGTCTGCGCCGAATACATACGGCTTCTCGCCGCTCATCAGCTGCTTGTCGGTGACGTACTTGGCAGCGTCATAGTACCATGCGTTCTTGGAAACGTCGGTGTAGTCCGAAACCTGCTTGCCGGTCTGGAGGTTGTTGAGGATTTCGTAGCTGTCTACTGCCTTGAAGCTGTTCCAGTCTTCCGGGTCCTGCTTCTGGTAAGCGGTGCCCTTGATGGAATCCTCGGAGAACTCGATGACGGAGAATACCTGCTTATCCTCTTCGTCTACATAGAAGTCGGTGGAGTAATCCGAACGTGCCGGCATGTACTCATAGAACTTGTTGCCGACCGTGCCGCCGGTGATGTAGGTGGTGCCGTCGCCGGTGTTGACCTTGATGTCGTTCTTGACAGTGGAGCGGATGTAGATGTGGTCGTGACCGTTGAGGAACAGGTCAACGTTCATCTTATCGAGCGAATACTCGCTGTCGTTGATGTAGTAGTCGCGGACGTCGAGCGGATCGTGGTTGGAGGTGTACGGGCCTGCGTGGGTCATGACGATGCGCCACTTCTTGTCGGAAGCGTCGAGCACGCTCTTGCACCACTGCAGCTCCTTCTTCATGATTTCAGGCTTCTTGTCGGCCGGGGTGACTTCGCCGTTCAGGATAACGAAGATAGCGTCGCCGAACTCAAAGTAACCCATGGTGCGGTCGAACTGGGGGTAGCCGGTCTTTGCGCCGGACATGTTGAAGCGCTGTGCGAAGGAAATGAAGTTCCAGTCGCCCTTCATCTCGTGGTTGCCTGCGACCGTAACGGTCGGGTACTTGGCGTAGTAGTCGCCCATGACTTCGAAGCAAGCATCCCATTCAGTAGACTTGTAGCCGTTCTGGGTGGTGTCGCCTGCGGAGATCATGAGGTCGGGCTTCGGGCAAACCTTGAGCGCCTGGTCGATGGAATACTTGAAGCTCATGTAGTTCTCAACGGACTCAGACTGCGGGTCGGAGTAGAAGATAACCTTGAAATTCTTGTCGTCTGCGGACTTCGGTGCGGTGAAGGACTTCTCCTCGCTCATGAACTCGCCGCCGTCGCCTACGCGGTAGACGTACTCAGCGGACGGGGTCAGGCCGGTGATCTCAACGCGGTGAGCAGCCTTTTCCTTGTAGCCTGCGGTGACGGACTCAACGTAGGAGGTGCCGGACTTGCTTTCCCACTTGGAAGCGCCCTTTACCTTGTACTGGATCTCGCTCTTGGTGACGCGCGGATCGGTCAGCCAGCTGAAGCGGAGGCCGCCCTGCTTGGTGTCCGGGGTGATGGTGATCTGGTCGGGGTCGCCCTTTACCTTGCCGTCGTCGATGTTCAGAACGATGGGTTCTGCGCTGTTGGTCGGCTTGGTGATGGTTTCCTTGTCGGTCTTGACCGAGATGTAGTAGAACATATCGCCTACCTTATCGGTCGGCAGGGAAGCGGTGTAGGTGTCGCCGGAGGCCTTCATAGCGACCGCGGTATCGACCTTCGCGGAGTCGTAGCCGTAGTAGAGGGTTGCGCTCTCAACCTTGTCGGTCGAGATAATGCGGGCGGAAATCTCAGCCTTGCCGTTGTGGGGGGCGGTGTTGAGTGCGCGGGAGATGATGCGCGTGCCGCTGACGGTGTAATCGACAGCCGGGAAGATAGAAGCGTTAAAGCCGCGCAGGACAGGCTGCTTGCTGCTTTCGCTCCAGTCCCAAACCTTGCTCATATCCCAGCCGAGACCCTCGTAGGTTGCCTTGCTGGTCATTTTCTCAGTGGAAACGTCCTCCCACTTGATGGGCTGCTCGGTCGGCTCGTTGCCGGTAAGCTGCGTGCCTTCCCAGGCGATGTTGCCGGTGATGTTGGTTGCAGCTTCGTCGTCGAGCTGGCCAACGATCTTGTCAACGTCCTGCACGCCCTTGATGAAGGACTGTGCGGAAACGCTGTCCTTGAGCGTCTCGCCGGCGTTGAAGGAGCCTGCGATGCCGCCTGCGTGGCCTACCGTGCCGCTCGTCGCGGTGGTATCGACCGTGCCGGCTGCGAAGCAGCGGGCCAGATAGCCGCCGCCGTCCTGAATGCCTGCGATGCCGCCTGCGTCATACGGCGCGGAAACATCGGCGTTGACGTAGCAGTCCTCGACATGGCCGACGATCGGGCCTTCGCCCTCCTTCAGCTTGCCGCAGATACCGCCCGCGGTATGCGAGTTGGACAGATCGAGGCACTTGACCTCGCCGGTAACGACACAGTCGGTGATCGTGCCGTAGTTTACGCCGGCCAGAGCGCCGACGTTCTGCTGACCGGTTACATAGCAGTCGAGCAGAGCAACGTTTTTGATATATGCCTGGTCGTCCTGATTGCCGACATAGCCGAACAGACCGGCATATTTCTTTTCATATTCAATGCGAAGGCCCTTGATCGAGTGGAACTGGCCATCGAACGTGCCGGTAAAGCCCTCGGCTTTTTTGGATGCGATCGGTTTGAAGCCCTTGACGCCGGTCATGTCGATGTCGGCGGTCAGAACATAGTGTCCATCGCGCGGAGCGCCGTCTTTCCATTTGCCGGCAAGATATAGGAGCTGGGCCGGGGTGGAGATCTCATAGCAGCCGGTTGCGCTGTTGTAGGTCGGCGGAGTGCCTGCGTCCTTCGCCGCGAATGCAGTTGCGGGAACCATTGACAGCACCATCATGGCGGACAGTGCAAGACTTGTCAATCGTTTTTTCATCATAGAACCTGACCTTCTTTCCGTATTGGTGATGCAGCGGAGCGCGAAACTGTGTTTTCGGCTCGGTCTGCACGGGGGAATGTGCGTTTCAGCGCGAGGGGATTGCCTGGGAGAGCCTCCTTTCTGGTCAGCGTCTTTGCACAATACGCTGTATTTTACAAATTCGCAAACGTTTGCGATTGGATATATTATATAATAATTCAAGGAACGCTGCTTGTCAATGACGCAAGTGACAATTTTTCGGGGCAAAAAATAGCACAAATGCCCTAATCGTATGAAAAACAATAGTAATTCAACTTACGCAAACGTTTTCTGATGCTAAAATTCATATGAATTTCATTGTGAAAGGGAGTTTGAACGGACTGTTTGGTGATAATATCTAAAAATATTTTTCACCGATTGTTTATTCCGTACACGTTTGCGCTTGCGCGATTTAGAACGCTGCGCTATAATACTACCAGAATAAAAAATGAGCTGAGGGAACACGAAAGAGTGCTTCCCCGAAAGAAAGAGGTAATGAAAAATGAAGAAGAATTTTCACAAGTTTCTGATGGGTTCCGCAATGTTCGAGCTGGCAAACGATCCGGGCACCGCTAAGCTGTTCAATACCGGCCGCAAGACCCGATAAAATCGCAAAAAACCGCCTTCGGGCGGTTTTTTTGCGTCTAAGGGGGACTCCGTCCCCCTTAGATACGCCCCCGGTTCCGGAGAAACCGGGGGCGATAACCCCCTCGCCCCTGCACGGCAGGGGCGGCCGCGCCGCCGCAAGGTGAATTGCCCCGAAGGGGCAAGAGAAGGTGCCCTGGGGTACGGCGCGGGCAGCGGAGTAAAAGTCAGGTACACGCCCTGACTTTTACGGGGAATTTAATGCGGCGCACTGCGGTGCGCCTGTCCTGCCTGTTCTGGCTTTGCCGGAATACGGCAGGGGATAGCGCACGCTCCGCGAGCGCGGCGTCCCGTAGGGACGCGAAAAGGCACGCCTTCGGCGTGCCTTTTTTCGTGCGCTTTGCGCACGTATGGAATAGAATTTGCTTCGCTAATTCCAGAAAACCGGGGGCGTGTACCTCGGTTTTTCTGACCTTGAGGGAATGTTCGGGGAAACGTCTGTGCCCCGTCGTTTGAACGGCAGGACATATTTTTCTTTTGTAAGGTGCAGAAAAGGACGGCTTTGGCCGTCCTTTTGGTTTACTCTGCGGTATTTTCCTTGGTTTCTACCTCATTTTCCGGCTTGGGGAAGGTGAGGGTGATTTTTGTGCCGACGTTCGGGGTGCTGTCGAGGGTGATTTCGGCGTGGTGCAGGGCGGCGCCGTGCTTGACGATCGAGAGGCCGAGGCCCGTGCCGCCGGTCATTTTGCTGTGGCTCTTATCGACGCGGTAGAAGCGCTCGAACACGCGCGGCTGGTCGGCGGGGGCGATGCCGATGCCGGTATCCGAAACGCTTACAAAGGGTGCGCCGCTGCTGTTCGTGCCGGTTTCGAGCGTCACGCTGCCGTTCGGGCGGTTATAGGCGAGGGCGTTATCCGCCAGATTGAACACCATCTGCTCCAGCGTCCGCCGCTGGCCGGAAACGGTTGCGGACGCGCCGCGGCACTCGATGGAAAGCCCCAGACGGTCGGCTTTGCTTTGCAGGCGGCTGCGCACCGTGCCGCAGAGCGACAGCAGCTCGATTTGCTCGAACGGCACTTCCTCGCCGCCGGCGTCCAGCTGCGACAGCCGGATGATGTCCTCGATGAGCGAGAGCAGGCGCTGCGCCTCGGTGCGTATCTTCCCGGCGAAGGGCGCGACGTCGGCAGGCTTCGCGATGCCGCTTTCGATGATTTCCGCGTACCCCATGATGCTTGTCAGCGGTGTTTTCAGCTCGTGCGAAACGTTTGCGGTAAATTCCTGCCGCTGCTGCTCGGCCTGTTCGCGCTCGGTGATGTCCACGATGAACAGCACGGCGGCGTGGCCTGCGCCGTCCTCGGCGACCGAGCTGGCTGTGAGGGCGTAAGTGCGGCCGTTTTTCTCCATTTTCGTGTGTGCGCCGCCGCCCGCGAGCGCGGCCTCGACCGCCTGCGTATAGGCGGCGTCCCGACAGAGCGTCAGGTAATTCCCGGCGGCGCTGTCGCGGGGGAAAAGGCGGCGGACGGCGTGGTTTGCGAACAGAATGTCGCCCGACGCGGAGAACAGCACGAGTCCCTCGTCCATGCGGGCGGTGATGTCATCAAACTCGGCCTGACGGCGGCGCAGCTCGTCCATCTGCACGCGGATGCGGCGGTTCTGGCGGTCGATGCGGTGCAGCAGGGGGGAAAGCTCGTCATATGCCGCGTTTTTCAGCGGGTCGTGCAGGTCGAGCAAGGTAATCGGCGCGAGAAAGACATGGGTCAGGCGGCTCGCGAGCAGGGCCGCAACGAGCAGCGCCAGCAGCACCACGAGCACGATCCACGGCGACGCGCTCGAAAGCGCCCCGAAAGCGCTGTCCGCGGTGGCGGAAACACGCAGAAAATCGCCGTTTGCGAGCCGCAGCGCATAGTAATAGGTCTGCTGCTCAAGGGTCTCGGAAAGGCGGCTGTCCTCACCGACGCCGGTTTCGGCGGCCTGTTGAATTTCGGGGCGGCCGAGGTGGTTTTCCATGCCGGAGGCGCCGTTCTGGTTGTCATAGAGCACGGTACCATCGCGTGAGATGAGCGTCAGGCGGTCGGCGCAGAGCAGGCCGAGCGAGCTGATGTCGGAAAGGTCGCTGTCGGCGGAAACGGTCGAGGCGAGATAGCCGGCCTCCTTCGCCAGACGGCTGCGCAGGTCGCGCGTCAGCCCGGCGTGGACGGCGAGCAGGAACAGCCCGGCGGTCAACATGAGCGTGACGAGCGAGGTGAGAAAAATGCTTCCGAAAACGCGTTTTCTCATCCGGCTGTACCCATGCGGTAGCCGACGCCGCGCACGGTTTCAATCATCGCGCCGCTGTCGCCGAGCTTCTGGCGGAGCGTGCGGATGTGCACATCGACCGTGCGGGTTTCGCTCTCGCTGCCGTAACCCCAGATGTTTTCGAGCAGCACATCGCGCGTGAGCACCGCGCCCTGATTTTTCATCAGCAGCACGAGCAACTGATATTCCTTGAGCGTCAGCTGGACGTCGCGACCGGAAACGCATACCGTGTGCGCACGCTCGTCGATCGAAATCGCGCCGGCGGTCAGCGGATGGCTGTCGGCGGAGAGCAGCTTGTCCTGCGAGCGGCGGAGCACGGCGCGGATACGCGCGACAAGCTCCATCATGCCGAACGGCTTTGCGATGTAGTCGTCCGCGCCGCTGTCCAGACCGATGACCTTGTCGTACTCGGTGTTCTTCGCGGTCAGCAGAATGACCGGAATGGCGGCGGTATCGGGCAGGCTGCGCAGACGGCGAAGGATCGAGATGCCGTCCTCGCCGGGCAGCATGATGTCGAGCAGGATGAGGTCGGGTTTCGCGCCGCGCAGGGCAGCCGTCAGCGCCGCGCCGTCAGAAAATCCGCGCGCCTCCATGCCGGTGTTTTGCAGGGTATAGACGACAAGTTCGCGGATGCCCGCATCGTCCTCCACGCAGTAGATCATTTGGGTTATCTCCTTAAAAGTTCTGTATTATTGGTAAACAGGCGAATAACCCATGTGTATACATGGGTTCCGCGACAGTATTCATACGTGGGTTTCGCTCTTGTGCGTGCCGGTGATGGAAAACTCCACCCACTCCGCGATGTTGGTCGCGTGGTCGCCGATACGCTCCAGATATTTCGCAATCATCAGCACATCGAGCACGCGCTCGCCGTCTGTGGGGTTCTGCGCGATTTCCGCGATGAGGTCCTGCTTGCACTCGTCAAACAGGCGATCCACCACATCATCGTACTCGATGACGCTCCACGCAAGCGTCAGGTCGCGGCGGACGAAGGCGTCCAGACTGTCGGTTACCATCTTGATGGTCGCCTGCGCCATCTGGTCGATGTGCTTGTTGTGGCCGCACGCGCCGGACAGGCAGGTGACGATTTCCGCAATGTCGCTCGCCTGGTCGCCGATGCGCTCGATGTCGGTGATCATTTTGAGCACGGACGAGATGAGGCGAAGGTCGCTTGCGACCGGCTGCTGCTGAAGCAGCAGTTTGAGGCACATGGACTCGATTTCGCGCTCCTTGCGGTCGATTTCGTGGTCGATGCGGATGGCGGAGGCCGCGAGCCGGGTGTTGCCCTCAAGCAGCGACTTTACCGCGCTCGCGATGGCGTTCTCGCACAGCGCACCCATCGAAATCAGTTCCTTGTTCAGCTCCGCGAGCTGGTTGTCAAAACGGTTTCTCATATCAGCCGAACCTCCCCGTAATGTAGTCCTCGGTGCGCTTGTCCTGCGGCATGGAGAACAGCTTTTCCGTATCGTCCGCTTCGATCATGTCGCCGAGCAGGAAGAAGGCGGTCGTATCCGAAACACGGGTGGCCTGCTGCATATTATGAGTTACCATAACGATAGTATAATCTTTTTTCAGTTCGAGCACAAGGTCTTCGATCTTCGCGGTCGAAATCGGGTCGAGTGCGGAGGTCGGCTCGTCCATCAGCAGCACCTCGGGGTTGGCGGCGAGGGCGCGGGCGATGCAGATACGCTGCTGCTGGCCGCCCGACATGGAGAGCGCGGACTTGTTCAGGCTGTCGCGCGTTTCGTCCCAGATGGCGGCGCGGCGCAGCGAGGTCTCGACGATCTCATCGAGCTGCACGCGGCTGCGGATGCCGTGGGTGCGCGGACCGTAGGCGATGTTGTCGTAGATGGACATCGGGAACGGGTTCGGCTTCTGAAATACCATGCCGACGCGGCGTCGCAGCAGGTTGACGTCGCAGTTCTTGTAGATGTCCTGGCCGTCGAGGCGGATGTCGCCCGTGATGCGGCAGCCTTCGACGAGGTCGTTCATGCGGTTGAGCGAGCGCAGCAGGGTGGACTTGCCGCAGCCGGACGGGCCGATGAACGCGGTGATCTCGGTGGCCTTGATGTCGAGATTGATACCATGCAGGGCATGAAAATCGCCGTAGTACAGGTTCATGTCCCGGATTTCGATTTTATTTTCACTCATATAGCTACCTCTTCCGGTGAATTGATCGTTTATCGCGCGAAGTGCGCGGCTTTCCGCCCGGTGCAGTGCAATTTCGCTGTCGGCCTCCGCACCCGTGGCGCACAGGGGCGCGAAGCGGCGGATGGATTGCGGTTCGTGTTTCATGGGATTACTTCTTGGTCAGTTTGCGTGCGACAAACGCGGAGAGCGCATTCATCGCGAGCACGACGAGCAGCAGCACGACAGCGGTGGCGTTCGCCTCGTTCATGTGCAGCGCCTCGCCCGAGAGCACGTACATATGAATGGCGAGCGTGCGGCCGGACTGGGTAAGGCCGGGAATCTGCGCCATGGTGCCGGCGGTGAAGATAAGCGCGGCGGTTTCGCCGACGATGCGGCCGATGGCGAGGATAATGCCGGACAGGATGCCCGGAATCGCGGCCGGGAGCACGATGCGGAACACGGTGCGCAGGCGGCCGGCGCCGAGGCCGAACGAGCCTTCACGATAGGAGTCCGGCACGCTCATGAGCGCTTCCTCTGCGGTGCGCATGATGAGCGGCAGAATCATGATGGCGAGGGTCATCGCGCCGGCAATCAGCGAGTAGCCCCAGTGCAGCTGCGTGACGAAGAACAGCATGCCGAACAGGCCGTAGACGATGGACGGGATGCCGGAAAGCGTTTCGGTGGTGACGCGGATGATGCTGACGAGCTTGTTGCCGCGCTTTGCGTACTCATTCAGGTAAACTGCGGTAAACAGGCCGAGCGGGACCGAAATCAGCAGGGCGAGCACGGTCATTTCCACGGTCGTGACGATGGCGGGCAGCATGGAAACGTTCTCCGAGGTGTAGTGCAGGGAAAAGAGCGACGGCTTCAGGTGCGGCAGACCGGACACCAGAATATAGCCGATGAGGAACAGCAGCACGGCGAAGGTGAGGGTCGCCGCGGCGTAGACCAGACCCTTGAGCACAGCGGCCGATGCGCCGCCGCAGACGCGATTTGTGCGCGTTTTTTCACGGGAAACGGGAGCGTTTCCGACAGCTTCTCTTGTCATGCCTGCTTCCTCCTTTTGAGTACCGAGAAGGTGAGATTGATGATGAGGATAAAGACGAACAGCACAACGCCGGTCGCGATAAGCGCCTCGCGGTGCAGTCCGGTCGCATAGCCCATTTCCATAACGATGTTTGCGGTCATGGTGCGGATGCCCTTGAGCATATTGCCGGTCAGACGCGGCTGGTTGCCTGCAACCATGATGACCGCCATGGTCTCGCCGATGGCGCGGCCGATGCCGAGGACAACGCCTGCGAGTACGCCCGACTTCGCCGCCGGGAGCATGACCGTAAACACCGCGCGTTCGTGGCGTGCGCCCATGGCGACTGCGCCCTCATAGTAGGCGGAGGGAACGGCACGCAGCGCCGCCTCGGATACGCCGATGATGGTCGGCAGAATCATGATGCCGAGCAGGATGGACGCCGCGAGAATGGACGAGCCGGAAACGTCCGCGCCGAAGAACGCTGCGACCGTGCGGATGCAGGGCACGATGATGACCATGCCGAAGAAGCCGTAGACGATGGAGGGGATGCCGGCGAGCAGCTCGGTGCAGGGCTTGAGCAGAACGTAGAGCTTTTTCGGGCAGTAGTACGCCATGAAGATGGCGGTCAGCAGGCCGATGGGCACGCCGATGACGACCGCGCCGGCGGTGATGTAGATGCTGCCGAGGATCATCGGCAGAATGCCGTAGATGTCGTTGCCCGGCTTCCACTTCGCGCCCGTCAGAAAGTCGAGCAGACCGATTTCACGCATGGCGGGCACGCCGTTGGCGAACAGGAACACACAGATGAGCACGACCGCGGCGATGGAGGTCAGCGCACACACGAAAAAGACCGCGTGCATCAGATTTTCTCGGAAGTTTTTCATAATTTCACTCCATATATGGGGAAAGGGACGAAGTGTTTCGCCCCGGATTTCCCTGTTTGGTTGTCTTACGCGAGGTCGCTCCAGTCGGTGATGTCGCCGACATAGATGCTCTTGATCTGGTCCATCGAAAGGTCGTCGATGGTGTTCGCCGGGTTGACAACAACTGCGATGCCGTCCAGTGCGATGACCGTGCCGGTCAGCTGGACTGCTTCCTCGTCCTTCAGCTCGCGGGATGCCATGCCGATGGCGAACGTGCCGTCCATCGCGCCGGTCATGCCGGAGGTGGAGTCAGAGGTCTGAAGGTCGATAGTGGCGTTTGGATTGACGTTCTTGTAAGCCTCGATGAGCTTCTCCATGACCGGAGAAACAGAGGAGGAACCGCCGACTGCGATCTTGCCGGAGAAGCCGTCGGATACGAAGGACTCTGCTGCGTCGTCTACTGCGATGTACTTGTTGTCGGTAACGACTGCCTGGCCGTCCTTTGAGAGGATGAAGTTAATGAAATCCTTGGCGACGCCGGTCGGCTCGCCCTTGGTTGCGATGTTGAACGGACGGGACAGCTTGTAGGAGCCGTTCTTTACGTTGTCTACGGTCGCCTCGGCGCCGTCTACCTTGACAGCCTTTACGGTATCGTTCAGAGCGCCGAGCGAGATGTAGCCGATGGCCTTCTCGTTGCCTGCAACGCTCGTCAGAACGACGTCGGTCTTGTTTGCGATTTCCGCGTCTGCGGTGGTATTGTCAACCTTCTGGCCGTCGGCGTTCTTCTCCTCGACGCCGGTCAGCTCAACGAACGCGCCGCGCGTGCCCGAGCCGTCCTCGCGGGAAATGACCGTGACAGCGCCGGAAACGCCGGTGTCAGCTGCGCTGCTGTCCTGTGCGCCGGTAGAGGTGGAAGCGCTGCTGCCGCAGCCTGCCAGTGCGCCGGTCAGCATGAGCGCTGCCAGAAGCAGGGATACACTTTTCTTCATGATTTTATTCTCCTTTTTTATCACTTGCTTTTCGTTACAGTAACAGCTTACACAAGCTGTGTAAAATGTAAAAGCAGGTGTATGTAAAATCGGTGTAAAGTGCGCAATCCTATGTAAAACGCACAAAAAGAGAAAGAAAAACGGCGAGGATGTTGTGCGGCGGAGCAGGAGAAAATACAAAAAAGAGCGCTGAACCGTGTCAGCGCTCTGAAATTGCAGATAAAATCTGTTTTTGAGAATGCAGGATGTCGCGCGGCAGCGCGCGTAAAATAGACTTTGCGAAGCAAAGTCATAAAAACCGGGAGCATGTATCACGGTTTTTATTCTCTCAGAGGGAGAAAGTTTCCGCATGGGAACTTTCGGACGTCCGTGTTTTGCGAAGTCAAAACACAACTTGTCGGAAAAACGAAGTTTTTCGACAGTTATCTGCGTTTCTTGCGGAAGTAGCCGAGGTACATGACCGCGGCGGCCATGCTCCAGAAGTAGGCCATCATGTACGGCACCTCGAAGATATTCTCGAAGTAGCAGTGCACCATGACGCCGCACATGCCGGAGAACAGGGAGACCGCGAGGACGCGCGTGCGGTCGGTTTCGCAGAGCTTGGTGCGGCCGATTGAGCGCAGGCACCACAGCGACATACCGACAAGCAGGATGATAAAGGCGATAAGGCCGATATAACCCATCTCGACGAGCGTCTTGAGGTAGTAGTTGTCCATGTAGAAGTAGGAGAACTCCTCGTTCTGCTCGATGATCTGGTTCTGCATGGCGACCGCGCCGCCGAAGCGGCCGAGGCCGAAGCCGAGCAGAGGATTGCTCTCGTGCAGCAGGTCCAGACCGGTCGCCCAGCGCACCATGCGGCCCGCACGCTGGCTCGCAGCGGCGTAGTCCGAGGTGAACATATAGGTGATGCGGTTGGCGATAGATGGGATGGCGAGCAGTGCGCCGCAGCCGGCAACGCCCATCAGCGCGATCAGACGGCGGTCAAGGAAAATCGCGAACACGAGCACCGCGACCACAAGGCCGCCCCACGCGCCCTTGGAGAACGTGAAGATGCAGCACATACACATCATGCCCGTGCCGCAGATGGCGAGTACCTTGACCCACATTTTGCGGCTGTAATACGCCAGTCCCGCGACCATCGGCGCGAACAGCACGAGCAGACTGCCCATGATGTTCGGGCTGCCGGTGAGCGAATAGACGCGCGTGCGCACGTTCTGCTCGGTCTGGGAGACCCACGACGCCGGGATAGGCGCGGCGATGATGAACTGATAGATGCCGTGCAGGGCGATGCAGAGCGCCATGGCGATAAGCGCACCGTAGAAGATGGCGAAGTCGCGGTCATCTTCGATGAGGCGCGTGACGAGGAAGAACCAGAACAGGTACTCCACGACGGCGCGATAGCCGGCGAGGGCGATGGACGGGTAAGGAGATACCGCGCACATCAGGAAAAAGCCGACCGCGATGAACAGGATGAGATAGGCGTCAATCGGGGTGGTGCGAAGCTGGAGCGGCGCGCGCTTCATCGCGGTGTGCCACAGCAGATAGCAGGCCGCCGCGAGCATGAGCATCTCGTCCCAGCCGCTCGCGATGAACGAGGGCAGGAAGCCGGCGTTCGCCGCCAGACGGATGAAATAATCGAGCGGGAGATACATCGCAAGGCAGATGAGCAGCAGGCCGCGCATTCCGACAAAGGAGAGCGCCCGGCCGATGATGCCGTCTTTCGTTAAGCGCACGATAGGACGCCAGATTGCCAGACACAGGCGGTAGATAAGGCTGTTCTGCGCGGCGGTGCCGATGCACTCGACGAGGCGGCGCAGCGCCATCACAAGGCGGGCGTAGCCGCTGTTCGCCGTGGTGCAGCCCGGGGCGGCGCAGAAACGCTCCCACAGGCGACGGAACCGCGAGTCGGCGTAGGCGTCACGGATACGCGCGAAGAAATGCGCGATCGCGCCCTCGTGGTACCAGGCGCACAGGCAGAGTATCGCCCGCACCAGAAGGCTGTTTTCAAAAATCGCTTTCATAGGCTCAGTCTGCGATATCGACCGAGTCGATGTTGCCGCTCGTCTCGAAATCGTTGGTCTTTACGATGAAGGTGCGGCCTGCACGCACTTCCTGCGTACCGATGGACGGGGTAGCGGTGCCCTTGGGGACGGAGGTCTTGATGGTGAATACGATGTCCTTCTTGTCCGGGTCAACGGCGGTCACGATGCGGCCGTCGGCGGTGGTGACCTGCTGTGCGTAGTCCTCGATTTTCATGTCCTCGATGGTGCCGTTGACATAGGAGTTGCCGCTGACGAGCTGCTTGCCGACCTGGCTGTTGCGCTCGACCTCAGTGACGAGGAACGGCGTTGCGCCGCGCACGCGGACGATGGCGGTCAGCTCGACCTGCGGCTGGACCGACTCCTTGATCTGGGGGGCGAACAGCTTGTAGCCGACGCCGGCCACAACGGCAATCGCCGCAACGAGCACGAGCAGATCAACGATGTTGATCAGGCCGAACAGCTTGCCCTTTTCGTTGATGATCTTCATAAACTTCCTCCGTTTGTATGGTTTTGGAAATGCAATTCCGGTGTACCGAGATATTATACCATAGGGAAAGAGAAATTGCCATACAGGGCAGAGGGTTTTTTGCCGCCTTCGGCGGCGGGGGAGGGATGCTGCCGGGCGGCAGCCGGGGACGCGCCCCTCCCGGGGCGAGGGGGCAAAAGGGGGTACAGGACACCCGGACTTGCGTCCCGGTTTCGGCCGTAGCCCACTAAACCTTATTCCCGCGCCGTG
>OODU01001806.1_pt1 | contig 19967 bp, 18 predicted proteins | sample 1671171 | NCBI WGS metagenome assembly OODU01 (sample SAMN06348129, study PRJEB24527) | human gut metagenome | biome: human gut; feature: ankylosing spondylitis patient; material: feces | host: Homo sapiens | place: China | collected 2015-10
TCATTTATTTTTAAATTATTTATCGAACATATGTATATCTAATTCATCTCATGACTGAAGTTATGAATGTTCTTAGATTGCATTATAAAAATATCCATTCATCACTCGCTATCCCATTCCTTATATATACACCTAAATACAACTGGACTGTTCTTTTTCAAATACTCTTTTTGAAGCCAATCCAAATACGTTCCTGGACTAATAATACCACGTATACTCAATACATCCGCACCTAACGTTCCCAAAACCAAATCGGTAAAAGATGCACAATTATCACCTAAAGCCCAGTAAATATGAAATTTACCACTCTTGACCTTATATAACTTTGCTCCCGTACGATAATGTAGGCGACTTGGATAATCCATTTCATATTCACTAAAACGATCATATCCATCTTCTTTTTCAATCTTTGTATACCAACGATAGCCATTCTGACGAATTTTTTCAATCTCTTTTTCAATCAATGCATTCTGTTTCGATGTTGTATAAACACCATATTCAAAAATGGAATTATTCTCTGCCGAAATCATATTCGGAATGTATTTTTCGAGTGGCACCGTAAAGAAAATGCCATCCCCAATCGTTTGATTTAAATGAAAGGAGTCACTATCATAATTTCCATAACTATAGACAATATCATCATACGCAAAACAGATGTGACCAACCTTTTGAAAGCCCTTGGGCCCGACATGGACAATCACCTTTAAGCGAACAACCTCATCCTTCTTATACGTATTTAAATCTTCAGGCTTACCATCCTCTAAATACCGGTTGACACTTGTCAAAGCCGCATCTGGAACGAAAGCACAAAGAAAAGCCGGAAGTGTGATTCTTACTTTTCGTTTCCATTTATATTTCGTTAAAGGATTGATTCCTTCATATCCATCCCCAAAATAACGCATACCTAAGATCATAAAGTAAATGCCAAAAGCACGCATTAAAAGATCTGTATGAAAGTCTGGATTCAATAACAAATAAAAGCCAAAGAAAATGTAAATAAAGCTAAACACAAAGTTAAAGAAGTTTCTTTTAATATGATTGATTTGATTAATCACAAGCTGAACAAAACAGGCAAATCCACAAAGAATACAATATCCGCCAAAGTTTACTCTTAAGATCCATTGTGGAAGATACCGAAAGTTCATTAAGAAAAACATAAACACAAAGGATAATATGGAAAAGAAAAAATCTTTATTCATTTTATTCTTTACAAAGCGAATAATTAAAACTACGCCATTGACACATAAAAATACAATAGATGCGATTAAGATCCCTGTAAAAATACGATTGGGAATCCATATCATGATGGCTCCCGCAACCATTAATATGGTTCCAATCACAAAGTTCATAGCTACATCATAGAACATAGACTACCTCCAGTTGGATTGTACACATAAAAAGCTACCTTCATCCACACGAACGATTCCCTTTTTCTCTGTTAAAGAATTACTTGTCGTATATATTTCTTCGATATGAATCCGTCTTTTATCTAATGGATATAAAAATCCCGATAAAGAAAGCACACCCTCTTGAATAGGATAAAATGAAATATGATGATACGAATCATCGATTTCATGAACGCCTACATTCATAACAGATATTCTTTGGTGCTCATCGATTAACACTACATTTTGAAAACGATACATCGCCAAGCGAATATTCGCAATCGTATGATCGATTCTTCCTTGCATGCCCCCATATAAATAGATCGTATCATAATCTTTACATAAACGAATCGCAAGCTCTGAATCCGTTTCATCCTTCATAATGGGATGTCTTTCAATTGGACACGTGATTCGTTTAAAATCCTCTTCACTTAAAGAATCAAAGTCTCCCACTGCCATTTTAATTGGAAAACCTTGATCTATAATTTTTAATGCACCAGCATCAACACCTATATAATCACAATTTTCAATTTTTGGCACAACATCAACGAGTGGTGTAATTAAAACCGCACAAGTCATTTATTCAAGCATACCTTCAATTGTTTTAGCAATGTCATTTTTAAATACGTAGCTTCCCGCAACCAATGTGTCGCAACCTGCATTTAATGCCAATCTAAACGTATCCTGGTTGATACCACCATCAATTTCAATACGATATGAAAGGTTCAATGCTTCACGCTTTTCTTTTAACCACTCTACTTTTTTAAGCATGTCGGCCATAAATTTCTGGCCACCAAAACCAGGCTCAACACTCATAATTAAGACAAGATCACAAGATTTGAGTACATTTTCAAAAGGTTCAATGGCCGTATTTGGTTTTACAACAATACCACCTTTCGCACCCAAACCATGAATTTCATCCAATAACTTCTGAATACGAGTCAAATCATTATTCAAAGCTTCTGTATGGAAAGTTACTAGATCCGCACCATTTTTAATAAAGATAGGTGCGTATGTTTCTGGGTCTTCTACCATTAAATGCACATCCATAAATAATGGACAAGCCTTTTTAAAGCCTCTTAAAATATCAGGTCCAAACGTTAAATTCGGTACGAAATGACCGTCCATCACATCAAAGTGTAACCACTCTGCTTTAGATTCTTTTAAAATTTCTAATTGTGCACTCACATTGGCATAATCCAAAGATAAAATTGAAGGTGCAATCACAATTGAATTCATAGTTTTTTACCTCTTTCTTCCATAATATTTTTATAATCCTCATAAATAGATGGATTGATTTCTCCATTTTCAACAGCCTCTTTGATCTTACAGTCCGGCTCATTCAAGTGCCTGCAATCTTTAAAACGACAAGTATGAATGTATGGTTTAAAATCAAGAATACACGCATCTAAATGCGAAGTATCTAATCTTGTAAAATCTAAGCTTGAAAATCCAGGCGTATCCGCCACCAAGCCATCACACACATGGTGTAACTGGCAATAGCGTGTAGTATGTTTACCACGACCCAAAGCTTTAGAGATGGCTTGTGTCTGTAATTCAAAATCAGGATTTAGGCGGTTCAATAAAGAACTTTTACCCGCACCCGACTGACCACATAAAACAGACACTTTTCCATTTAAGATTTCCTGTAATTCTTTATCATCACTACCAGGATTTGAGAAAACCACATCATATCCCGCCTTTTTATATTTTTCAAGATCCGCCAAAATTTCTTCGGGACGATCCAATAAATCAAGTTTGGTCACACAAATCACCGGTTTGACACCTGCTAAGCCTACTAAGAAGATCAAACGGTTTAATAAGTGGCAAGAATAGTCCGGATCTTTTAAACTGGTGACAATCAAAGCTTGATCTACATTGGCTATAGCCGGTCTTAAAAGACGATTTGTTCGTGAAAGAACTTTATGAATACGATATGAATCCTCAATCTTTTCATATTCGACAAAATCCCCGACGACTGGCGCTTCATGCTGGCGCATTTTACCTCTTGGTTTGGCAATGATTTCTTCTTTTTCATTTTGAATCGTATATTGATTCGAAATTATTTTTATAATTCTTCCTTTCTGCATATTAATCATAATACAGTGTCACAACACTGTTTGTTCCTTCCTGTATATATTCAGTTCCAACATCTGGCGATACACTTATGACCTTATTGCTGCCCTGCCCATTTTCAATATGACTTAAGACAACCGCAATTCCTAAATCATTCAATTCATCTTTGGCATCCAATACGTCTTGACCAATCAAGTCCGAAGGAATCACAATCGAAGGATAGGTACTTACCACAAAAGTAATAGTTTCCTTACTGTCTGGATCAATACGTTTTCCTGGCGTTAAACCCTTTTGTTGTAAAACAATACCTGGATCCATATCTTTTGAGCCTTCATGTTCAACTTCAATCTGCACATTTGGACAATTCTTTGCTAATTCATAAGCAGCCTGCGAATACGAGCCATCTGTAAAGTCTGGTACTAAATAGGTAGATCCTTTAGAAACGGTTAAAACAATTTTCGCATCATTTAAAATCACTTCACCCTCTTTATAAGAAGATTTAATGACTTTTCCCTTTTCATACTTATCATTCGCCTTATAAACATACGTTACTCTTGAAGTGTTAAAATGCGCATTCTGCAACACATCAATGGCCTCATCTGGTGTTAAATCCACTACATTCGGCATTGTTTGATAGCCCAGAAAACCACTAATCTTAATTATGCCTGTAATGCTGGCAATGAGTACAAGTACAACAATAGAAATCACAACAGCAGCACTAATCATGACAGCTGGAATCCAATTTGGCTTTTTCTTCTCTTCTTTTTCAAACTCTTCATCTTCAAAATCAATATGCCCATTATCATATTTCATCAATTCCTTATTCGAACTTGCATCCACCTTGATACGCTTCATATCACGATATTCTATATCCATGCAATGCATTAAATCATAAAGCATTTCTTTACAAGATACATAACGGTCATCTAAATTTTTTGCGGTCGCCTTTAAAATGATATTTTCAACAGACTGTGGAATATCCGGATTGAAATCACGCACATAAGGCATTGGTTTACGCAAATGCTTGATCGCAATCTCTGTCGGTGTCTGTCCTGTAAAAGGAACGTGCCCCGTTAACAATTCATAGAATACAATACCCAATGAATAGATATCCACTTGTGCATTTGGTTCTTTACCCTGTGTTGTTTCTGGCGCTAAATAATGGGCTGAACCCATAACCGTATTATTAAACGTTAGCTGTACAGAACCATGGGCTACCGCAATCCCAAAATCTGTAATTTTAATCGTTCCATCGTCTTTTACCAACACATTTTGCGGTTTGATATCACGATGAATAATATTATGATCGTGCGCGTGATCAATTGCACTGATCAATTGTTTCATAATGGCAATGGCCTCATCCACACCTAAAGCTCCGCGCTGTGCTATCAAATCTTTTAAAGTTCGACCACGAATATATTCCATGACAATATAGTGCATACCTTCATATTCACCAACATCATATATATCTACAACATTTGGATGTGATAAACGACTCGCTGCACTTGCCTCACGCTGAAAGCGCACTAATGCCATCGCATCCCCACTTAATTTATCACGCAGAACTTTGATTGCTACAATACGATTTAATATCGTATCCTTTGCCTTATAGACATCCGCCATTCCACCCTGACCAATCAAAGACAAGATCTCATAGCGGTTCGCTATTTGTTCCATCATCATAGTTATTATTCTCCATCATTCTCCATTAAGATAACTGTGCAGTTATCATAACCACCTGATTGATTAGCTCTGGCAATCAATGTTTCCGTTTTTTCCTGTAAAGAAAGACTCGAGTCATGTACAATATCCGAAATCACTTTCTTTTCAACATATCCATGTAATCCATCACTTGAAACCAACAAATATTTATATGTATTTTCAATCTTATTGATATCAATACGGAAAACATGCCATACGCCTAAGGCATTTGTTAATGTATTTTTTTGTGGATGAGACTTTGCTTCATCTAAAGTGATCTTACCCTCTTTTAATAATTGGGCAATGACACTATGATCTTCACTCATTTGAATCAGTTCATTATTATAATCCGCATAGATTCTTGAGTCTCCCACATTAAAAATAAACGTCCCAATATGAGCTTTGATGACACCCACTGCCGTAGTCCCCATACCTCTTTCATTGAAATTCTTTAAGCTTTTTGAATAAATGAAATCATTCGCCTGATTTAAATTTTCACGAATCCAGTTGTCAACTTGACGATCTTTTTCAAATACAGGAGACTTCATAAATGCTTCATACATAGTCATTACCGCTGTATGACTCGCCACTTCTCCTGCTTTTGCACCACCAATACCATCACAGACAATGGCCATCCATTCATCATTGGCATTATGAGCGATGCAATAATCATCTTCATTTAATTGTCTTACAAGACCTACATCTGTATTCGCAAAAACTTTCATCCGCCTAAATTCCTTCCTTTTTAATTTCTTTGATTCTTAATTGTCCACAAGCCGCATCGATATCGTTACCATGTTCTTTTCGAATCGTGCAACGAACATGATTCTTCATCAACAAATCATAAAAAACCATAGCTTCGTCGTGGCTTACCGATTTAAAGCCCTTTTCATCTACCGCATTGTATGGAATTAAGTTGACATATGCATTCATTCCATGAAGAAGCTTTGATAATTGTTTGGCATGTTCAGGACGATCATTAACACCATTTAATAAAATATATTCAAAAGTCAAACGACGATTGTTTTCCTGACCATAATACTTAACAGCTTCCATCAACTCTTTTAATGGATATGCATGGTTAACTGGCATTAATTTATCACGCAATTCATCATTTGGCGCATGTAAACTAATGGCTAAATTGTATTGTGTATGTTCATTGGCAAAATCGTAGATTCTTGGAACAATGCCACAAGTTGAAATCGTAATATGTCTAGAACCAATACCTAAACCACGATCATGGTTTACTGTTGCCAAAAAATTCATGACATTATCATAGTTATCAAAAGGTTCTCCTGTACCCATGACAACAATATGTGAAAGGCGCAAGTTATCTTTATCCAATTCTTTTTGAACATACATAACCTGGGCAACCATTTCACCACTTGTTAGATCTCTTTTTTTCTTTGTCAAGCCACTCGCACAAAATGCACAGCCCATGTTGCAGCCAACCTGACTGGAAACACAAACACTGCGACCATAGTCAAAGACCATCATAACACTTTCAAGTAGTGCACCATCACTTGTTTTAAACAAGAATTTTGTTGTTCCATCATGTGAAACTTGTTTTTTTATTAACTCTAAAGGATTCACAATAAAATCTTTCTTTAAGATTTCTCTTGTTTCCTTTGATACATTGCTCATTTCATCAATGTCAAATACACGATTGCGATACAACCATTGAAAGATCTGATGTCCACGATACGATTTCCATCCGTGATCTAGGGCATATTCGCACATTTGATCATAATTTAAATTGTATAAACTTTCCAAAATAGCACCTCAATTTCTACCGTTCATTATATCATTTACGCGCTAGTTTTGCCATATAGAAGCCATCTTGTCTTGTATCACTAAAAATGGTTTTTTCATCCACAAGACAAAACTCTTCGTGCGCACTCAAAAATTTCTCAATTTGTTTTTCATTCTCTTTTTTATTCATCGTACAAGTGGAATAGACTAAGACTCCCCCCACCTTTACATATTGACATACATTATTCAGAATAGAATACTGCAATGGAATCAACGAATCCATATCTTCAGGAACCATGTGTAATTTAATATCGGGTTTTCTAGATAATACGCCATAGCCTGAACATGGAACATCACATAAGATACGATCATATAACACAGAACTTTTAAATGTTGTCGCATCTTGTACACCTGCATGTACAATATCAATGCCTAAGCGTTTGGCATCACTATCAATCAATTCTTTACGATGTGCATGTAAATCATACGAATCAATATGACCTTGATTATGCATCCTTTCGGCCATGGCCATAGTCTTTGTTCCTGGAGCTGCACAACAGTCTAGAATCCTTTCATTTTCCTTAGGATCAACAAATTTTGCAATCGCAAAACTCCCCTCATCTTGGGCACTCATATAACCTTTTTGATAGTAGTCATGATGAAAATAATCATTACCTGTATAAATATATAATGGATCTTGAACACAAACAAACGTATCCAAATCAAAATCAGCTTCACTAGTCATTAATGTATTTCGACGAACATACATGGGTAATATATTTACACTTGCCCTTGCCATCATCAAAGCTTTTTCTTGTCCATATTGAGAAGCCCACATCTTATAAAGCCAATCGGGCAATGAATACTTTAAGGCTACATTGTCCGTTTCAATCGGTTTGACCTTATGCAATACGGCATTTGTCAAACCCGAATATTTCACATTGATCTTTTTGGCAATATTGACCGCATCATTGACAATCGCATAGCTTGGGACTTTATCCAAAAACAACAACTGATATGTACTCATTGTCAATAACACATCCATTTTAGGGTGTAATTTATTCTTCACATACTTTGACCAGCATTCTTTACAATAACGATAATTTTGAATGGTTCCATAAAAAATGCGTGTAGCCAATGCACGATCTTTTTCATCCACTTCCTGTAAATGATTTCTTAAATATAAATTGGAATAGACTTTTTTATTCACAACTTCATCTAAGGCTTTCCATATCCATTTTCTCATTCTATTCCTCCATCATAATTGGATGCATATTCACATCCACAACATATTTTGTTTCATCCAAATAATTTCGCACAATTTTGTGTAATAATTGATCGTCCTTTGATTTTAGAATCAAGCGCACACGATGCTTCTTTTGTTGCATACGAATTTCAATCGGACCCAATACGCGCAAAGAAGTAAAATACGATTTCGCAACACGCGCCATTTTATAGGCTTCCTGCAAATCAAAATGTGTAAATACTAAGGTACATAAATACACATAGGGTGGATACATCCCTAAATGGCGATAGCGCATTTCTTGATTAAAAAACATCTTATAATCATGCATTTGAACACATCGCATCACAAAATGATCCGAATCAAATGTTTGAATCATAACTTGTCCTTTTAGCCTTCCACGACCACTTCTTCCACTCGCTTGTTCTAACATTTCATACGCTGTCTCACTAGCCCTGTAGTCATTTCGACAAAGCGTGGCATCCGCATTTAAAATTCCAACTAAAGTCACTCTTTCAAAATCCAAGCCTTTAGCCACCATTTGCGTACCGATTAATAGATCTCCAGACTCTTCAAATTCTCTTAACAACTTTTCATGAGCATTCTTTTTTCGTGTACTATCTGCATCCATACGAACGACATGATGATTCTTAAAGATTTCTAGAATCTGTTCTTCCAAACGCTCAGTTCCCATACCGGCTTTAAAATAGTTCTTAGAATGACAGCTTGGACATTCTTCCATAAATGGAAATTGTCTTCCACAACAATGACATACCAAGGCATTTTGATTTTTGTGGTAGGTTAAAGCCACACCACAATCTGGACATATGCGTACATGACCACAATCACTACAGCGAACAATGGGTAAATAGCCTCTTCGATTTAAAAGCAAGATCACTTGTTCATTTTTAGAAAGACGCTCATGAATAGCTTGAAGCAATGTTTCAGATAAGCCGTTTGTGATTCTTTCCTTTTTCATATCTATCAAACAAATTTCCGGCATTTCATGAATGCGATTTTTAAGTTCAATCAATTCATAGACGTTCTTATAAGCTCTTGCGTACGATTCTAAAGAAGGTGTCGCACTTGCCAATACGACTTTACACTTATGATAGGCCGCACGAAATAAAACAATATCGCGCGTATGATAGCGTGGTGTATTATCTTGTTTGTAGCTAGAATCGTGTTCTTCATCCATTAAAATCAAGCCTAAAGAAGAAAACGGCATAAAACAAGCACTCCGCGTACCTACAACGATATCGACTTTATGATCTTTTACTAAATTATATTGTTCTAGCTTTTCTTGCGCATTCAATCCTGAATGATAAATCGCAATCTTTTGTTTAAAGCGCGCCTGCACTCTTTGTATCATCATCGGCGTTAAACCTATTTCAGGAACAAGAAATAGAACTTGTTTTCCAGTTGATAACACATCTTCTGCCAATCGCAAAAAGACTTCGGTTTTACCAGAACCAGTCACGCCATGAAGTAAAGAGACCGTTTTATTGGTGTTTTGAATGGTTTCAATCGCCGACACTTGCTCAGAAGTTAAAGAATGTGTAACATCCGCAATTTCACTTACACATGTATTAGAATCCTTAATTCTTTTTTCAAGAATAATATAACCTTTATCTAATAAAACCTTTGTGATGGATGGACTTACTTTTCTAAGTTCACTCATCTTGCATGGATAGGTAAAACTATGAAGCACTTCTTTTTGTCTTGATGTTAATGGTAAATCAGAATCATTTAATATCGCATAATCTTCATAGATAATTTTTGAATGCTTACTAGAAGGACGAAGAGCTGGTGGCAGCATTGTTTTATAACAAGTCACTTTCGAACTGGCATAAAAATCAGCCATATAATTTGCCAATACCTTTAATTCGTTATTTAATAATGGCTTTTCATCTATGACTTCAATGACAGGCTTAATATTTTTAAAATCGCTTTCTACATCTACTTCTTCGACAAATCCTACAAGTGTACGATTGTTGAATTCAACACGGACTCGACAACCAACTTCAACATGACAATCACAAGAATATGTAAAGGTATTGCGTAGGCGATTGTATTCTACATATACATTAATCAGCATGCATCTATTATAACATCATTCTGGATTTGACATTTATATTTATTTTAGAATATTTCACCAAAACCACTAAAAGCACCAAAATGGTGCTTTTATACTTTTATCCAATAATTTCTCTGCCCGTGTCGTAATAATCAAGTTACAATTATGATGTAGAAGATAAGATACAAGCCATCGAATATTGTTTAGAAAACTCTATGTCCAATGATTCTACATTCTATTTAAATTTTATGTCCACGAGTGGTAAAGGTAAGATTGGTCATTCAAAAAAACTACGCAAAGAATAATAACGCACACTTAAAGGACTATGATTTGCAAAAAAAAGAATTATGGTATCCTCATTGTTGATTTTGCAGATCAAGAATTAGCACACAAAATTTATTCGACAAATTAAAAGATTCGCTTTGAAATGATACAATGTCATTGTCAATCGGATCTATTCTTTTTTTACATATAGGTTCTTTGGCAGCCGTTTAGAGTTCGGCAACACACTATTTATGATTTCATTTGATAATCCTTTGGTGCTCAATATATCCAACACATATTCCAGATATTTATATGGATTTAGTTTATTTATTTTTGCGAATTCTATCAAACTGAAATATATGGTACTTGCTTTAGCTCCTTTTTTTGTATTTTAAAACAAGAAATTCTTTCTGGCTATTACGAATGGTTTGATTCTTTGTTCAGCTAGATTGTTGCTTAATTCGCAGCGACCATCTTTAAAGAAATTTCTTAGATACTCTTCTTCATGGAATGTATAACTGATTGCTGATCCCATTTTTCCTTTTGGCAGGTATCGACCTTCTATTTCATGAAGGTACACAAAAAACTCATTGAATATCGGTAACGACTCTTCCTGACGTCTCTTATAGCGTTCGGTTGGTGTTGCACCTTCTTTTTTCAATGTTTCTTCAATTTTGAACAGTTTGTTTATATAATGGATCGCTATCAGAATATTTTTATATCCAGGATGGCTGTCAAGATATTCGATCCTTTCTTCTCTTGTGGAAAGCTTTCGAATTTCTTTTCTTCCAACGGATGCTTTCTGTGTTTCTACGAACTTTCTTTGTACATGCGACATGCATCCTACAACCATCAGACAAATATCCTTATGATATGCTTCATATCCATCACTGTGAGCTATAGCTTGACTGTCTTCTCCAAGAATCATCGTCGCATTTTCGTATTTCCGATTTCCTGGGCTGAAGTACAACGCCATCTAATTGGTTTCGAATGTTCCGCTCATTCCCATCCACACATATCCTTTTTTCGACCGTCCTTACAGTCTTCAATGATTTGAAGTGGTGTTTCATCCAAATGTACAGTCTCCAGCTTTTTAAAGTCGTCACACATCTGATCGAATACATATTCCAGATAATCATTTGAGCAATCATCCAGTTGCTCATATTTTAACGATTGATGCATATATTTTGCCTGTTTAGATCCTGTTCTTGTCTATATAGTGGTGTTCCCAAAACATATTTATTATATGCCAACGCTGCCTTCAATAAGACAAAATGGTTTGTATTTTAACTCATACGAATTCGTTGGCTTTAACTCTTTCATCAAAGAACCACATTCTGGACATGATCTGTCTTTTATTGAATGATGAATTGTTTCTTTTATTTTCAAATCTGAATAATCATTCTCTTTTGATTTTGGCTTCCTCTTCTTGCCTTTTTTTGTGCTTTTGACCTCAGGCTCCAATAAATCATCCGGATTCACATTATCAAGTATCTTTTCGATTCCATTGAATAAGGGAAGCATTTTCAGAAGTTGAGCCAAACTTACTTCTTTTCATGGATACAAGCTGATCCAGATATGTCATTTTAGAAATCGTTTCTCCAATCGCATATTCCTTCAGCTCTTCACGGTCCATTTTTCAAACTTTTCTTGTAATTTATTAATATCTTCGACATTTACCATACGTATGTATTATACCACAAATGCGCATAAAAAGACTGTAAATAAAGCGTTTTATGCGTATTTATATAACTTGTTTTCAAAAGTTTTTTTTGTTCCATCCTTAAACCTTCAAGAAGCCATCTCAATTGCTGCTTCGTTATTGTAGCTATGCCATCATCACGAATTGGAAACTGAAAATGCTCTTTTTCAAGCCTTTTATACAGAAGCCAGAATCCATTTCCATCCCAGTACATACACTTTATTTTATTTCTATGTTTGTTGCAGAATATGAACAACGCATCCTGAACGATAGATGCATATCCATCAATTTCTTTTCTCAGATCTGTAACATTCTTTACAATATAGATCTCTGGAATATCATCAAAACTAATCATAACGACAAACATATTTTTATGATTCTTTGTATATCCTTGTCTGGAACAGATACATTAAATTCAAAACGGATGCATCCAGTGTTTGAAGATCCAATATCATCATTCACTTCAACAGCTACAAGAGAAGGTTCTTCAGTAGCCCATTTATATCTGCTCTTTGCATTGTAGAATGCTTTGTCAGATATACCATGAAGCTTACAATACTGAGAAACGCTCAATTCGATAGATTCTTGATCTGCGAAGATATGCATCCATTCCACTTTTGAAGTACCTGGCATAAAAATACGACCTCCTTGTGGTTCTATTATTTCACAAAGAGATCGTTATTTTAATATGGGCCTATTTGACGCTTACAAGAAAAACGGAGCTGTAACGAATAAGTAAATTTTATTACTTATGGAGTTCAGCTCCTTTCTTTTTGTTTGATTAGCTTTAATCTATATAAAAAATGAAAATACACATCTAACCTTACTGCCTTTTTGGGCGCACTAAAAAAAGATATCTATTTTCATTATTTTTTTTACTCTTAGGACCTTAGTTTATTTTGTTATTTTTCTGGAATTCTAGTTTTCGAGTGTGATATCTTCTTAGATTATGACCGATACATACGAGTAGTATCTCCAGTTTTACACCAGATATGCCGCGACGACGTAATTTGTCATAATGATTGTCTTCTTTGATCTGTCCAAAGATTCCTTCACTCCAGATACTTCGTTGTATCATATACTTTTTACCTTGTTCAGTCGAAAGATTTTCTTTGACTTCTTTTTTGTAGGATTCAAGCTCTCGACACCTTTGTATCGTTCGTCCTGTTTTTGACTTCGTACATTGAGATTTGAATGGACAGCCTTCGCAATGTTCATTCTGATACATTTCGATTTCTCGTGGATACATGCCTCGTCGTTCTATTCGTGTATCTACCAATGTAAATTCATGGTTCGCTGGACAAATGATCTTATCCTCTTCATTTGGATTCATCTGTGCTCGGGTAAACTGATTCTTAGTCGTTTTCTTTTCAGCTTCTTTACGCATTCCACTGTATTTCATATACAATTGAATTCCATGTTCCTTGTCATATTTATAGTTGTCAAAACTTCCGTATCCGGCATCAGCAGGTGTGGCATATGGATAGCTTCCATACGCCATATGATAGCCTTCCATAAATGGAATATATGTTCTAAGATCATTGACGTCACTTGATACATATACATGTCGTATATATCCGTCACTGCTTCCAACCTGTACATTATATCCAGGCTTGAATACATTGGTATGATTATAGTAATCGTATTTCATGTGCATGAACGTTGCATCTGGATCCGTCTTCGAAAAACTGTTTCGATCTCCTGCAATATCAGAATATATGGTGTATTTAAACATCTTCAACGCATCTTCTTTAAATGCTTCCTGATACCTTTGCAGTTCATGCTTCTTTTTACCTTTTCCATGCACAACTTGGATTGAATTCTTCGCCATCAGCTGTTCTATTACAGAAACTACTTCAAACAAATAATCGAAATTAATTTCTCGTACAATTGAAAAACGAATATTCAAATTGTTTTTTGAACAATATTTATTAAATGCAGAAAGCCTGTCCATAACTTTGATCCAACGCTTTTCTCTGAATTTCTTTGTAGCTTTCATCCATACAAAAGTCATCTTATTGGCATTGGCCTCAAATTTGGCTCCATCAATATATAGTACTTCTGTATCTATGACATCATGAGCTTCAATATACTTGTTGATATCCACAAATATATCTTCGATAGGCATAGCAAGCTTATCTTTGATAAACCTTTCAAAAGCCATATGAGAAGGGGTTTTCCCATCCATAATGAATTTAAAGCGAATGTCATATTTACATAATTTTTCTAAATCACGAAGAGAAGCATAACCGTTTATCGCAAATGCAAGAATGACTGCTTCGAACATTTGGATTGCATCATATCCATGAGCGTTATACTGTGAGAAATCGATATATTTAAAAATGTTGACCTCTTCTACGACTTCCTTCACAGTTCTTGAGATATCGTCTTTTTCAACGACATCTTCGTAAGAAAAACACAAAGGGAATTGAAATGATGGCTGATATGCATTACAATTAACTAGGTATTTTGGCACAAACATATTATACCAAAAAAGACCGATATTCAGATTTTTAAATCTTGAATATTCGGTCCTTTTTTATTAAGCTGAAACTTCTTTATCCGTTACAGCTCCATTTGATTTATACTATCCTAATTTCTTAAGGATGTTATCTAATTGTGCTTTCGTCATTTCTAGCTTTTCTGTGTAAGATGCTAGTTTTTCTTTTTCTGCATTGACTTTAGCTTCTGGTGCTTTATTGACGAATCCAGGATTTTTCAACATACCTGAACAACGTTTGATTTCGTTTTCTAGGCGTGCAATTTCTTTTTCTAGTTTTCCTTTTTCTTCTTCTAAGTCAATTAATGCATCCATTGCGACTGTTAATACAGCTTTTTCGATTGTACGAGAAAGTACGTCTTCTGTATTTAGGTCTTCTTTGACTGTGGCGTGTGCCATGCGTGCTAGGATGGCAGTTGATTCTGTATTTAGTGCTACATAGCCATTGTCGTTGTGTAGTGAGATTGTTAAGTCTTCACTTGGTTTCATTGCGTATTCGACTTTGATTTCACGTACAGTTTGAATAGCACTGATTACTAACGCCATTTCATCTTTTTCTTTGTCTGTGTATTCGAATTCAACTTTTTCTGGCCATGTTTCTACGTTTAAGCTGGCTTTTTCGTGTGGCAAGTTCAAATAGATTTCTTCTGTCACAAATGGCATGAATGGTGATAATACTTTTAGAATTCCCATCATGACTGTGTATAGTACAGCTTTCGTATTAGCTACTAGGCTTTCGTCTTCTGAGTATAGTGTGGCTTTTGATAGTTCAATATACCAGCTGCAGAAGTCGTCCCATACGAAGCTATATAGTTCGTTTCCGACGATGGCTAATTCGTATTTGTCCATGTTTGTTGAAACGTGATCTAATACTTCGTTAAAGCGTGCTAGAATCCATTTGTCTACGCTATTTGCTTTTGACATGTCTAGTTCTGGTTTTGTGTCACCAATTTGCATTTGAACATAACGAGCTGCGTTCCAGATCTTGTTAATGAAGTTCCAGCTTGCGTCCATCTTCGTTTCATCAAAACGTAGATCTTGTCCTGGTGTTGAGTTTGTTGTTAAGAAGAAGCGTAGTGCGTCGGCACCTTTTTCTTGAATCACATCCATTGGATCAATACCATTTCCTAATGATTTAGACATCTTGCGTCCTTGTGTATCACGTACAAGTCCGTGGATCAATACGTCTTTGAACGGACGGTTCTTCATGCAGTAGCGTGTTTGGAAAGCCATACGTGCTACCCAGAAGAAAATAATGTCATATCCAGTTACTAATACATCATTTGGGAAATATCTTTCTAGATCGGCTGTATTTTCTGGCCAGCCAAGTGTTGAGAATGGCCATAATGCACTTGAGAACCATGTATCTAATACATCTTCATCTTGTGTCCAATTTTCAATATCTTTTGGATCTTCCATTCCTACATAGATTTCACCTGTTTCTTTGTTTGTCCATGCTGGAATTCTGTGTCCCCACCATAACTGACGAGAAATACACCAATCTTCAATGTTTTCTAGCCATTGTTCAAATGTTTTATTGAAACGTGGTGGTACGAAGTTAATTCTTTGATCTTCGATTTCTTGGTTCTTTAATACTTCTTCAGCCAATGGTTTCATCTTCACAAACCATTGTTTACTTAAGTATGGTTCTACAATTACGCCTGTTCTTTCGGAGTGTCCTACTTGGTGTAAGTGTTCTTCAATGTGATCTACAACACCCGCTTCTTTAAAGTCGTTAACTAAGGCTTCACGACATTCAAAGCGATCCATACCTGCATATTTACCACACATATCATTCATTGTTCCATCTGGATTCATACAGATTGGCATTGGTAAGTTGTATTTTTTAGCTAATGCAAAGTCATTAGGGTCATGGGCCGGTGTACATTTCATAACAGCTGTACCAAAACTCATGTCAATATAATCATCGGCCATGATTGGAAGTTTGTCTCCGTTGGCAGGGTTAATGGCGTGCATTCCAACGATGTCTTTATATCTTTCGTCATCTGGGTGTACAAAGATAGCTTGGTCGGCAAACATAGTTTCTGGACGTGTTGTCGCAATCACTAATTCTTGTCCTGTTTCAACCACTTTATACTTGAAGTAGTACATGTGTCCCATGATTTCTTTGTGTTCAACTTCAATGTTAGACAATGCAGTTTTAGCTTCTGGGTCCCAGTTAATAATTCTTTCACCTTGATAGATCAATCCATCATTGTATAAATCTACAAAGACTTTACGAACGGCTTGAGATAATCCTTCGTCTAATGTAAAGCGTTCACGACTATAGTCTAAAGATAATCCTAACTTAGCCCATTGGCTACGAATAGTCGAAGCATATTCTTCTTTCCATTCCCAAGCTCTTTCTAAGAATTTTTCACGACCAATGTCATAGCGAGAAATTCCTTCTGATTTTAAACGAGCATCTACCTTTGCCTGTGTCGCAATACCCGCATGGTCCATTCCGGCTACCCAACATACATCATAGCCTTTTAATCTTTTATAACGACATAAAATATCTTGTAATGTTGTATCCCATGCATGTCCTAAGTGTAACTTTCCTGTTACGTTTGGTGGAGGGATCACAATACAATATGGGCGTTTAGACAAGTCGCCCGCTGTGAAATATCCTTTTTCAATCCAATTTTGGTATTTATCATTTTCTACTGCTAAATGATTATACTTTGCTTCCAACGTCATCCACAATCATCCTTTCCGTACATATAAAAAAGCACATCCCCATAGGACGTGCTAGACGTGGTACCACCTAATTTTATTCTCATTCACATTAACGCTGTGTCACGAAATTTACTACTCTTAATTCATAAATTCAACTCAAAGACTACCTTCGCTTATCCAACACACAAGCTTTCACCAAACGCTTGCTCTCTATAGAATTGGCATAAACTACTCCTTCTTGTCATCGCTTTGAATTTAGTTTATCAAAGAAAAAGTAAAAACTCAAATCATTTTGAAAAATTAGTTGTTTTATTCTCTACTTTACTATATGATGATTAAAGAAAGCGGTGTAAACATGGATAATCAATTATACAATCAAATCAAAGCTGTTCATGAACAATATATTAAAGAACAGAATCGTTTAGAAGACGAGATCGATAGACTAAGACGAGAAATCGTTTGTCTGGATAATGAAGACGAAATTGAGGCGTTAAATAAACTCGTTAAGATCGATGATATTAAGCGTAAGATGGTTGTAGAATTCATTCATAGTTTAGATAAGATTGTAGAACAGTAATCTACAATCTTTTTTTAAATTCTCCATTTTTATTATATATTCGTCAGCAGTTTATTTGTACCATCTTTAAATTTGACGCTTACAATAGTTTTACTGCAATAACCTCTTGTCAACAACTCATCATTGTTATACTACACTCATTGGGATAGCCATATTGATTATGGTTAAAAAGCACTCATACATAAATGTATGGGTGCCCTTTTAACATTATACTTACTACAATTCACTCAATTTAGAAAATATTGTATTTATATATGCATTCTCTTCCCAGGGAAAACTATTGAAAATGTGTTGTCTTTCTCTATAGAAGTCTTCAGGTACACGAATTGAGAAATAAATATTAAACCATGCTTTTAGTTTATCTCTAAGCCTTTTCATATATAGAACTTTTGGATCTATTTCATCTACAAATGATTTACTCTTGTCAATAATTGTTTTATCATACGCATCTTTTTGAGCAATAGAATCTAATAACACCGTTTCAATTGCACCGTTTTCAGATAGCGGAATAACTAATAGTAGAAACTCAACTGTGAATTCTTCTTCAATAGAATTAATAAAGCAAACTTTACACCATTCATTATTAACTATTGTATCGACTATTTTTCCATGTTGTTCACTGATGATTCGATTCATTTCATTTAAAAAATATGTTTCCGTATGATCATCATCTCGATCTGTAACAATCACAATTTTTCTATAAGTTTCTTCTAATGAACCCATCCAATTGCTTTTTAAAACATTTTCTAACATCGGAATTAAACGACTACAACTACCATCATGGCCAATCATTACATTATTCTCATTCTTTTTTTAAGATTCGATTCCAACGCATAAATTTAATGTTAGCTCTGGAGTTTCCATCTTGCCAATGATGCACCGTTTTAAGATAGTATTGAATAAATAGGCAATCCGTTAAGCCTTCACATAAAATAACAGATTTCATTATCGTACCTCAATATCATAATCATCCATGGCTTCAATTGCTTCATAGCAAGATAATTTTCTTGTTAATGTAGAATCATCCTTCTTATATAAAGTGTAAAGATTCATTTTATCTTGCAATGTTGGATCACACTTTAAAACTTTATCAATTGCCTCTTTACTATGCGATGTAATGAACAATTGAATATTGAGTTTTACAGCTGTACTTAATATCCATGAAAATATTTTATTCATAGCTGAAGTATGAATCGAAGTTTCAAACTCATCAATCAATAAAATTCCGTTTTTTGATGCAATTACTGCACTCATTAATAAGATGGCTTTTTTCATACCATCCCCATACAATTCTAAAGGAATCGCTTCTTTATGATTTTTTGAAAGAATCATATACCTTTTTCTCCAGGCTGAATTTCCTTTTGAATCCACATTCAAACCGATTATATCCTCATCAAATTCTATCAATACGCCCAACATCTCTTGATATAATTCCACATTGTTCAAGACTTTACTTAAATAAAAATCATCATAAACATGTTTAAAAGACGATACTAAAGTGGTATTAATTAATTTCGTTTCCTGTTTTTTATTTGTAGCAAAACGATCATATTCAGAGTACTTTTCATTCAATAGTTCTTGATCATCTAAATCAATTTTTAAATTCATAAACTCCGTATCAATCATTTCATCACATTCACGAACTTTATTACTATACCCCATCATCTTACGCACTTCGCTATCCGGTAATAATTCAAAATAGTTCTCTTTAAAAAGATTAACACTATGTGTCTTATTCTCTAATTTAAAACTATATTCAATTTTGGAAACTACCTCTTCATCCACCGGAAACAAATAATTCACTCTTTCAAATGTTGAAAAACTAGTCCTAACCATCCCTCTTACACTTCGAGTCGTAGAATATGCAAGATTTCGAACACTATCAATTCCTTTAAGAAAATTAATATTCTCTAATAAGCTCGTTTTTCCAGTATTATTATCACCAGTAATTATGTTAATATGATTCAAATCTTTTAATTCAAGATTATGAATACCTCTAAATCGGTGTATA
>OODU01001811.1_pt1 | contig 19941 bp, 17 predicted proteins | sample 1671171 | NCBI WGS metagenome assembly OODU01 (sample SAMN06348129, study PRJEB24527) | human gut metagenome | biome: human gut; feature: ankylosing spondylitis patient; material: feces | host: Homo sapiens | place: China | collected 2015-10
ATATGACGCGTAACAATGTATTTTTTTTTTTCAAGCAGAAGACGGCATACGAGATTCAAGTGTGACTGGAGTTCAACGTGTGCTCTTCCGATCTCAGCTGCCATGTCGAAGCCGACAGCATAAAAATCACGGGCGTAGTAGGAGATAGTAACGATCTGCGTTTGGAAATTACAAAATAGGAATATGATACCATTGCAAAACAGAAGTAAGAACTGTATAATATGACCAAGAAAACAAAAGTCGCTGCAATGCGGCTTTTCTAAAACACAAAAGTTAGCCAAATCTAACCAAATGATGTACACAGCGGTTAGATAAACCTGACTACAAAAGGAATGACAGCAATGCGAGAATACAAGAATTTCTGGGATAGAAATGCAGGCCGATATGACTGTTTTATGCAAAAAGACAGGAGAGTATACGAAAAAATGTATGAGCTGATCCGTCCTGTTGTGAAAGACAAAACGGTGCTGGAATTGGCCACCGGAACGGGGCTGATCGCCAAGAACATCGTAAACGCGGCGGTACATATCGAGGCGACGGATGCCTCTTCGGAGATGATTACAGAGGCAAAGAGGAATAATCACTCTGTGAAGCTGTACTTTTCCGTGCAGGATATGTTCTCACTGCCCTATGCAGACAAGTCTTTTGATGTGGTGATCGTATCCAATGCACTGCACATTGTAGCGCTTCCGGAAAAGGCTCTTGCCGAAATCCGACGGGTGCTGAAGGATGACGGTGTGCTGATTGCGCCCACCTTTACACATGCAGAAAACTCATTTTCCGGCAAGGTCAAAGCATTTTTCATGAAGCTGGCAGGCTTTCCTCTCCATAACAAGTGGACGAATGAGGAATATCTGAGCTTCCTGCAACAGAACGGCTGGACGGTGCGAAAAAGTGCTGTACTAAAGGCATCCTTTCCGCTGACCTATGCGGAATGTGTGAAAACACCCGCAAGCCTCCACGGTGTACTGCAAGGGGCAGAAATATGTCAGCAAGGCGGACGAGGTCCGTCAGGTGGAAGAATACTTGAGATCGCAGGGAGTAGGATATCTTGAACTGGTTGTTACTCACGAAAGTGTTGTATAAAATAATTCCAATGATATAATGATAGCAGGTTCGCCAATCGGAGCATGTTGTGTAAATGAAAAGAGATTCCTATCATTGGTGCAGCAGTGGAATATGATCAGATGACATGAAAAAAGGCACCGGCTGTCTTTGGAAAGGACGGCTTCGGAGATGGTGCAGAGGATATGCTTCAGTTTATTTTGAGACAGTGTGCGGATCGCAGCAAAACATACTATGCCGGGGGATATTCCATGGCAGGCTTATTTTCTCTGTGGGCGGCGTATCAGACAGATGCTTTTGCAGGTGTTGCGGCGGCATCACCTTCCATCTGGTTTCCGGATTTCCTGCAATATATGAAGGAACATGACATTAGGACAGAATCTGTATATCTGAGTCTGGGAGACCGTGAGGAAAAAACAAGAAATCTGGTGATGGCGAAAGGATTTGCCTGGGTGATGAAAAATAATTCTGTTTGTATCTGATCATCAGTGTAAAAATGGAAAGGTGGAATGTGGATGAAGTGGGCAGACGGAAAAATACGGTGCTGCTGGGCAAATCCGAAAAATGAACGATACATCTGTTATCACGATGAGGAATGGGGCGTTCCGGTGCATGATGACCAGAAGCTATTTGAAATGCTGATATTGGAGTGTTTTCAGGCAGGATTGTCCTGGGAATGTGTTTTAAATAAGCGGGATGCATTTCGTAAAGCTTTTGATGGTTTTGACTTGGAGAAAATCTGTGCTTATCATGAGGACAAGCTGGAAATGCTGCGGAACAATCCTGAGATTATACGCAACCGCCTGAAAATACAAGCTGCCGTTATCAATGCACAGGCGTTTCGCAAAATCCAGAAGGAATACGGCAGCTTTTCAGAGTACCTCTGGCATTGGACAGACGGAAGAGTTATTCAGGAAACCGGAAAAACAAGTTCGGATTTATCCGATACCATTTCCAAAGACTTAAAAAAGTATGGCATGAAATTTGTGGGAACGACAGTAGTGTATGCTTATCTGCAGGCCATCGGTGTGATCTGGTCCCATGAGGATGAATGCTTTTGCAGCAGAGTTACGAGGAAAAATTGGTAAGTGAACGAATAGAAAAAGGAGAAAATCTAAATGGAAGAAAATCAGCAGACGCCTCACAAGCGCCGAGTGCGGTATAAAGGAAAATATCCAAAGAAATTTGAAGAAAAATACAAAGAGCATCAGCCGGAGAAATACCAGGACACCATTCAGCATGTGATCGGGAAAGGGAATACACCGGCAGGCATGCACATTTCTATCATGGTAGATGAAATTCTGGATTTCTTAAAGATTCAGCCGGGTGAGACGGGATTTGATGCTACGTTAGGCTACGGTGGTCATACCAGAGCCATGCTGCAGTGCTTAAAGGGCCGTGGCCATATGTATGCTACAGATGTGGACCCGGAGGAATCAGCAAAGACGAAAAAGCGCTTGGAAGAGCAGGGCTTTGGGGAAGAGATGCTGACAATCAAATTACAGAATTTCTGTACGATCGATGAGATTGCCAAAGAAGTAGGCGGTTTTGATTTCATTCTGGCGGATCTAGGTGTTTCTTCCATGCAGATCGACAACCCGAAGCGTGGATTTTCTTTCAAGGTAGATGGGCCTCTGGATCTGCGCCTGAATCAGCAAAAAGGAATCAGCGCGGCGGAGCGTCTGGATACCATCGGCAGAGAAGAACTGGCTGGAATGCTGTATGAGAATTCCGATGAGCCTTACTGTGAGGAGTTAGCGAGGGCAATCACGGATGAGATCCGCAAAGGCCGCCGGGTGGATACCACCACAAGGCTGCGGGAGATCATCGAGAAGACTCTGGATTTTCTGCCGGAGAAGGAGAAGAAAGAGACGATCAAAAAGACCTGCCAGCGGGTGTTCCAGGCTCTCCGCATTGATGTGAACCAGGAATTTGAGGTACTGTATGAGTTTATGGAGAAGCTGCCAGGAGCCCTAAAACCAGGTGGAAGGGCGGCGATCCTGACCTTCCATTCCGGAGAGGACAAGCTGGTAAAAGCAGCATTGAAGGAAGGATACCGGGCGGGTGTTTACTCAGCGTATTCCAAGGACGTGGTGCGCCCATCTGCGGAGGAATGTGTGCGGAATCCAAGAGCCCGTTCCACGAAAATGCGCTGGGCGGTCCGCGCAGAGGAGTAACTGCAGGTGAGTACCACGAAAGAGCTATTAAAGAAGATCTATGATACCACCCAGTCCATTCCGGTTTACCATTCCAAGACCAGCTACAATCTGTTCCAGACTTTGGAGATCAGCGGGAAAGAGGTGCTGATGTGCCGCTTTCTGGCAGATTTGCTAAATCCAGAGGGCAGCCATGGCTGCGGAATCCTGTTTTTGAAAACATTTCTGGAAGAGGTGTTACAGGAAAAGAGAATGCCAGATTCCCTGCTGACCCATACCATCATCATCAAAGAATATGTGATCGACAAGGAGCGACGGATCGATCTGGTGATCCAGAATGTGGATTTTTTCATCCCCATGGAGGTGAAGATCTATGCGGGAGAACAGGAGGGCCAGTGTTTTGATTATTTTGAGAAGGCGAAAAATTCCAAGCTAGTTTATCTGACCCGGTTTGGAGACCAGCCTTCTCTTTACAGTCGAAGACAGCGGGGTGGAAGCGGAATTCTGCCTATTGGCCAGATCCAGTGCATTTCCTGGTCGGAGGACATAAGTGGTTGGCTGGAGCGGCGGCTTGACAGTTTGCCGCAGCCGATAGAGGGAGCGGTGATACAGTATCTGGACGCGATCCATCGTGTATCAGATGGAAGGAAACGAATGAAAATGGAGAAAACCATGGATGTGCTTCATGAGTCCCCGGATTATTTCGCGGCGGGACTGGAGATCGAACGTGTCATGAAGCAGGCGAAGATCAAACTGATTCGTCTGCTGTTTGACGATTTCAAAGAAGCCATGGAGCCGTTGACGAAAAAGTATGGGTTAGAGTTGGAAACAGATGCGAAATATTATTCTTATGAAAATCCCAAGCATGACCGTTTTTACGATTGTTACAGCACTTATCCGGGACTGAATTACGTGGTAAAACAGGCAAGCTTCCAGAAGAAAAGCCTGCAGATGTGGTTCCGGATCGAGATCGAGCAGAATTTATTTGCAGGCTTCAGTCTTTTTGATACAGAGGCAGAGCCACAGGACGGCTACTTAAAGGGATATCAGGTCAACGATATTACGGAGGATTTGATAAATGAAGCCTCAAAATATCTGGACCGTGAGATCATCGTGCCGGAAAACTGGTGGTTTGCCTGGAATTATTCCAACGGAAAGCGCAGTTATCAGGAACAGGAAGTACCGGATTTTAAGGCCATGAATGAGTGCGCGGTCAGTCTGGTGAATCCGGAGAAGCGGAAATGTTATGTAAAAGAAGCAGTGGCAGGTTTTGAGTGGTCGCTGCTTACAAAACTCCATGTTCAGGATTAAATAGCAAAAAAATAAAACAATATCTATTTTTTGTATTTCTCCAACAACTTCAACACTTCCCCAGACATCGGATACAAAAATAAAATATTAAACACGGTCATAAGTCCGATTCCCACATCGCCAAGATCCCAGACTACGGTATATTGCTGTAATCCACCGATAAACAACATCACCAGAGCCAGTACCTTATAGGCTGTCTGCCAGCACCACCGGTCCCCAAGCAGGTAAGCTACGTTGGAGCGTGCATAGAACAGGATTCCGATAAATGTGGAAAAACTGAATAATGCCAGAGTGATGGCGATAAAGATCACACCTGCGGAACCCAGATGATGATACATGGCTGTCTGCAGCAAATCCATGCCGGACAGTCCTGCGGTTATTTCCTCCGGAACAAGCAGCATGATCATGGCAGTGCAGCTGCAGATCACAATGGTATCAATGAGAACCCCAAGAGCCTGGATCAGACCCGTTCTGGAAGGATCATTCCCTTCAGCGGCAGCAGCAGCGCAGGGAGCGGAACCAGAGCCGGCTTCATTGGAGAACAGACCCCGCTTGATACCGTTCATGATCACGGCTCCAAGACCACCGGATACGGCCTGGCGAAGGCCAAATGCCTCTGAGAAGATCCGCGCAAAGACTGCAGGAAGCTGGCGGATATTTAATAGAATAATAAATACCGTAATGGCGAAGAAACTTCCTGCCATAATAGGCACCAGTATGTCCAGAAGTTTGATCGTAGCATTTTTCTGAAGAACGATCACCGCCGCCAGAAACACCAGAATGACTGTGGTAACAATCGGTGGGATATGAAAGGCATTCTGGAACGCGGAACTGACAGAATTACTGATCACCTGGCTGATACCACACCAGCAGATCAGGCCGGAGATGGCAAACAGGGCCGGGATCAGAAATCTTCTGCGGTTTTTGCCGGTTTTCTCTTTAAAGAATTCATGGATATAGTAAGCAGGACCGCCACGGTAGCCGCCATAGAGAGGATCAGGGTCTTTGTATTTCTGGGCAAGAGATGCTTCTACATAAGCAGTTGATGCTCCAAGAAGAGCCATCAGCCACATCCAGAATACAGCGCCAGCGCCTCCTGCCGAGACTGCGGCAACCACACCGACCAGATTGCCCATGCCAACTCTGGTGGCAGTGGAGATGATCAGGGTCTGAAGAGAAGAAAGACTGTTTTCCGATTCCTTTTTCTCCTTGAGCGTGCCAATCATCTGAGGAAAATACCGGATAGGAAGAAAGCCGGTCCGGATTGTAAAATAGATACCTGCAGGAACCAACAGCAGGATCATCAGAGAAATTCCGATGGAACTGTTTCCAAGGGAGATGGTAAATAAATCTCCCCACAGGAGAGCATATGTCTTTTCAATTAGTTTAACGATCAATGAACAAGTACATCCTTTCTTTCTATGGTAGATAAATTTCCCGGAATCCACCGCCCGGTTTTAATATCAGGGTCCGGTCAAATCCGCAGGAACGGGCCACTTTTACCGCCTGGTCAAAGTGGTATCCGATGGTGTATTCTGCTTTCAGCATCATGTTATTATAAGCCTTTTTTTATAGAAAATCAATTGTTCAATGGTTTTAGAAAACCTGTGTTTACTACTCTAATGGATTTATTCTGGCCTTTCAAGCGATTTTACCCGGATTTATTATAATTTTGCAAATCATTAACGAAAAAAATAGAAAAATATTTACAAAAAGACGTTATAGCAGCCAGTGTCCAAAACAAGAAAAAGAATGGTGAAAAGGTGCGGAAGGAGTGGAAAGAGACAGCAAGGCTGATGCCGCTGGGGCATGGTTCGTTTAGAAGAGCTGACGCATGAGGCGATCGTCAATCATCTGATGGCAGATGATTACTATTTCTCAGCAGGACAGAAGGCTTTTTCACGTTGCAGGCCGCAGGGAATTTCGCTATAATAAGAGATAGTGGCATCAAAGAAGTAACGGTCCGGTCCAACCGGGCTGATTGGAGGAAAAGAAACTGAAAGAACGTATTTGTATAGGAATTCTGGCTCATGTAGATGCGGGAAAGACCACTCTTTCTGAAGAGATCCTTTACCGCACAGGAGCCATTCGGAACCGGGGGCGGGTCGATAACCGGGATACATTTTTAGATACAGATGATCAGGAACGGGCAAGAGGAATCACCATATTTTCCAAACAGGCGGTGTTTCCCCTGGGTGACTGGGAAGTGACCTTATTAGATACCCCTGGACACGTGGACTTCTCCGCAGAAATGGAGAGGACATTAAGCGTTCTGGATTATGCAGTGCTGATCGTCAGCGGTGCGGATGGAGTCCAGGGGCATACGGAGACCCTGTGGCGGCTGTTGAAACGTTATCAGGTTCCGGTCTTTTTATTTGTCAATAAGATGGACCAGCCGGGAACGGACCGGGCGGCCCTTCTGAAAGAGCTTAAGAAGAGGCTCAGCGACACCTGCGTGGCGTTTGACCAGGAAGGCAGGAATGAGGCTGAGTGGCAGGAGGAGATCGCCATGTGCGATGAGCACCTGCTGGAAGGCTATTTAAGCGGGAATCCGATTGAGGAAAACCAGATCCGGGAAATGATCCGTGCCAGGAGATTGTTCCCATGCTATTTTGGTTCTGCATTAAAAGGACAGGGTGTAGAGGAATTGTTAGAAGGAATCCATGCCTATGCCCGGTGCTGGGAGAAGGATGGGGAGAAGGAAGATCTGGGAGCCAGAGTTTATAAGATTTCCAGGGACGAGCAGGGCAATCGTCTGACCCATTTAAAGATCCTTTCTGGTATTTTAAAGGTGAAAGATACCATTTCTGGAAAACAGGGGGAAGAAAAGGTCAACCAGATCCGGATCTATTCCGGAAGTAAATATGAGACGGTCAGCCAGGCGGAACCGGGCTGTATCTGTGCAGTGACAGGACTGGACGGCACCTGGGCGGGACAGGCTATCGGAGAAGCGGCGGAAGGAGAATTGCCGCTGCTGGAGCCGGTTCTTACCTATCAGATCCGTCTGCCGGAGGGGTGCGATGCCCATGTGGCTTTGTTAAAACTGCGCCAGTTAGAGGAAGAGGAGCCAGAGCTTCACATTGTCTGGAATGAGACTCTTGGTGAGATCCAGGCGCAGGTCATGGGGCAGGTGCAGATTGAAATCTTAAAGAAGCTGATCGCGGACCGTTTTGGTATGGAAGTGGAATTCGGCGCGGGAAGTATTGTATACAAGGAGACCATTGCGGAGCCGGTGGAAGGGGTAGGTCATTTTGAGCCTTTGCGCCACTATGCGGAGGTCCATCTGTGGATGGAGCCGGGAGAACGGGGCAGTGGTCTGCAGTTTGAGACTAATTGCAGTGAAGATATGCTGGATCGGAACTGGCAGAGGCTGATCCTGACCCATCTGGAGGAAAAACGTCATGTGGGAACTCTCATGGGAGCCGAGATCACAGATATGAAGATCACATTGATTGCGGGACGGGCCCATCAGAAGCATACAGAAGGCGGAGATTTCCGTCAGGCCACATACCGGGCGGTGCGTCAGGGCTTACGAGAAGCCGGATGTCATCTGCTGGAGCCTTATTACAACTTTCGCCTTGAGATCCCTACAGAATCTGTCGGAAGGGCGTTGACGGATTTAGAGAGGATGAGCGGAACCTTCGATCCGCCAGAACTGGAAGGCGGAATGTCGGTCATCCGTGGACAGGCGCCGGTGGCGGCCATGCGGGATTACCAGATGGATGTGGTTTCTTATACCAAAGGCCGTGGAAAACTGATCTGCAATGTGAAAGGATATGAACGGTGCCACAATGAGGAGGAGGTTCTTTCCCACATTTATTATGATCCGGATGCGGATTTGAACAATCCGACTGGTTCCGTATTCTGCGCTCATGGAGCCGGATTTACGGTCAGCTGGGATCAGGTCAAGGAGCATATGCAGGTGGAGAGCCCCATCCAGTTAGAGCAGCGCCGGAGCAGGGAATTTGAGGCGCAGGTGCAGGCGGCCCGCACAGCGGCAGAAAACCGGAAATCTACGACAAATGGCGCCTGGGGGGCGTTGGATAAAGAGCTGGAGGCGATTTTTACCCGTACCTACGGTGAGAAGAGAAAAATGCCGCCAGAGATGAATGCCGCCAGAAGAGTTTCTTATGATCCGGCCAAAAAGGTGGAGATTAAATTCCGGGAACCAGTGGAAGAATATCTTTTGGTAGACGGTTATAATATCATTTTCGCCTGGGAAGAGTTAAACGAACTTGCCAGGACGACCATTGACGGGGCAAGACATAAGCTGATGGATATTCTCTGTAATTATCAGGGCTATAAAAAATGTACCCTGATTCTGGTATTTGATGCTTATAAAGTCACAGGCAATATTGGCCAGGCCATCGAGTATCACAACATCCATGTGGTTTACACTAAGGAAGCCGAGACCGCAGACCAGTATATTGAAAAGCTGGCCCATAAGATGGGCCGGAACCATCGTGTGACGGTGGCAACCTCCGATGGACTGGAGCAGCTGATCATCCGCGGACAGGGGTGCCACTTAATGTCTGCCAGGGATCTAAAAGAAGAGGTGGATTATGTAAACCAACAGATCCGGACGGAGTATCTGGAAAAGTCCACCAGAACCACAGGAAATAAGGTTCTGGATCAGGCAGATCCAGAGCTGGCAGAACATCTGGAGAAAATAAGGCAAAATGAGCCAGAACAGATATGACAGAAGCAACTGAAAGGAAGTAAGAAATGGGAGAGAAACTGACAAAAAGCGATGTGGCCAAAATTGAGGAGGAGATCAATTACCGCAAACTGGTTGTACGAAAGAATGCGATCGAGGCTGTGAAAGAAGCCAGGGCCCAGGGCGATTTAAGCGAGAACTTCGAGTATTATGCGGCAAAGAAGGACAAAAACCAGAATGAGAGCCGGATCAGGTATTTAGAGAGAATGTTAAAAAATGCCCAGATCGTATCCGACGAATCCAAAGATGACGAAGTGGGCATCAATAATACGGTAGAGCTGTATATGGAAGATGACGATGAGGTAGAAACGTACCGCCTGGTCACCTCCATCCGCGGCAATTCCTTAGAAGGACTGATCAGTATCGAGTCCCCTCTGGGCAAAGCCATTTTTAAACATAAAGCAGGCGACCGGGTCTATGTAAAGGTCAATGATAAGATCGGATACTATGTTGAGATCCGTTCTATCCGGAACACCCAGGAGACACCGGAGGACCATATTCGCAGCTTTTAAAAAGTCTGCTTAAAATTCTCCAAAGGTGTGCTGGAAACGGGAGTCAAAAACTCCGGTGCCCTTTAATACCTCATCGAAGTTCTGGATCAGCTCCACTGCAAGAGGTACTGCCTGTGAATAAAGCTGGTCTAATTCCCGGCAGATGGGCTCACAGTCCGGATTCTTCCGGCATTTGATGATCATTTCCCGGATCACCTTTGGAAAATGAACCAGTTTTAATAATTTTAAGATCAGGCTGCGCATCTGAAGGTTCGGGATTACGAACAGATTGCAGCAGATCCGGATAGAGTGGATACAGGCATCGATCTGACGGACGCTCCGTTTTGGATAAAAGACAGCGATAGTCTCCGCATAGCCGGGCTTTGACCGCAGATGGTTGGCCGGGCGGTGGGTCAGGGGATTATAGCTGTCTTTTTCCATGTTCCGGCGATCCATTTCCGCTTCGATCTCGCTGTGGGAGATTCCGGTGCGGCGGACTGCTGCCTCCACGTAGGGATGACAGGTACTGTCCAGGGCAAAATGACAGAGAACGCCGTACAGGTATGCCAGTGCTGCTTTTTTGTGACGGCAGCCTCTCCACCGGCTGGCAGCAGGAAGGAAGAATGCGATGCCTGGCCGCTCGTGGATGGCAACACCGGTCTGGTTTATCTGGTTTTTTGAAAATGGATGGTAGTAAAATAGCAGATCCGGTCCGTGAAGCCCCAGATCAAACAGTCCACGGTAAGGATCGATGATGGCTTTCTGGGCCGGTGTCAGCTTCTTATAGACCTCTTTTCCAAAACGGTAGTGGGAGTAGGTGGTTGGCATTAGATCCACCCCCCGTCAAATCCGATGATCTGTCCCGTCAGATAAGAATCCGACCGGGCCAGCTGCAATAAAAGCTGTGCGACTTCTTCCGGTTTTGCCAGGCGTCCTGCAGGAATTTCTTCCTTTAGGGCCTCCAGCTCCTCTTTTTCAAGAAAATGGTTCATATCGGTATCAATGGCTCCGCAGGCCACGGCATTTACCTGGACATTGCTGGGGGCCAGCTCCTTGGCTAAAGCCCTGGTAAAAGAATTGATACCGCCTTTGGTAGCGGAATAGGCCACCTCACAGGAGGCCCCTACATTCCCCCAGACCGAGGAAATGTTTAAGATCTTTCCGCTTTTCTGCTCCAGCATATGGGGAATGGCCAGTTTGGAACAGTTGAACACAGAAGTTAAATTGGTGCGGACGATCCGGTCCCATTCCTCCGGTGACATATCCTGTAAAAGTCCGATATAGGAGATTCCGGCATTGTTGATGACCAGATCTGGGTACAGTCCATGTCTGTGGGCTTCCGCAAACACTTCCTGACAGAAAGAAAAATCCCCCATATCTCCGGCAAAGGCCAGGCATACACTGCCTGCTGCCTCTGCTTCCTGTTTTACCTGATCTAAAAGCTCTTTATTTTTCTGGCAGGTGATGATCAGGTTATCCTGCTCTCTGGCAAATGCCAGTGCAGCAGCCCTTCCGATTCCACGGGAAGCGCCGCTGATCAGTACGGTTTTTTTATTCATATCGATTCTCCTGTAAATTGCTTCATAAAAATGTGCATTCCGTTCATCAGGCTGTCGTCACGGATGGAACATTTCTCCGAAAAAAATAGCTGTCTCCGCGTAGAAGGTGCAGAGACAGCCATTCATTATCCTATTTTAAAATTCCGGTTCAATCAGACCGTATGTATGATTTTTTCGTTTGTAAACCACATTCACCTGATCGGTCTCTGCGTTTAAGAACATATAGAAATTATGTCCAAGCAGTTCCATCTCTACACATGCATCTTCTGGGAACATCGGTTTCATGCCGAAACGTTTGGTCTTAACGATGTTGATCGCTTCTTCTGCTTCTGCTTCCTCTGCCTCTTCAATAAAGAGCTGGGAGAAAGACAGTGCAGCCTGCTTTTTGTCGATCAGTTTCTTTCTGTAACGACGGATCTGGCGTTCGATGATCTCTTCTACCAGATCGATAGAAACATACATATCGTTGCTGGACTCTTCCGCACGGATGATGCTTCCTTTCACAGGGATCGTAACCTCGATCTTCTGAACATCTTTCTGAACACTGAGAGTTGCATAAATTTCGGTATCAGGAGTGAAGTAACATTCCAGTTTTCCAAGCTTCTCCTGTACGGCATCTCGTAATCCAGGGGTTACCTCTATATTTCTTCCAGTAATAGTATAACGCATACGAATCAACTCCTTCTTTTGAGATGATTCCAGTATACCACAGATGTATGAATTATTCAATCAAATCTTGTGAAATGTAGTGACAATTTTTTGATTTATTATAAGAAATACATGGATTCTAAGGCAAAAAAATTTTGTCAAAAAAACAAAATTTATGACATCTGTACAAAAAAATAGTCGAAAGAGCAGATAACCAGGTGGATGAAATGAACAGTGGAAAAGCATGTGGATAATGTGGATAACTCTGTGTATAACTCATTTTTCCAGAAATTGACTGGAAATTGTGTGTGGATAACTCATTGTAAAAGTAAATGTGGAAAAGTGTGGATAATGTGGACAACCCCAAAATCGAACATAATTTTTGTGCAATGTGACAGGTTTACCGTAAAGAAAAATATTATGTCATCTTGAAAAGTAAAAAAATTGTGAACAAAGGCCGATTTAGTTGAATAAACCCGCGGTTAGTGCTACAATATATAAGATTGTATCGTAAATTATTATAGTAAAATAGGAGTGTGATTCATGAATCTCTTTGAAAAGGTGTTCGGTACTCATAGTGAGCGCGAACTGAAATTAATATACCCGATCGTAGATAAGATTGTAGCCATGCGTCCAGAAATGATGGCTCTGACTGATGAGCAGTTAAGAGACCGTACCCGGATTTTCAAAGAGCGCCTGGCAAACGGTGAGACCCTGGATGATATTCTTCCAGAGGCATTCGCAACGGTCCGCGAAGCGGCCAGACGAGTATTAAATATGGAGCATTACCCGGTTCAGTTAGTTGGTGGTATTGTTCTGCATCAGGGACGTATCGCCGAGATGAAAACTGGTGAAGGTAAAACTCTGGTATCCACGGCTCCGGCTTATTTAAACGCCTTAATGGGTAAGGGCGTGCATATTGTTACGGTTAATGACTATCTGGCAAAGCGAGATGCAGAGCAGATGGGACAGGTTCATGAGTTCCTGGGCCTGACCGTAGGTGTGGTATTAAACGCCATGACTCCGGAAGAAAGAAAGAAAGCGTATGCCTGCGATATCACTTATGTGACGAACAACGAGTTGGGCTTCGATTATCTGCGTGATAACATGGCTATTTATAAGGAACAGATGGTTCTGCGTGATCTGGATTACGCGATCATCGATGAGGTGGACTCTGTTCTGATCGATGAGGCGAGAACTCCTCTGATCATTTCCGGTCAGAGCGGTAAATCTACCAAACTTTATGAGGTCTGCGACATTTTAGCAAAACAGCTTGTCCGCGGTGAGGCTTCCGGCGAGTTTACCAAGATGAACGCCATCATGGGCGAGGACATCGAGGAAACCGGAGATTTTGTTGTCAATGAGAAGGATAAGGTTGTCAACTTAACGGAGGATGGTGTCAAGAAGGTAGAGCAGTTCTTCCATATTGATAACCTGGCAGATCCGGAGAATCTGGAGATCCAGCATAACATCATCCTGGCCCTGCGTGCCCACAACCTGATGTTCCGTGATAAGGATTATGTGGTAAAAGATGACGAGGTTCTGATCGTTGATGAATTTACCGGACGTATTATGCCGGGACGCCGCTATTCTGATGGTCTCCATCAGGCAATCGAGGCAAAAGAGCATGTGAATGTCCGCCGTGAGAGCAAGACTCTGGCGACCATCACCTTCCAGAATTTCTTTAATAAGTTCCGGAAGAAAGCAGGTATGACCGGTACTGCTCTGACTGAGGAAAAAGAGTTCCGTAATACCTATTATATGGACGCCATCGCTATTCCGACCAACAAACCAGTTGCCCGTATTGATTTAGATGACGCTGTATACAAGACCAAGAAAGAAAAATTCAAAGCCGTTGTGGATGAGGTGGAGAAGGCATACAAGAAGGGTCAGCCGGTTCTGGTTGGTACCATCACCATCGAGACTTCTGAGATGTTAAGCCGCATGTTAAATAAGCGCGGCATCCCGCACAAGGTATTGAATGCGAAATATCATGAGATCGAGGCTGAGATCATCGCTCAGGCGGGTGTTCATAAGGCAGTTACCATCGCTACCAACATGGCAGGCCGTGGTACCGATATTAAGCTGGATGATGAGGCAAGAGCTTTAGGCGGCTTAAAGATCATCGGTACGGAGCGTCATGAGTCCAGACGTATTGATAACCAGCTGCGAGGCCGTTCTGGTCGTCAGGGAGATCCGGGTGAGTCCAGATTCTATCTGTCCCTGGAAGATGATCTGATGAGACTGTTCGGTTCTGAACGTCTGATGAATATGTTTAACGCATTGGGTGTTCCGGAGGGCGAGCAGATCGAGCATAAGATGCTTTCCTCTGCCATTGAGAAAGCACAGCAGAAGATCGAGAACAATAACTATGGTATCCGTGAGAACCTGTTAAAATACGATGAGGTTAACAATGAGCAGCGTGAGGTGATTTACGCAGAGCGCCGTAAAGTACTGGATGGTGACAACATGCGCGATGTGATCTTAAAGATGATCACTGACATTGTTGAGCATGCGGTAGATATGGCGATTCCAGAGGATACCACTGCAGATAACTGGGATTTAGGAGAACTGAATTCCCTGATTCTGCCGATCATTCCATTAAAGACGATTACTCTGACTGATGAGCAGAGAGCTGGCATGAAGAAACAGGAACTGAGCCATATGTTGAAGGAAGAGGCGGTAAAACTCTATGAAGAGAAGGAAGCTGAATTCCCAGAGGCAGAGCAGATCCGTGAGATCGAGCGTGTGGTTCTCCTGAAAGTGATCGATAATAAATGGATGTCCCATATCGACGATATGGATCAGCTGCGCCAGGGCATTGGTTTACAGGCTTATGGCCAGAGAGATCCGCTGGTTGAGTACAAGATGAGTGCTTACGAGATGTTCGACGGCATGACCGCAGCAGTCAAAGAGGATACGGTCCGTATTCTGTTCCATGTCCGCGTTGAGCAGAAGGTAGAGAGAGAGCCTGCAGCGAAGGTAACAGGAACTAACCGTGATGACAGCTCTGCCAAAGCTCCGATCAGGAAAGAAGTGCAGAAGATTTATCCAAACGATCCATGTCCGTGCGGAAGCGGCAAGAAATATAAACAGTGCTGTGGACGGAAACCGGTATAACTCAGAAAACTTTCATTTTTGAGTTACACGATCCGCAAGATAAGCTTGATGAGAAGCCTCGGCTGCTTGGCAGATAGAAAATGCCGGCAGCCGGGGTTTTCATATAATGTAACTGTGAAATCCTGGATTCAGGATTCTGGTGGAAAGCACGAAGAAACGCCAGGCAGTTACCCATCATAATAAATGAAAGAAGGTGACACAATGGTAGAATTAGATCAGTTTAAGTACACACTCTCAACCTTTGAAAAACCATTAGTGGAAGTGAGGGATTCACTTTGACCTGGACAACAAGGAGAAACGAATTGCCGAGTTAGACAGGTCTATGGAGGAGCCGGGGTTCTGGGATGATCCGGACCGTTCCACCAAACTGATGAAAGAAGCTAAGAATTTAAAGGATACCGTCAACGGATTTAAGGCGCTGGAGCAGGAATATGAGGATATCAGCGTTATGATCGAGATGGGATATGAGGAAAATGATCCAGAGTTGATCCCGGAGATCGCCCAGATGCTGGAAGAGCTGGAGAGCAAGCTGGAATCCCTTCGGATTACCACTTTATTATCCGGTGAATATGACAATAATAATGCCATTCTCCGTCTGAATGCGGGAGCCGGTGGAACCGAGTCCTGTGACTGGTGCAGCATGCTGTACCGGATGTACTGCCGCTGGGCAGACAAGAAGGGCTTTACCACGGAAGTGCTGGATTATCTGGACGGTGATGAGGCGGGGATCAAGTCTGTAACCGTTCAGATCAATGGGGAGAATGCCTACGGCTATTTAAAATCCGAACATGGCGTTCACCGTCTGGTCCGTATCTCGCCGTTTAATGCGGCTGGAAAGCGTCAGACATCCTTTGTTTCCTGCGATGTGATGCCGGATATTGAGGAAGACCTGGATGTGGAGATCAACCCGGATGATTTAAGGATCGATACCTATCGTTCCAGCGGCGCCGGTGGTCAGCACATCAACAAGACCTCTTCCGCTATCCGAATTACCCATATTCCAACAGGCGTTGTGGTACAGTGCCAGAATGAGCGTTCCCAGTTCCAGAATAAAGACAAGGCCATGCAGATGCTGAAGGCCAAGCTGTTTATTTTGAAGCAGCAGGCCAATGCGGAGAGCTTATCCGAGATCCGTGGCGATGTGGCGGACAATGGCTGGGGAAGCCAGATCCGTTCCTATGTGCTCCAGCCATATACCATGGTGAAGGATCACCGGACCAGCTATGAAACCGGTAACGTTTCCGCAGTCCTGGATGGCGATCTGGATCCATTTATCAGCGAATATCTGAAATGGATTCGTCTCGGAGGAGAGAAAAAATAGTTGCATCAAAACATAAAGTGTGCTAATATCTTTCACATGAACACAGATGTATTTGCTGTGCGAACACGAGAGAGGAATTGTCATGGAGACGAAGAGTAAGTATTTTGTAGTAAAACAGAAAGCAGTGCCGGAGGTGCTCTTAAAGGTAGTAGAGGCGAAAAAACTTCTGGAATCGGAACGGGTGATCACGGTACAGGAAGCGACGGAAGCAGTAGGAATCAGCCGAAGCTCCTTCTATAAGTACAAAGACGATATTTTCCCATTCTATGATAATGCCAAGGGAAAAACCGTAACCTTTGTGACCCAGATGGACGATGAGCCAGGGCTTTTGTCAGACCTTCTCCATATTGTGGCTGTTTACAAGGCGAACATCCTGACTATCCACCAGAGTATTCCAGTCAACGGTGTAGCAACCCTGACCTTAAGTGTCGAGGTGCTGTCTGATACCGGAGATGTTTCGAACATGGTGGAAGAGATCGAGATGATGAAGGGAATCCATTACGTAAAAATATTAGCCAGGGAGTGAGAAGACATGATCAAAGTTGCAATTATGGGATACGGCACCATCGGATCTGGTGTCTATGAGGTATTAACAGGTAACAGAGATAAGATCACAGCCAATGTTGGACAGGAAGTCCAGGTGAAATATATCCTGGATTTACGGGATTTTCCAGGTTCTCCGGTAGAGGACAAGATCGTGCATGATTTCCAGGTGATCGCAGATGACCCGGAGGTTCAGATCGTAGTAGAAACCATGGGAGGATTAAATCCGGCCTATCCATTTGTTAAAACCTGTCTGGAAGTCGGAAAGAATGTAGTGACTTCCAATAAGGCCCTGGTAGCAGCTCATGGAACCGAACTGCTTGCTATTGCAAGAGAAAAACAGGTAAACTTCCAGTTTGAGGCTAGTGTCGGTGGAGGAATTCCGATCATCCGTCCATTATACGAGTGCCTGATGGGTGAACAGATTCAGGAAATCACCGGAATTTTAAATGGTACCACGAACTTTATCCTGACGAAGATGGATAAGGAAGGTGCATCCTTTGACGCAGTCCTGAAGGAGGTACAGGAGCTGGGCTATGCGGAGCGTAATCCTGAAGCAGATGTGGAAGGATATGATACCTGCCGTAAGATTGCAATTTTAACTGCCATGGCAACCGGAAAAGAAGTGGATTTTGAGGATATCCAGACAGAAGGAATCACAAAAATCACCGATGTTGATTTTAAATATGCAGATAAAATGGGAACTTCCATTAAGCTGTTTGGAACCAGCCGTATGAATGGGGATCAGGTTTTTGCCTGGGTCGCTCCATTGATGATCGGTAAGTCCCATCCACTTTACGCAGTGAATGATGTTTTTAACGGCATTATGGTAAAGGGCAATATGCTTGGCACCTCCATGTTCTATGGAAGCGGAGCAGGGAAACTGCCGACAGCCAGCGCAGTGGTAGCAGATATTATAGAAGAGGCAAAGAACTTACATCACAATATTCCGCTGGGATGGACCAGTGAAAAACAGGTGATCCAGCCAATGGAAGATTCCAGCCATAAGTATTTTGTGCGTATTTCCGGCGTATATGAGAGCCAGAAGGATAAGCTGCAGGAGCTTTTTGGAACCTGTAAGGTCATTACCTTAGAAGGAGCAGATGAATTCGCTCTTTTAACAGAGGTGCTGAATGAGAAGCAGTTCCGGGATGCAAAAGCTGCTTTTGAGGCTGCCGATGGCAAAGTTCATCAGGTGATCCGCGCGGAAGCATAAAATCCCATGGAGAAAGTAGGTCAGGAATGGATTTTGCCGCATCTGCAAAAGGCTGAGCAGATGGAATACAGATAGAGGAGCTTTTTGACAATATGTTAGTAGTAAAGAAATTTGGCGGAAGTTCCGTGGCAGACAAGGAACGGATCTTCAATGTGGCAAGACGCTGTATTGAGGATTATGAGAAAGGCAATGATGTGGTTGTTGTCCTGTCAGCTATGGGTAAGACCACAGATGGTCTGATCGCCAAAGCACATGAGATTAACCCCAACCCGCCTAAACGGGAACTGGATATGTTATTAGTAACCGGAGAACAGGTATCGGTTGCGCTGATGGCGATGGCCATGAGCAGCCTGGGAGTACCTGCCGTTTCCCTGAACGCAGCCCAGGTGGTGATGCATACGTCTTCTGCCTACGGTTCTGCCAAACTGAAACGGATCGATGTGGAGCGGATCCGCCATGAATTGGAATCCCGCCGTATCGTGATCGTGACAGGATTCCAGGGAATCAACAAATATGATGATTTTACCACTTTGGGAAGAGGCGGCTCAGATACCACAGCCGTGGCTTTGGCTGCTGCTCTTCATGCAGATGTGTGCGAAATCTACACGGATGTGGAAGGTGTCTATACCGCAGATCCGAGAGTTGTACCGAACGCCAGAAAGCTGGCAGAGGTTTCCTACGATGAAATGCTGGAATTTGCCTCCCTTGGAGCTAAAGTGCTTCACAACCGCTCGGTAGAGATGGCAAAAAAATATGGCGTGAAGTTAGTGGTCCTGTCAAGTCTGACAAGAGCAGAAGGAACCATTGTGAAGGAGGAGACCAAAGTGGAGAGAACGCTGATCAGCGGAGTTGCTGCAGATGCCAGTGTGGCGCGGATTTCTGTCCTGGGTGTGGAGAACAAGCCGGGCATTACCTTCCGCGTATTCAATCTGTTAGCGAAAAATCATATTAATGTCGATATTATCATTCAGTCTGTGACGGAGCCGGGCAAAAAAGATATTTCCTTTACCGTTGCCAAGACAGACTTAAGTGATACCATGGATCTGTTACGGGAGAACCGGGAGTCCTTAACTGCAAGAGAGATCGTCAGTGAAGAAGGCGTGGCAAAATTATCTGTCATCGGTGCTGGTATGTGCAGCAATCCTGGCGTTGCAGCCAAGATGTTTGAGGCGTTGTACAGTGCAGATGTGAACACGGAGATGATCGCGACTTCTGAGATCCGCATCACTGCCCTGATTGATGAGCGGGATGTGAAGCGTGCCATGAGAGCTGTTCATGACGCTTTTGATCTGGCAGATTAATGGGAGTATCGATGTTTCGACTTATAGAAATTTATATCAGGCAGGGACTTCCCTGCCTTTTTCATCTGATCACGGGTTTTTACTGTCCAGGCTGCGGAGGCACCAGAGCAGTGAAGTATCTGCTGCACGGACAGATCTTAAAAAGTATCCGTTACCACCCGCTGGTCTTTTATGCTGTGGCAGTCATTCTGGCAGAATTTGCTACGTATGGCCTGTCACGGCTGTTACATAAGCCTGAGATCCATCTGAAACGGTATCAAGAGTTCGTTTATCTGGGAGTCGCGGTGATTCTGGTTAACTGGGTTTTGAAGAATATCCTGCTTTTGTATGGGATTGATCTTTTGACGGAGAGAATATAAGAAAATGGCCTGATTGGAAGAAGTCTGATGATGACTTTCTCCAGTCAGGCCATTTTATGAACGCAGATAAGCATTCCCCCGCTTCAAGTGCGCGGAGCACTAAGCGGCGGGTGAGGGGGGATGCTTATGTCAGT
>OODU01001813.1_pt1 | contig 19910 bp, 16 predicted proteins | sample 1671171 | NCBI WGS metagenome assembly OODU01 (sample SAMN06348129, study PRJEB24527) | human gut metagenome | biome: human gut; feature: ankylosing spondylitis patient; material: feces | host: Homo sapiens | place: China | collected 2015-10
TGACAGTATAATTATATAATGATATAATATTCCTGTTGTTTAACACAATATGCCGAAGTGGCGGAATTGGCAGACGCACTTGACTCAAAATCAAGCGTAGTCCCCTACGTGCCGGTTCGAGTCCGGCCTTCGGCACCACTAGTAAATTCAAGGCTTTACGGGTTTTCCGTAAAGCCTTTTTTGCTGTCCAAAACAAGATGAAAATACTATTTTGATAACATTTTGATAACAACTTATTTTTTATTATCAATATCGTCTTTTTTGCCAAACAATAAATTACTAATTTGATTAGCAGCAATTTGTTTAGTATCTTGTAAAACATGTGTGTACAAATCTGCTGTAATAGAAATAGAACTATGACCTAAAATTTCAGAGGCAGTTTTCATAGCTACTCCAGATTTCAACATTAAAGAAGCACAAGTATGTCTAAGATCATGAAAACGTATTTTTTTTAATCCTTTGCTTTTGATAAAGTTACTAAAGTTTTTTGTTAAATAGTCAGGTCTAATAGGTGAACCATCATCATTGCAGATAATATAGCCATGATCTTTATATTCATTTCCAAGCATTTCTTTATGATGACGATTAATGTCTATTCGTTTTTTGATTAATTCTAGTACTTCTTCAGGAGCAAAGATTATGCGATTACTATCATTACTTTTTGGAATACTTTCAATAACTTGTTTGTTGATGAGGATTAATTGACGAGAGATACTTATCTGTTTATTATCAAAATTAATATCATCTTCTTTTAAGCCTAAACATTCACCTCTGCGTAAACCACAAATACCAGCTAATGCTATAGGTAATTCATAAGGTGAATCTTTAGCTACTTTTAAGAGTTCTAGTAGCTCATTTGTATTATATATGGTTGCCTGAAATTTTTCGGGTTTAGGTACATTTGTTATTGACTTTATAGGATTAAAATATAATAGTTGTTTTTTTACCGCATGTTCTAATGCTTCATTTAAAACACGATGAGTATATTGGACTGATTTTTTTGAAAGACCACCTGTTCCATCAGCTCGACCATTTTGTAGTAAATGAGCATAAAGTTCATCTATTTTTGTAGCAGTAAGAGCTTTTAATTTAATACTACCAATATAAGGAATTAAGTGGTTACGAATGATACGTTCATATCCAATATAGGTACTTGTTCTGACGTTTATTTTTACATAACTAGATAACCATTCTTCTAAATATTTTTTTATGGTTATATCTGTTGTGGAAATATATAAGCCATCCGATTGCTTTTTATTAATATCGAGTAAATAAGCTTCAGCATCGCATTTTCTTAAAAAGCCTCGTTTAATAGCCTGTTTTTTCTTACCAGTTAAAGTGTCCATGTAACGGTAATAAACATCATAAACCTTCAATGTTGCACGTAATTTACCTTGGGCATCACGAGCATTTTTTCTTATACGTTCTTTTATTGAACCCTGCATAAAAACTCCCCTTTCATAGTATAAGGAATGTGAATAGACTCACATTCCTTATTTTTTTATAATATGGATTTAGGATTTTAAATTAGTTTTACATTCTTGCATCAGCCATTCATCTACAGCTTTTTTAGGAATTTTGATTAACTTGCCAAGACGTAGACTTGGCAAGACATTATTATTTACCAATTCATAAGCTTTATTTCTACCAATTCCTAAATAAGTTGCTAACTCAGGTACAGAAAATGTTGCACTTTCCATAAAGATACCTCCTAGGATGATTAATCATAAAAATAGTATATAATTATAATTTTATATATTTACAATAATTTTTATTTATATGGCTTAATGATATCAACAACGGTAAGGGGCGTTTTAGAAGACGAGTTACGTTTTACTAAGTTGAAATCTTTTTGCTTATGTGGTACTAATAATGTATTATTTGAGGCATATATTAAATTATCCATGGTGAGAATTTTTTGTTCTAAGGCAAGCATTTCATCCTTATATCCTTTTTTTATAAACATACCTTCGCCATCTTTTAAATTTTCTTTAATATATGCTGCAATATCTTCAAGGGCGTTTGTTACCCCTATATGATTATCGGTAAGCACTAAAAAGGCAGTAGTTTCAACTTCAGAATTGGAAGGACTTTCTTCAATGGTAGTATTAACTAAATTTTGATCATAATTCATAACAAAAAACCTCTTTTCTAAATTTATAAACACGTGGACGTTTAGGACTTACTTGTCTGTTTTTTGTGTATTTTGAAGTGAAATCATTTGACGTAGAAACTAAAATATTTTTTTGAACTAACTCAGTTTTTAAAGCCAAGTTGATTTTCAATCCATAAGAGCGTTTGGAAATATATCTTTCAATAATATCTTCCAATTTTGATGAAATAATTATTAAATATTGCTCATCAGTAAAACCGTCATAACTTCTTTTTATAAAGTTTTCTTCATTGGTGGCAATATTTAAATAATCATTATCGAGGGCATTTTTTATTGCTTTAATAAAAATTTCTGTCGGAGAATATTCATGTAGCATTTCTAACTGTTCAAAAGCTTCATTTATAATTAGACGGTGATTTTCTTCTTCGTTATAAGTGAGTTTAAAATCAGAGCAGAATTTTGCAAAGAAGTGATTTATTGAAAGAAATGCAGCAACATTGCTACAAAAGCGTGGATAAGGTTCGTTAAAATTCATTTTACACTCATTCAAAAACCTTGAATTAACATCAAAAAGTTCTTTGTTTATTATATTTTGGTTTCTTTGTATCCAATATATCCATGCGGAGAAGAAACTTTTAGCTAATTGCGGTGATTGTTGTAATTGGGATAGATTATCGTCTAATTTAATGCTATTTGCTTCAAAATTAAGATGCCAACAACGTAAATAAGATGAATGTGTGTTTAAATCAATAAACTCACCAGTGGCTATTATTCCACCTCGATATTTCCTATCCGGTAATAATTTTCTATCTGCTCCCATTTTGCCTTTTATGCGACCATCTCCGATGATTCTAGTTATCATAGATGCTTTAGTTTTAAATGCTTGATCATCGAATTTATTTCCTTGGGCATAAAAATCATCAATAAGGGTTAAAACGTCGCGTCGATTAAATAAACCTTCTTCTAAAGAAGCAATAGTATCATCAAAGCGTAAAATGCTGTCTTCTGGATTGACGTATAAAGCTTTAGCGAGAATCTTTATTAATGATGTTTTTCCAGTACCTGTTGGTGCTGAAATGTATAATAAAGAGCGAAGTCCATAAATAGAATTTATTTCATAAAAATAGGCAAAGTAACAATATAGTGAATATAACAGTATCATCAACAAGTGAGAATAATTTGTAGATGTTTTAAAAAACAAGGCTAAGAATTTACAACAAGAATTCACGCAATCTTTATCTTTTAGTAGGGCAATTGGGGCTTTTACATTTGACATGGAATTGTTTAAATATAACGATAGAGAAGGTTGTTCGATATCGTTCTTTTTTATGGTATACCAGCCAGAGAAATTGTATTGAATAAACGTATCTTTGGCATAATTTCCATATAAATTTGATAAATATTCTTTGAATTTATTGTTATCTTTAATGTAAAATTCAGGAAACAAACGGATTTCGCTTATGAATTCTCTGGTTATGTCCACATTGATTGGGTATTCTTTTTGTCGATGCAAGATAGTGATGTTTGCAAGATATTTTTTTGTACCATTGAGTTCAATTTCGATTATGCGTTGATTAAGTTCGCATTTAAAGTTAGCTACAACTTTTTCTTTATCATCTGAATTAGTATCAATAAAATATAAAGTGGAATTTTGTTCATTCCAATAAAAACCACTAAAACATGGAGAATTTAGACAATTTGAGTTGATGTTGATATTTTCAGGTTTTCTTTCGTTTATATTTATGGTATAATCATTATAATCAGGTGAACATATAGAAGCTTCTTGAACATGCTGTACATTTTTGAAATGTATTTTAGTGGGATTCAATGGGTTACTACATTGACGTAGTTTCAAAAGGTATTTCATATTTTGGCTCACCTCCTCATTTGATGCCTCATCAATAGGTATCATGCTGCTTTTAATTTGTTTTAATTTTTCCCAAACCAAATTAAAACCTCCTTTTAAAAATTTATGATTCAATTATAAAATAAAATATTAAATTAGTAGACGATATAAAGTTGGAAAAAAAAAGTACCCAAATTAATTCCTGATAAGAGAAGTTTTAACGGAAGATAAAAATAAGAAGGTATGGCAGAAGTGCCATACCTTCTTATTTTTGTTTTATTTTATTTGTAATGTAGTCATCAATACTAGAACGTGGTATCTTCCATATTCTATTAATTTTAAAGCTTTTAATAGCTCCACTTTTTAAAAGGCTGTAAGCTGTGTTTTTTCCAATCATTAAGATTTCGCAAAGCTCATCTATCGTTACCAAACTTGAACTATCATTATACATTATTATCACTCCATTTCTCAATTTATTTAATAATATGTATCGCAATCAATATTATTCAATTATGTATATGTTAAAAATGAAAAATAATCATTAATAAAGATAAACAATTATCTTTGTGGATAGATAACTTTTAAAGAGTTTAAATAATCTAAGATAGCTTGTTCTGGTATTTTCCATATCTTACCGCCAGCATCTTTATAAGCGTAGAGTTTTCCTTCGTGAATAAGCTTATAAATGCTATATGCACTACTGCCTAATATATATTGTGCATCTTGGATTGTTAGAGTTGTTTTATTAATAACCATAATGAATCTCCTTTCGTTATATAAATTTATTTATTTTTATGTTACATTAATAAATTGTGTATATTTCGAAGTAAACTATGTAAAAATCTTTAATAAAGATATAAAAATAAAGGCGAGGCTATTATTAGGGTTTTTAAGACATATAAAAGTCCAGATACTAAATTGTGTCTGGACTTTTATATGCTTCTAAATATATTCTCATAATTGTAAAGTAATTATTAATCTTATTCTACACCTAAAGCTTTAAATACAGCATCCTCTGCACTTTGATAAGGAATTAATTGGAATGCACTCATTAAATCTGGAGGAATAGTCGCAAAATCCACAAAAGATGTACTTGGTATCAATACTCGCTTTGCACCGCTATCCAAACATACTTGCAATGTATTTGCAAGTTCGTCTACTTTTATAATCGTTCCGCTAATACTGATTTCTCCTAGTACTACCAAAGAACTTTGTACTGGTTTTCCTAATGCGATAGAACATAAAGCAATCAATGTAGGTAGTGCTAGTTTTCCAGTAATACCGATTCCCTGTAAATCTTGATAGTTGATGATATAGTCTTTCGTTGTAGTGCTGATACTACCACTGATTCGATTAGCATTTGCCTTCAGAAAATTAAATGCTGTATTTGTAGATTCTTTTGCATCACGATCAGTACCAATGCCAGTTTTTTCAAATTTTCCATTTCCAGGAAGCATCTGAGATTCCAAACGAAATACACCAATCATACCACTTTTACCTTGAGAAGCAGTATAAACTTGACCTGGATTACACATTCCTTCTGGAATTAATTTGCCTATACCCTGTTCTGGTACGGATATATAGTGTTCAGACATATCATCCATATCAATGTAGGAAAAGTTAACATCATAAAATTCCATACCACCTAATTTTTTCAACTGTTCTTTTACTCGACGACGCATTTCTAGTGCTAATTGAAGTACTTCTTCTAACTGTTCTTTGGTAAAATCATTATTTGGGTAAACTAGCTTTAGATAACCATCAACCATTCTTCTGACAGCAATGGTATCTCTTTGATTAAGGTTTTTTCCAAGTCTAAAATAATTGTCAATAGCATCTCCATATTGTTCTTTTCGTAATTCGCGGATAAACTCAGCAAGATAATCGCTGATGAAACCATAGTCATTCGTAAAATGTTCTGGTCTAAACTTTGGAATTTCCCATCCTGGTAGATAACAGTGAATACGGTCTAAAAATGCTGTGTCCGTCCCCATTTCCGGTGGAAATGGGTCAAATAGGCTGGAGGTTTTAAGAAGGATATCTACACTTTGGTTAATGTTTCCAACAAATACCATAGAGGCAGAAGCAGCTTTTTCTTCTTTACCACGAGCAAAAGAACCAGATGCCATATAGTCTTTCATGATTTGAATACCATCTTTATTTTTAAATTTAATGCCAGCTACTTCATCAAAGGTAATACAATCCCACAAACCAACCAGACCTACAGTTTTTCTTCCCATGTTATAAAAAAGGTTAGCAACAGTTGTCTGACCACCAGAAACTAAAATACTGTTTGGAGAAATTTCTTTGTACAAATGAGATTTACCCGTACTACGAGGTCCAAGTTCACAGAGATTGAAGTTATTTTCCACCAGCGGAATCATGCGGGTTAAAAGTAGCCATTTTTCACGGTAGGAAAGCGTATCTGGTTCCATTCCAATAGAACGAAGTAGAATGTCAATCCATTCGTTTTTTGAAAATGCCTTTCGTCCTTGTTTCAGTTCTGTAATATCAATATGTGGCATTTGAATTGGAGTTAGCTTGCGAATTTGGATTGGATAGCCGTTTTGTTTTTCTTCTTCTACATATTCATAATCCAGTTGAACAATACACCAGATACCACCACACAGTAGCCGATCGTATTTTTCTGGATACTCATCTTTAATAGGTACATTAGTTAATCCTAAATTGGAAAAAGAAGAAAAAAAACAATTCCTTTTAATGTTTAGATGAACAGTAATCATATCAATAACAGTATAACTGCCTTTTTGACGCAACTTGGAGAGAATTTTCTGTGCTTCATCTGGTCGTACAAAGTTATCAGCAAGAATTCTTTTTACTGTTTGAACACCAGATTCAATCACTTTTTCGTCATCGGAGCTACAATATTGTCCCAAAAGAAATTCTAGAACGTAGACAGGGACATTAGCTCCTTCCTTGATTTTCTTGGTCAAGTCTTTACGAACAATTTTTCCGTCAAAATGTTGACGGAGCTTTTCTTTTATTTCATCACGAGTGCTTTCACACTCAGTTAACTGTTCCATACTCAATTCCTCCTGCGATGATTAACTGAAAAAGTCAAATTCCTCAACCGCAAAGGCAATGTCAATCTGAAATTCCTCATGTTGCGGAAGTTGGATTCCCTGTTCATCTGCAATTACTAGATAGTAATTTTCGGTATTATTATATTGTAGTGGTTTCAAATTAAAGGTACATCTGAATATACGCTCTGCATCGTTATCAGTAGTTTTATCGGCGATTATTTTTTGAATATCACTGATTTGTTTGCCATTAGAGTCTGTAAAATATATCTGGTAGGTTGTAGCTTCACGGTTTGTTCCTACTGTATCTTTTTGATAAAAATTCAAGCTGAAAATCATATTGCTAATTTTTCGGTTTGCAGACAATAGTTTTATTGTAACAGGTTTCGTATCGTATTTCTGTTTGTTACGTTTGTATTCCATTGAATCATTTCTTAAGTGATGATAATCAATGACTGGAATCACCATTTCTTGTAGGCTGATGCCACCATGAACAAAGTTTAATACACCACCATTCATTTTAATGCGAATGTTTTCTCTTGGTGTAAACCCTTCAAATTCAGTTTTACCTTCTAAAAATTTCACTGGCATGAGATAATCAGGTGAAGCTCCTTTTTGCATAATAGCATATCGTCTGCCATATTCTACATCCATACTGTTAAAACTAGTTTTATCCACTTTGTTATTTTCAGTTAGAGGACTATATGTGTACAAGAAGCCGTGGTCAGCAGTAATCAAAATATTTGTGCCACCAAATTCATTTACAATAATACGCACTATATTTTTTAATTCGGAGATTGCTTTTTCACAAGCTGTGAAAACAGCGGTATCGGAGGTATGACTTGCTTCATCAATGGTATCGTGATAGATATATACAACTTTCATGCCTTTTATTAAGGCACTTCTCTCGGCACGTTTCATACCGATAATATTCTTGTATTGTAACGCTATACTTGCAGGATTAGTAGTTTTTAATACTTTGTCACGGTTAATACTTGCGGTGGACTGTCCATCTGCTAGAACGTTCAGGACATTGTTTTTGATTTTAACAGATAGATTTGTGTGTGGAAGGAGAGCAGCCATACCGAATTTGGTGATAGATGGGAAAATACTTTGCATATTTTCCAGTTTTACTTTGCTTTGATTCTCTCGTTGTAGTTCTTCTGCAAGGGTAGCTGCTACCTCATAACGCATAGCATCAGAAATAATAACGAATACTCTGGAATTTGCATTTTTGATACGGAAACGATAGAAATCCTCTTGTTGAGGTATTTCAAGTATTTTGCCATAATTTTTCAGTTCATCAGCGCACACATTAGACCAGTTATTTCCTAGTTCACCTAGGAACCAATGAGAATACAGTCCCTCTACTTTATCTGCAACATGTTTGAATAAGTCATCTAGAAGTATATTGGATGTTTCTAAGCTTTTTTGAAAGCAAAGCTGAAATTGTCGATAATAGCAATCCATTTTATAGTAATCTTCAGTATAATTTTTCCAGATTTCACGAGCTTGTGCAGTATGAAAACCAGCAGAATGTTCTTTAAAGAACTTTTGCATATTTGCCACTTGTAAAATGCCTTCGTAGAAGTTAACAAATTCCTCATACCAGACACAGGTACGGCGTTTTTCTACTATTTTCGTAATGTTGTCCACATTAATGATTTGATTGTTAATTTCTGTCATTAGTTTGGTCAGAATGATTTCATGAATACAAGGGAAGCATTCAGTATTTACCAAATCGTCTAATGTTAATTGGTTGAATTTTTTTAGTAAGTTTACTTCTTCTTCTACATAACGGGCGATTTCATAAAGTTGTTGATTATCCTTATTTCGTAACCAATCAGATACAAAATCATAACAATATGCTTGATGGGAAAGAGATAAGAATTTCTCTAAGTTCGTTAGATGTTCTGGAGATATTGTTCGGGTAGATGCGGTCAATAACAAATGAACTGCTAATTGTTTGATATTACCATCTTTCGCATAGTATCCGGTTCTTTGATGTACCATTGCCCAAAACGCATCTTGAGCTCCAAAAGTTATGAACTTTTGATACACTGGGTTATTATCATTATCCAGACCAGCACAAAATACCTTTTGTATGATTTGGCTTGGTTGTGCTTCATTGATATCGCATATAGCTGCCATGACAGCCATATGTAGCTGAGCTGGAGAAGTAGGAATTTTTTCCTGCGCTATAATTTTTGCTCTACGAATTTGGGCATTGAAAAATTTTCGGTAGTGTTTAACTTGTTTTCGCATCGCAATACTGGAAACAAGTCCCATTTCATTCATCCACATGGAAATCAAATCAGCACGAAATTCTTCACTGTACAGCTTTATATCAATTAACCAGTCATCATCTGGTTTGTTAAAAGAAAGTGGGTTATACACTAAATAGTTGTTTATTAAATCGTCGTGGGATAACAGTTTTTTTATCATAAAGGTATTTCTACCATTTAGAGCAATTAGTTTAGCATTATCTAGTTGAATTTCATCCAGTTTATCTTCAAATTCTTTGTCTTCATCATGCCAAAAGATGATGCGACGATGATAATATTCTGGCAAAGGTGCAGCAAATCTGCGATTTAAGTCTTGTATTACTTTTTCTATATCCACGTGCAACCTCCATATTTATTTTATTAACGTACTAACGAATTCAGACAACTCTATAACTGCTTTACCAAACTCCGTAATACCTTTTATATTTTTCAATGCTGCAATAGCCGTTCTTAACATACTTTTTTTAGGCTTATTCGATGATGCTTCTGCTTCAATAACCTCCAAGCTATCAGATACTGTTTCTTGATCTTTTGAAGATAAATTTACTGATAAATCTCGTACATTTGCAATCAATTTGGCAAGTTCACTAGTATCAGCTCCAATACTATTAGTTGCAGTTACATTAGCATTATCAGTAGCAATGATAGACTGTCCATTTTTCACTGTAACATTATAAACGATTTTATCATCTAATCCCATATCAATCCCCACTTTCGTAAGATAACGTTCAATATGACGAAGTAACACCATAACAAAACGATTATTAAAGCCTTTAATTTTATCTTGAATTTTATCTGAAGAAGAATAGCCCATACATATTCCATAATGCACCTTGATAGACTTATCTGCTAGATATTGTAAAACGGCATAGACATTTCGAATTTCCTCTTCTTCAGTATTTCCAGTTGAGAAAATTTTTCTTCCATAAGAAGATTGTACTTGTTTAATTTCATCTTCCAGATCCCAATCGCATTGTCCACAATCTAAAATATAGTCAAGAATTATTGGAGTGTTATTAATAAAATTTAAAAATTTTTTTAGCACATCTGTATAATCTTGAAAATCAGCCTGTAGCAAACGATTAGAAAAACTATTAAAATCATACAGGATTTTTCTCAATTCATTTCTATTCAATCTCATAATTTTTCACTCCACAAAAAGGGCAATATGCACCCGTCATTTTTAATAATGGTTTAATTTTAGCAGTTCGTCTACAACATGGGAAATTAGCAACTTCTAATGCTTCTATGCCAGAACGAATAGGATCTTCTGTTTCATGTTTTATACGCTTTCCTACCTTGAATTTAATTGTATTATTTCGTTTATTATAACGCTCTAATTTTTTGAACACAGCATATAGCTTGTCATTAGCTGTATTTTTTATCATTCTCAGAGCAAGATCTATTACATCTTCTGTAAAATAATTCTCGCTAGTTAATCCGCAGCTTGGGCAAAATATACGTAGTACACCGTCATCTTCTATGTCAGAAGGTGTTGCCTTAAAAAATGTTCCGCAATGTTCACATAGCAATAGAATATAACCTTCATCATCAGTAGGTATTGAAATTGTCGTGTAAAATTCGTCACTCACAAGACTTTATCTCCTTACTTAATTTTTGCTAATACATCCTGGAATTTTGCATAGTTAATTTTTACGCCATCATCTAGATCAATGGCAATCATCTGATCGGCAAGATGGTGAATCTTTTCTTCATAATTTCTCAACTCGGTATCTTGATCTTTAAGTTTAGTTAAAGCTTTATTTAGTTTTATTCGTTCACTAGTGGATGTAGCTGCCACAATTCGATTTTCCATATCAGTAATAGCGGTATGGTAACGGCTCTGCTGTTCATGCACATAGTCTGTACGGATACGGGCAATTGTATCTGGCTGATAACGGTGCATATAGATAAGAGCTTTGAAACCATTTTTCTTTCCACTATCAAACAGCCAATAAATCGGACGTTTCTGGTAAGTTTTGCAGTGATCTTTATAAAAATCGTTAAGAAAATAACGGCGGATAACTTCTTTTGGTTGCCCTTTTCCTCCAAGAGCATCAGCAATAAATTTAAGATTTTCTTCTAGTGTATTTTTACCATAAACGACCTCAATGAACTTTATGAAACGACCAACAATATCATCGTCAAAGTATTCATCATCACAAATCGGTATAATGTTATCCTTATCTGCTTGGTAGGTGGTATATTTAGTATTGTCCCACTCACCTCCAGCATAGGCAAGTCCGTCTATATCTAAAGAATATCTTCCGAACATACAACCTACAGCATAGGAAATTAGATTTTTTATAACATCTTGCTTTGTGAGAGCATACTTGCTGTTGCCCATACTTTCAGGAATATCTTCTTTGTTGTCAAAGATACGATAAACTGTTACATCTTTATCTTCTACTTCTGAAATTAGTTCATCTTGTAAACCATAGATGTTGATAAAGATACGATTTAGTTCTTCCTCGTTAGCCTTTAGTTGATTGAAGCGTATTTCGCACTCATTTGCCCATGAACAGTATATACTTTGTAGGAAGTAGGATATGCTATCATTATCTGTAATAGTAAATGTCATATTATTTTTCAATCGAACAAGTGGGGAAATTTGAAAATCCCATGATGTTTCAAAAGAATCCCAGTTATTTTTAACTAGTTTTATATTTTTGGCTACTATACTTTCCACGATGTTCTTTTTAGAAATGATTAAAGGAATAGATCCTATTGTCCCTGGTTGATTGTTAATAGTAGGTTGTATTGTCAATAATTCTTGTGAAACAACAGAATTCAATAATCCTTGGATATATAGTAAATTTTCATTTGTAAAAAGACAAGAACCTCCGTTGTCGAATAAATATCCATAATCAAAATATCTGAAACTGCTTTTACCAGAAGTAACTGTTGACCACGTTAATCCTTTTTGAAAATACATATCTTTATTACGCAGATTAGATCTCTTAAAATATTTTAGTGTAGTACCATTATTTTCCCAATTCAGCACATATTCATTATTTCCATACCACTTACAAAAATTACCGCCTTTATTATATGGAAACCATTTTTTTTGAGTAAAATCTTCTTCTGTACATTTAGTTCCATTTGGTACAAACCTTTTTTTTAATTCAACTTCATACCAAAATCGTAAAAAAATACTATTATCACCAGTATCAATACCTTTACACGGTTTTGCATAATTATAAATTACTTTATGATTATAACATTTTAATATATTAGGACTTACCCAATACGCTATTGGGTTTCCCGGAATTTTAGAAAAGTCAAATTGTTGTGCTTCGTAAAAGTATTCGCAGTCAGGATTTTGCAATGCTTCAAGTACTTTCACTTTTTGGACGTCCATACCACCTTTGAAATCAGATAAGCGTAAACAAAGCGACTTGTTATTACTCTTACAATTTTGTAGTACGAAAGAACAAATAGGAACCGTTGCTTCTTCAAAAGCAGAATATTCCATTTGGATTAAAGACGTAATAGATTTGTTATTGATAACATATTTACGTAACTTTTCATAAGTTTTGATAAACATCCAAACAAACGGAGTCATAAATGCAGAGTATCCTTCTTTTTGACAAAAGCCAAAGTTTCGGTAGATGAATACACTAAACAGGTCGCCAGAATAGTCTTTATAATGCTCTGTCACAAATTTTTTTAAATCATTGTTGTATTTATTTAAATATGGTGGATTAGTGCAGACTACGGCATATTTTTGAAATAATAGGCGGCGACAGTTCCAGTCATTCAATTTGATATCATAATCCATATCAAACAGTGTAATGTCTTCTGTCTCTTCTGGTTTTGTTTCAAGTGTGTCAACTTTTAAAAGAGAACCATAGGCTTTTAAATCATTATTAGCTTTTGGATAATACACCTGTGGATGTAGTCTACATTTAAAGAAACGTGTATCATATTGTCTAGCTTTCATCATCACAACAAAATAAGCCAACTGAGTGCATCGCTCATCAATATCGAAACCATACAGGTTATTTTGAATAATCTCGGCTACTGCTTCTCTATCGGTATAACCATATTCTCTATAAATTTCGATTAGAACATCAAAGGCATATGCTAGGATGTGTCCGCTGCCCATACAAGGGTCGAAAAAAGTTAGATTTTGCGGAGTTGCTGTTTCATTTACCATTTGAATTTTTCCGTCTTTAGGTTTTACTAAAAAATCCAGTTTTTCTGCAAGATTGCTTTCTGGATGTCGTTCAATCCAATAGCGTCCTAGAGAGTTATCAACCATATAACGTACAACCCAATCAGTAGTAAAGAGCTGTGTTGCTGCTGGAACATTTTCTTGTTTAACTGTTCCTTTATATATATTTACAATCTCATCATGCTTTTCAGAAATATAATATTGATATAGCCAACCAATAATCTGCACTGCATCTTGCCAATCTTCTTCTGGAATAGTAGAAATCATCTGTTCGATGATACTACCTTCATGGAGTAAATTATCTGGTAATAATAACTCAGTGTAATCAGAAATATGCTGGAACATCTTCGGTAGAATACTATTAAGGGCGTTACACTGAGTAATCAATAAATACTTGTAAAGTTCTTCTGTTTGATTGGTATTTTTGAATTCGTAGACCTTATCTATATTTAATCCATCCAAATCTAAGTGTAGGGCTTCATCAATAATTTGCGGTTTAAAGTTATTTTCTTCGTTTGTGAACACACGAACATGAGTAGGAAGGTAGCCATTAACCTCCATAAAACGTAGAGCAATAAAGCGGTTGAACCAAGTGTATGCAACTTCCTCTATCACTTCTTCATATCCCTTTGTCTTGATTTGAGAAATCAATGTTTTACGTTGATTTTTTTGCGTATCAGTTAGAATTTTTCCGTTAATACTGTCTGCTGTATCATCAACGATAGTGTCTTTTTCAATTCCATATTGCATCGCTTTCTGAGAAACACGCTCAATAAGTTCTCGGCGTGCCCAAACAGCGAATTTTTTTATTGCATTCTTTTCCATAACATTATCTCCTATACAATCCATTGGAATAAGTAAAATTTGTTTGTAAGGTAAACAGCGGAACCTCTAGCTTTCCCTTAGCTTTCTTTCCATCAATACTATAAGCAGTAACATCACATTTTTCAAACTGATATTGATTACAGTGATACTGCAATGCATTTGTGTCCTGTTCCATAAGTGTATAAACAATATTTTCATTAGGTAATATGACACGTTTATCTGCGTCTATAAAACAGTCAATAAGAAGTTTATCTTTATAGATCAGTGAGAAGTAATCTAAGATAAAAGTATTTTTGCCAACATTGAATATTTCAATGCTATATTCTGAAATACTAGTCTTTGTACGTAGTGTCTTTTCTGTCAGTGCATTTTCTGGCGTATGCATCATTTGAAAACGTAACTTTGGTCGCTCACGACGAAAAGTACTATATTCATTCAAAAACCAACCTGCAAAAGCACCAATAATTGCTACACCTAAGCTACTGATAAGGTCCGTCAATAAAATCACCTCACAATTTTTAATTTAATTTGATAACATCACAGTCTTTCATCATTTCAGTTAGTTTGCTTCTCATGAACTCTACATAATCATCAATATCTTTTTGATTCTCTAAAGTCTTTGCAGGAAATGCTACTTGACGATATACATTTTTAATTACTTTTTTGGGAGTTGGTTTAAGGTAATTCGGTTCTTTTTTTTCAACTGATTTTAGTGGTTGTTTTGCAGTTTCAATATCTTTGCAAATTTTGTCTTTGTAAGACAAAATCTGCGAAATCATAGCGTCTAGTAGAGCAAGGCTATGAAGTTCATTGCATCTTTTTTTCTGCTCATTGAAGTGGATGGTTGATTCTTTTTCTAATTTAGCACAGGTTACATTATCATTTGAAAGAGTATGAATCTCTGATATACACTGTTGAATAATTTCTAGAACTTCAGTACGTTTAAAATTCAGCAATTTAATATGTTCTTCACGAACTTCATTCATTAGACCATTGAGTTCTGGAATTCTGCGGTAAATATTTTTCTGGTTATTTTCGACCATGATAATTTGGTTAATCTGATTCAGTGCATCATTAATTTTTGTTTCTTTATTAAAATAATGCATATCGTTTTTCAAGTCATTCACCATATTAATAGCTGAATCAAATACCTGTACTTGATTCTTGAAAAAACCTTCGACATGATACATTTTTTCTTTATTATCAAAAAGATTATCTTCTTCTTTCAAAATCACATCAATTAGAGCAATATTATCTTTTCTTTGAGAAAGAACTTTGTCTATCTGTTCAATAGAAGTAACTACAAGGCTTTGGTCGGGATAGTTATGTCCTTCATATTTACCATTTAGTTCGATATAATATTCTTTCAGCTCATTAAACTTCTGTGTTATAAATGCTACAAGACCATCCTCATCGTTTGGTATATCCATTACATCAAAATATTCACGCAAGAGCTCTTTGACATCTCGCATCTTTTGGGCAGTAATCATCTGACGTTTGCTGATGCTGGTTTTACCGATTTCGCTTTTTTTGCGGAGCATATCTGGTAACTTAGGGTTATTCGGCTGAATAGTAGAACCAGCATATTTAATCGTAACTTTTTGTTCATAAATTAGGAGCGCAACTACAGCAGCAATGTCAATTTCTTTCCATCCATAAGGAATTGTACTGTATCGACTTTGAATATCTGCCATAGAGGTGGGCAGATTTTTCATTGCTTGCATTTCCAAATATTCTTCTATTTTGGTAGCAGCACCACGGTTTAGTGGTTCTATTCCAGGCATAATTTTTTCAGCACCAGTAAGTATTTTAATGATATCTGCATCAGTTTCAGCGTTTTTCTCAATCAATGAGAGTTCACTGTATACATGGGAAACTAGATATTCCAAAGCCTGTTCAATCTTGCCTTTGGCGTTTCCAACTTTGATTTCAATAGGTTCACCATCTACATAAAAATGTGCGGATTCAATGGCTTTTATTAAATCTTCCTTAGCAGTCTGTTCATATTTATTAGCTTCTTCTTGCTGATTGCGGATAATATCTTGGATAGATTTTGGAAGCTGGTTTATATTACGTTGTTTGACATATTTTCGAATCTTCATAGCACTTTCTAAAGATTCATAATAAGGGGTATCTGATAGCACGACAATAGCATCTTTTCCTTTAGATTCGGTCATCAGTCGTAGCTCAGATTTTTCCGTATTATCAGTTGCAACAGTTAGGAAGCGTAGGCGCATACCTCCTGTTATATTACCAATAGTAATACTATCAACCATCTGGTCGAAGGAAAAGTCATACTTGCCATAGCGAAATTTTTTGGTGGTAAAAATATCTCCGAAAATTATCTGTCCAATACGGTCAACAATAGAAGCAGTATCAACTGTAGTATTTTTTATTTCTCTCTGAATATCTTGTTCTTCATCAGTCAAGAAGTTGTAGATTTCTCCAGTTCTTCCAATATAATTTTGGCTTATTAGGCGATTCAGGCTTTCACGGATAGTTTCACGCATGGCAATCTTGTCCATTCGAATATCATCTGCCATTAAGATTACAATATTATCTAGATTAGCAGGAATGTCGTCAATATAACGAATTAGATACAGTAGTTTCAATACATTCACATCTTGTGATTCAATTCCATCACCATTATCAGCAGCTTTCTGACAGCGTTCAATTACACGACGAATTGAGCTGTCTAAAAAAGTATGCACGGTATCATAGAAAGAGAAGAATGGAACGAGAGCATATTCATTCTTTTCCTGAATTTTTTGTGTTGCTTCCTGAAAACCAGAAAGCATAGAACGTTCACCACCTGACAGATGCTTACCAGAATTGCCATGTTTGCGAATTTCTGAAAAAACCTTTTGCATAATAATGAATTGGTAAGGTACAAATGGAAAATTCACAACAAATTCTTTAGAACCGGAATAGCCCTTAATATCTAAAATGGAATTAGTAAAGCTAAATAAGTTACGAAGAACAGAATCGTTTTTCTCATAAACTGCCTCTAGTTTGTACTTAGCTTCATTATTCTTTTTTAAAATACGTTTCTGAATAACTTCGTCTACAGAGGAAGAAGAAAGGCTTAAACGAGTTTTGAAGCGAGCTTGAATTCGTGAAAACTCATCAGCACGAACTTTAATAATCTCGTCAATAGCTTCCTGTCCGGTGCATACAATCCATACTTTACCACCACATTCACTGCCGATTTTCTCGACAATGGATTGGAGATTTAAAAGCATATCAGTATCTGTGCCAACATATTGACCAACTTCATCTGCCATGAACAATAGACGGAAGTTTTTTGGTTTTGTGTTTAGGTAACTTTTAATATCATCTACAAGTTGAGAAATAGAAAAATCAATAGGTGATTTATCGTTGAAGTAAGCGGTAGCATCTTCTTCACTCATATCCATAACTTCCATCAAAGTAGGAACGATATATTTACCGTTAAATGCAAATGCTTTACGAGAATTTATCCAAGACATTCCTTTTTTGTTTTCAAAGACACGGCGAAACTGTTCGGTTTTTCCTTCTTGTTCAATGTACTGTTCTAATTTGGCAACTTTTAGATCTTCACCCCAAAAGCCTAGATGTTTATAGAATGTTTTAGCAAATACACGTAAAACAGCTGTTTTATCCTTATTGATAGATCCCTCAATATCAATATTGAATAAAATAGTTTCTGTCTCTATTTTTGTGGAATGATCAATTAGCATATAAGTTGCAGGGTCATCCTCAAATTTTTTACGGAATCGTTCAACACTGTGAATGCCTTTTATTTTTTTATTCTCTAGTAGGTAGGACAACATTTTTAAAAAGTGAGATTTACCACTTCCAAAGAAACCAGAAATCCATACACCAGTATCAACTGTCGGTTCGTCTATAGCATCACTATAATAATTAAAAAAGGTAATGAAGTGTTTTTTCAATTCCTTTGTAATAACATACTCGTTTAATTCTTGTTCGATTACATCATCTGTAGCCTGATCGACTTTTATAACACCATTGATTTTACGGTTTATATCATCAGAAAACATATTATGAATAATCACAGTTATACCTCCCTATACAACATTAAATGCCCTGTAATAATCATTAGGCTGCAATTGATTAAATAATTTTAGATGGCGTCCATCAAATTCACCAGGGTACATCACTAGGATTGGGATATTCGAAAAATGAGGTTGTAGTGCTTCTAAAAGGGAATGAATTCTCATAAATGGGAAAACTTCACCTACACCGGTAAGTATTAAAATATCACCGTATTCGTGTGCTTCGAATTTGATTTTTTTTATAAATTCATCTTTATCAATAGCGGAATGGAGATTATTTAAAAGATAAATACTGCCATCTTCCTTTTCCATATCTGGAATTGCATCTGTAATATCCATATCCTCACAGATAGAAAGAAAAGTGTGATACAGATTACAAATTTTCAATCGACAGGACAAAGAATAATCTATTTTTAGTTGTTGGATAAAGTGTCGAACTACCATTTCATCTTCTGGATTGTAGCAAAAAATACGAATATTCACTTCATTACTTAGTCCTCTGCCTTCCAAAAATTCAGGTTCTTGTATTAGTTCTCTAACTTTATCTAAACGTTCTTCAATGTTACTCATATATTTATATCTCCTTTTATGAGAAGCAGTTAAAAGCTGGCAAAACTATCAAGTCGCCGTGACTTCTGATTGCATTTTCTAGAATTGGATGTAAATATACTGGATTCAAATGATCCGAATGAACATCATCCAGATATTCATTCTCTACAAGAAGTTTAGCAATTACTTGCTTAAGTTTTGTGATTGTACTCTCACTCCAAGTAGCCACTGTATCATTCTGTTCTTGTAATCGCATAAAATAGGTATTCAAATCAATTCTACCAAATGAGTTGTCTTTTAACTTGTATTTTTCACCAATAACAGTTAACATGAATTCCCATATTAAACGACTTTGTTTCATCATGGCATATAGACAGATCTGCTTAGCTATATCAGTAGGTTGTTCTGCAATCGCTTTAATTAAATCAATATCATCCATAGCTGCCAATCGTTTTAAGCAAGCTTTTGCCATTCGAGCAACCGACTTTTCTGTCGGATACTGAAAAAGATTATCGTTAACGATATGAGCAACAACATAATCTTCGCTTAAGTTGCTACTTAATAATTTTGCCGTTATTCGCATCTCATAAAATAAGAATGGCTCTCTTGTTAGAGATGATATATATGGATATGTGTTGTCCATTAAAAATCCTCCTTTTTTATAATTTTTCTCTTGTTTCAGGCAGGATTTCCATAATATCTTCAATGTTGCAATTTAATTTTCTACAAATGCGTACAATGATTTTCATAGAAACAAGTTCATTTTTTGAAAGTTTTGCGAGGGTGTTTGGGCTGATACCAACACTTTTAGCAAATACCATTTTTTTCATTTCTTTGTCTATTAATAACTTGAAAAGCTTATTATAAGTTACATCCATAATTGACCTCCATTTTTAAAATCACTGCTAAAAAAATTCTAATGTAAATTATATCATAAGCTTATCAAAAATCGGATAAATTTTTGTATTTGCATAATTTTTTCCTTTTTTTTATAGTTAAATTATAGATCGGAAGAGCAC